>Ga0079224_100008347_pt1 | contig 14024 bp, 11 predicted proteins | sample Stecom2015_FD_80414 | JGI IMG/M metagenome (GOLD analysis project Ga0079224, IMG submission 80414) | Agricultural soil microbial communities from Utah to study Nitrogen management - Steer compost 2015 | ecosystem: Environmental > Terrestrial > Soil > Agricultural land | place: USA: Utah... | reverse complement strand
CCGCTGCTGCGGACGCTCCTACGGCGTGCGTTATCCGGCGGTCGAACTGCTGACCGCGCTGCTGTTCCTCGGCTGCTGGCTGACCTTCCCTCCGGACAAGGCGCTGGTCGGCATGTTTTTTCTAAGCTGCCTCGTCTGCGCGACCTTCATCGACCTGGACCACATGATCATCCCGGATCTGTTCACCATCGGGCTCGCGGTGACCGGCGTGGCGATCTCGCTGTTCGTGCCCGCGCTGCACGGGGTCGAGCACGAGATCGGCGTGGTCGCGGCCATGCGCTCGGGCCTGATCGCGATGCAGGGCCTGCTCATCGGCTCGGCCGTGGTGCTGTGGATCGCGGTGCTTGCGGAGACGTTGCTGCGCAAGGAGGCCATGGGCTTCGGCGACGTGAAATTCGTCGGTGCCATCGGTGCGTTCTGCGGCTGGCAAGGCGCGCTCTTCGCGGTGTTTGGCGGCGCCATCGTCGGCACCGTCTGGATGGCCCTCGCCTGGATCTGGCAAAAGGCCTCCGGCAAAAAAGCCCCCATCGCGCCGAAGACCGAAACCGCCGAGGGCGAGGCCGCCGAGGAAATCGCCTTCGGCGTGCAGGTGCCCTTCGGCCCGATGCTCGCCATCGCCGGAGCCGTTTACTTCCTCGTCGCGAAAGACTGGGTGGACGCCTACTTCGCCGATTTCAGCGCGCTGTTCGTGTAGGCGCGCGGAAAGGTGGGATCGGCAAGGATCGTGGGCATTCCTGCCCACGAGAGCGACGTTCCCCACGAAAATAACGCCATACCCGCCGTCACGCGTCCAACGGCGTGGGCAAGAATGCCCATCGCTCCGTCAAGCGCCGGTCACACCACCGCCGCGCCGTCGCCGGCTCGCAGGTGCAGAACGTCCGGTTTGGCCGAGAATTCGGCTTCATAGGCGGCGGCCACGCGCGCGGCCTCGGCGTCGCCAAAGTTCGCGTCGGTCAGCGCCATGACCGCGCCGCCAAAGCCGCCGCCGGTCAACCGCGCGCCGTGCACGCCCGGGGTCTTCACCAGCGTGTCCACCAGGAAATCGAGCTCGCGCGTGCTGTTCTCAAACAGGTGCTGCGAGCTGCGGTGCGACGCGGTCAGCAGCGCGCCGACCGCCGCCAGATCGCCGGTCGCGAGCGCCTTCACCGTCTCGCCGACGCGGGCGATTTCCTCGATCACGTGCTTCGCCCGGCGAAAGCTCTCCTCGCTGAGTTTGCCGCGCCCCGCCTCCAGCGCGGCGGCGTCCGCCTCCACCAGCAGCGACACGCCCAGGGCCTTGGCCGCCTCGACGCAGGCCCGGTTGCGCGCGGCGTAGAGCCCGTCCACCAGCGCGTGCTTGGTGTGCGTGTTGAAAATCCAAAAGTGCGTGCCCGCCGGCATCGGCACCGTGTCGAAACGAGGCCCCCGGCAATCGATGAACACCAGATGATCGGCCTTGCCGAATCCCGACACGCCCTGATCGAGAATGCCGCAGGGCACGCCGACAAAGTGGTTTTCCGCGTGCTTGCCGATCTTGACCACCGTCTCGCGATCCGCGCTCTCGCCGGTCAAACCGAGAAACGCCAGCGCCGAGGCCAGCTCGATCGCCGCGCTGCTGCTCAGGCCCGCGCCCGCCGGCAAATCCGACATCGCCAGATAATCAAAACCGCCCGGCGCCTTCAGCCCGAAGGCCGGCAGCGCCGCCAACACGCCTTGCGGGTAATTCGTCCAGGACGCCCCGCCCTCCTGCCGGACCGGCTCGCCCGCCGGCAGCTCCACCGTCTCGCCGCTTATGCCGCTGTGAAACCGACGGCGCGGCTCCGCGTTCGCCGCCGCCGCCACCCACACCCCGCGATCCACGGCCGCGCCCAGCACGACGCCTCCGTTGTAATCGGTGTGATTCCCGATGAATTCGATGCGACCGGGTGCCCGCGTGATGATCTCGGGAGCGCGTCCATAGACGGCCGTGAAACTGGCGATGAGCTGAGCTTTCATGGAAACGAAAGTGGCCAGCCTCAACCGCCGCCCCGATCACTGGCGAGCCGATTCAAGCCGGCGGCGGCGGAGACTTGCGCACGCCCTCGAACCCCGGCGGCGTCTCGCCCCGGCTGCCCTTGGTCACCAGTCGCAGCAAATGCTCCATCGCCTCCATCCGCGACAACCCGCGCTCCGCGACCAGTTGATCGCAACGCTTGATCGTCTGGTCCGCCAGCACCCCGGCCTGCCGCGACTCCGCCCCCAGCCCGGCAAACAACGCCACCAACTGCTCGCGCTCGCTCATGCCGACTCCTCCATGCGCCACGCCGCCGGTCCGGTCGCCGACAACGCCAACCCGGCCGCCGCGTCGAGGTTGAACAGATTCAACATCGCCAGACCCGTGCAACCGCCCGCGCCGTCGTCCACCGCCACGCGCAACTCGCCCACCTGCTTGCCGCCCTGCCACAACGTCGCCGGACACCCCGGCGCCGAGCCCGCGCCCGAACGCGACACCCGCGACAACCGCCGGCGCACCCGCCCCATCGACTTGAGCCGCGCCATCACCTCCTGCCCCAGATAACACCCCTTGGTGTAGGAAATCGCCTCCGTCTCCAACCCCGCCTCGTTGGGCAGATCCCCCGGTCCCACCTCGGCCGGAATCAACGGCACCCCGGCGGCGACACGCGCCCGCGCCAGCACCGCCGTATCCAATCGTTCAATACCAGCCAAATCCGGCGCTTCGTCCGCCGGCGACAACCACTCCCAGGAATCCAGCGCGCCGTGCCTCCCCCGGAACACCAACCCCTTGCCCGCCCGGGCGAAACATCCCGCGTCCGGCAACGCGCCAAGCCGTGCCTCCACCCAGGCCGACGCTCCCGCGCCCGCCACCGTCGTGCGCGTCCAACCGCCCGCCAGCGGCTCGACCACCACGTCATCCGCGATGATGTAGGCGTCCAGCCGCTCGCGAATCACCGCCTCCGGCGACGCCTCGCTCCACAAATACACCTCCTCGTCGCCCGCCACCAGGGCATGGCTGTCCGCCAACACTTTGCCCTTTTGATTCAACCACAGCCCGTAGGCGACCGCCTGCTCTCGCGCAACCCGCAGGTCCTGCGTGAATTGCCCCTGCAAAAACGCCCGCGCGTCCTCCCCGGTCACCCGCAACCACGCCACCGGAACTTGCCGGCACGCCACGACAGCCGAAATATCTTCGTTTTTTAAATTCATATCTATAAATTGGTTGATGAAATTTCTGAAAGATTTTGAGAACTTTGTATTGACCAGCCTTGGTTCAATTGTATCTCTAGCAACATCAACTTTTCACTTCTCCCGCCTAGCGGGAGTTTTGGGGTAACTAAGAAAGCAAATGGCCGGTCATCTAGGGGTAGGTGGCCGGCCAACTTTTTCCCCGAATTCGCCAACCGTCGCCAACCCGCGACGGTTTTTTTGCGCCCGCATCCCCGCGCCACTCGCAGGCTTGCCCAGCGGGCCGTGATCGGGCCAAGTTGGACCCTTCATGCAAAAGACTTCGGACATCAATGTCGTTGAGACCCGCACCCTGCCCACTCCGGCCCAACTGCTGGCCGAGCTGCCCAAAAGCGCCGCGCAAGGCGACTTCATCACCCGCAGCCGCGGGGACATCCACCGGATCATCTTCACCGACGACAAACGTTTCCTGCTCGTGATCGGCCCCTGCTCGATCCACGACCCCAAGGCCGGCCTCGACTACGCCCGCCGCCTCGCCGCCCTCACCGCCGAAGTCTCCGACCGCGTCATGATCGTCATGCGCGTCTATTTTGAAAAACCCCGCACCACCGTCGGCTGGAAGGGCCTGGTCATGGACCCGCATCTCGACGGCTCGCACGACATCGCCGGCGGCCTGCGCCTCGCCCGCACGTTCCTGCGCGAGGTTCTCGATCTCGGCCTGCCCACCGCCACCGAGCTGCTCGATCCGATCACGCCGCAATACATCGCCGACCTCATCTGCTGGTCGGCGGTCGGCGCCCGCACCACCGAATCGCAAACCCACCGGCAGATGGCCTCCGGCCTGTCCATGCCGCTCGGCTTCAAAAACGGCACCGACGGCGGACTCACCGTCGCCATCAACGCCATCAAGGCCGCCTCGCAACCCCAGACTTTCCTCGGCGTCAACATCGAGGGCCAGGCCGCCGCCGTCGTCACCCGCGGCAACCCCAACTGCCACATCGTCCTGCGCGGCGGCTCCAAGGGCCCCAACTACTCACCCGCCCACATCGCCGAGGCCGGACAAACCCTGCAAAAGGCCGGCCTCATCCCCGCCATCATGGTGGACGCCTCGCACGACAACTCCTCGAAAAAACCCGAGCGCCAGCCCGAGGTCGTCGCCGAGACCATCCGGCAGGTCGCCGCCGGCAACGCGTCCATCATCGGCGCCATGGTCGAGAGCAACATCGAGGCCGGCAACCAGCCCTTCCCCCAGCCCAAGGAAGCCCTCAAATACGGCGTCAGCATCACCGACGGCTGCATCGACTGGCCCACGACCGAAAAACTCGTGCGCGACATCCACGCCGCCCTCGCCCCCCGCTTCGCCTGAAACGCACGGGAAAGCCGCTCTCCCCAATTTTGCGCCAAAAAACGCAATCAGTGCGTGTCACTTGAACCCCAAACCCGCTAGAGTCGTCATCGTATGAGCAAATCACCCATCCGCGTCGCCGTCACCGGTGCAGCCGGTCAGATCAGCTACTCCCTCCTCTTCCGCATCGCCTCCGGCGCGATGTTCGGTCCCGACCAACCGGTCGTGCTTCAACTCATCGAAGTCCCCTTCGAGAAAGCCATGAAAGCCCTCGAAGGCGTCGCCATGGAACTCGACGACTGCGCCTTCCCCCTGCTCAAGGGCATGGTCCTCACCGACGATCCCAAGGTCGGCTTTGCCAACGCCAACTGGTCGCTGCTCGTCGGCGCCAAACCCCGCGGCCCCGGCATGGAGCGCGCCGACCTCCTCAAGGACAACGGCAAGATCTTCACCGCCCAGGGCAAGATCATCGACGAGGTCGCCGCCGATGACGCCCGCGTCGCCGTGGTCGGCAATCCCGCCAATACCAACTGCATGATCGCCGCCTCGCAGGCCAAGCGCCTCACGCCCGACCGCTTCACCGCCATGGTGCGCCTCGACCAAAACCGCGCCCAAGCCCAGCTCGCCAAGAAGGCCGGCGTCGATCTCACCGCCGTCGAAAACATCTTCATCTACGGCAACCACAGCCCGACCATGTTCCCCGCCTTCGCCCAGGCCACCATCGCCGGCAAGCCCGCCGCCGAGGTCATCGGCGACCCCGCCTGGCTCCAAGGCCCCTTCTGCGAGACCGTCGGCAAACGCGGCGCCGCCATCATCGCCGCCCGCGGCCTCTCCTCGGCCGCCTCCGCCGCCAACGCCCTCGTCGATCACGTCCGCGACCTCATGACCCCCGGCAAGATCCACAGCGTCGCCGTCAAGAGCGAGGGCCGCTACGGCTTCGACGCCAACGTCTGGGCCGGAATGCCCGTGAAGACGACCACCCCCGGCGCTTACGAGGTCATCGAGGGCCATGCGATGGACGACTTCGCCAAGTCCAAGATCGCCGCGACCAACGCCGAGCTCGCCGAAGAGCGCGCCGCCGTCGCCGACATGCTCTGAGCCGACCCGCGCTCCCCTTCCCGCCCCGCGCGTCCCTCCGGACCGCCGGGCTTTTTTTGGGCTCGAAAGGATCGTGGGCATTCCTGCCCGCGAGAGCGACGCGAGATCACGGCAAACCGAACGCCATTCCTCACCGCGCCATCACACCCAACGTCGTGGGCAGGAATGCCCACGATCCTCCGACATCAGCGCGCCGGCGCCGCTCCGCCCGCGCACAAAGCCGGCTTGCCTCCCCCGCCCCGCCCTTGGCAGTTTCGACGGCTTCATCATGCAGACCCTCAAATTCGCCGTCCTTCCCGGAGACTACATCGGTCCCGAAGTCATGTCCGCCGCCCTCCGCGTGCTCGAACACGTCGCCAAGCAGGAAGGGTTCGCCCTCTCCCACCAGACCGCCGACGTCGGCGGCGCGGGCATCGACAACCACGGCAAGGCCCTGCCCGACTCCACCCTCGAACTCTGCCGCGACGCCGACGCCATTCTCTTCGGCTCCGTCGGCGGCCCCAAATGGGAAAAACTCCCCCCCAAGGAACAGCCCGAGCGCGCCGCCCTGCTGCCGCTGCGCAAGGCCTTCAACCTCTTCGCCAACATCCGCTCCGGCCTGCTGTATTCGGATCTCACCGACGCCTCGCCGCTCAAGACCGAGCGCATCCCCGACGGCATCGACATCGTCTGCATCCGCGAGCTCACCGGCGGCATCTACTTCGGCCAGCCCAAGGCCACCACCGATCTCGGCAACGGCGAATTCCAGGCCGTGGACACCATGGTTTACAAGACCTCCGAGATCGAGCGCATCGCCGAGGTCGCGGCCGTCACCGCCAAGGCCCGCGGCGGCAAGGTCTGCTCCGTGGACAAGGCCAACGTGCTCGAAACCTCCGTGCTCTGGCGCAAGACCGTCACCGACTACTTCGCCAAGAACCACCCCGACCTCGCGCTCTCCCACATGTATGTCGATAACGCCGCCATGCAGCTCGCGCGCGACCCGAACCAGTTCGACGTGCTCTTCACCGAAAACATGTTCGGCGACATCCTCTCCGACGAGATGGCCGTCATCTGCGGCTCGCTCGGCATGATGTGCAGCGCCTCGCTCGGCACCGGCGCCAACAGCCTCGGCAAACCCTTCGGCCTCTACGAGCCGGCCGGCGGCACCGCGCCCGACATCGCCGGCAAGGGCGTCGCCAACCCCTGCGCGCAAATCCTCTCCGCCGCCATGATGCTGCGCTACAGCTTCGGCCTCGACGCCGTCGCCGCCCGCATCGAGGCCGCCGTGCGCAAGACCGTCACCCAGGACGGCGTGCGCACCGGCGACATCGCCTTCGGCAAACCCGCGGTAGGCACCGAGGCCATGACCAACGCGATCATCGCCAACCTCTGATCGCCACCGCGACGTTTTCGCGTTCGCAAGAAAAAGACCCGGCCACGCGGCCGGGTCTTTTTTGTGCGCGCACGCGCCGAAGAAAGGAACGCCTCGCGATCAATCCGCGCCGCCCGCCGTCGCCGTCAGCTCCTCGATCGCCTTCTTCAAATCATCCAGCGGAAAGGGCTTCGTCAGCGTCCGCTTCGCGCCGACCTGCCGGGCGATCAACAGGTAGTCGCCGGGCCCCACCCGGCCGCCGCCCGACATGGCGATGATCTTCACGTCCGGGTTGATCTTGCGCAGGTCGAGGATCGTCTCGATGCCCTCCTTGTCGGGCATGATGAGGTCGGTGAGCACCACGTCGAAGGCCTCGTCCTTGTAACACTCGACGCCGTTTCGGCCGTCGGTGGACTCGACCACCGTGTGGCCCATTTGTTCGAGGGATGCCTTGAGCACGATGCGCAGGGCGTCGTCGTCGTCGATGATGAGAATATGGGACATTAAAATCAGGGGATGGAGGATGACGAGGGAGCGACGGAAGACCCGTCCCGCGATTCCAACGCACGGCGCACGGAGGAGGCAAGCGCCTGCATGCTGAGCGGTTTCAACAGCAGCTCGCTCACGCCCAGCTCGCGCACGCGGTCGGCGGTGAGCGTGGCGTTGAAACCGGTCGCCAGGATGATCGGCAGATCGGCGCGAATCTCGCGCACCTGCCGGGCGAAATCCACGCCGGTCATGCCCGGCATGGTCAGATCCGAGATGACCAGATCAAAGTCGCCCGGCGCGGCGCGCAGCGTTTCCAGCGCCGCGAGCACATCGACCGTGCCTTCCACCCGGTAGCCCAGTCGCTCCAAAATCGCCTTGCACACCAGCATGATCGGAGCCTCGTCATCGACGAAGAGAATGCGCTCCCCGCTGCCCGGCGAAAGCACGTCGCCCGGACGTGGTTCCTCCGACTCGGCCGGCTGCTCGTGCGCGGGAAAATACAGTTCAAAGGTCGTTCCTTCGCCCGGCGTGCTGCTGACAAAAACCTCGCCCTCGTGCGCCTGCATGACGCCGTGCACCACGGCCAGTCCCAGCCCGGTGCCCTCGCCCGGCGCCTTGGTGGTGAAGAACGGATCGAAAACGCGCGCCAGCATCTCGCGCGGGATGCCGCCGCCGGTGTCGCTCACGCTCAGGACGACGTGCGGCCCCGGCCGCAGACGCGCGGTCGATCCGGCGAATTTCGGGGAGACCTCGCGCGATTCGAGGCTCACGGTCAACCGGCCCGCGCCGTCCTTCATCGCGTGCGCCGCGTTGGTGCCGAGATTCATCACGACCTGGTGAATCTGCGTCACGTCGGCCAGCACCGGCGGCAGGCCTTCGGCCAGTCGCACGTCGAAGGTGACGGTCACCGGGATCGTCGCGCGCAGCAGGTCGAGCGGTTCCTGGACGACCTTCTCCAGCTGCACCGGCCGGCGTTCCTGTTCGGCGTTGCGGCTGAAGGCCAGGATCTGCCGCACGAGCGCGGTCGCTCGCGTGCTCGCCTGCTGGAGCGCCTGCAGGTAGCCGGCGACTTCCGAGTGGTCGCCGAGCTGCATCCGCAGCAACTCGGTGTAGCCCATGATCGCGGCGAGGATGTTGTTGAAATCATGCGCGATGCCGCCGGCCAGCGTGCCGATGGCCTCCATCTTCTGCGCCTGCAAAAACTGCGCCTCCAGCCGGCGGTTTTCGGTGATGTCCTCCGCCGTGCCGACGATGCGATACACCTCGCCCTTTTCGTTGCGGATCGGAAACGCCCGGTCGCGGACCCAGCGGATCTCCCCGTCGGGCCGCACCACCCGATAGACCTCGTTGTAGCCACCCTCGATCTGTCGCTTGATGGCCGCGCCGACCCGCGCCTGATCCTCGGGATAGACCGCCTTCAGCCAGTCCGACGGACGCTCCAGAATCTCCGAGCAGGGACGCCCCCAGATGGCCTCGTAGGCCGGGCTGATGTAGAGCATGCGATGCCGATCCACGTCGATCATCCAGAAGACCTCGTGCAGGTTCTCGGCGATCTGGCGGAAGCGTTCCTCGCTCGCGCGCAACGCCGCCTGCTCGCGGACCAGTTGCGCCTTGGAAAACGCGTTCTCCAACGTCGAGGGCAGCTCGTGCAGATAGCCCGGACGCTTCACCAGATAATCCGCCGCGCCCAGGCGCAGCGCATCGACCGCGACTTCTTCGTCGCCCTGGCCCGTCACCAGCACCACGGGCACGCGCAGTCCCTCGCCGTCGCGCAGCTCGCGCAGCAGCTCCAGCGCGTTCATGCCCACCAACCGGTAGTCGAGCAGCAGCACGTCAACCGAAGCGGGCGACTCGCCCAGCCGCCGCAGCACGTCGTCCGCAGAAACCGCCACATCGAGCCGGATGTGCGCCGCGTGGCGCGCCAGGTGCCGACGCGTCAATTCCACGTCGAGCTTGTGGTGCTCCGCATACAACACGCGCAGGGGTTGGCTGCGCCGGGCCTGCCCGATGCGAAAGGAGCCGATCGCCGACTCCAGCACCTCGGGCAATTGCTCCAGGTAGTCGCCGCGCTTGATGAGGTAGTCGTCCACGCCGGCCTTGAGCGCCGCGACCGCGCTGCGTTCGTCGCCGGAGCCGGTCAACATGACCAGAGCCACCGGCAGACCCTTGTCACGCACGCCCACCACCAGGTCGATGCCCGAGCCGTCCGGCAGGTTGAGGTCGATCACCACGACGTCGAAGCGATCCGGTTCGGCCAGCTCCGTCCAAGCCTCGGAAAGGCGGTGGGCAAACGTCATGCGCACGTCGGGCAACGCACGCGTCAGCTCGATGCGCGCGAGGTCGGCGTCGTTGCGATTGTCTTCCACGTAGAGGATGCGCATGTCCGGAAATGGGATCGGGGTTGGCTATTGGGGGCGGGCGTTGAAGACCGTCCAGTAGATTTCAATCTGCGAGGCGACCTCCATGAACTTGTCGAAATCGACCGGTTTGACGATGTAGGAATTCACCCCGAGTTCGTAGGCGCGGGCGACGTCCTCGTTCTCCACCGAGGTGGTGAGCACCACGATCGGGATGCGGCGAAACTCCGGGTGCTCCTTCAGCTGGCGCAACACCTCCAGCCCGTCCACGCGGGGGAGCTTGAGATCGAGCAGGATGACCGCGGGCACGCGTTCGCCGGCCTCCCAGCGAGGGATCCAGGCGAGCGCCTCCTCGCCGTCGCGCGCGACCTCGATCGGATTGGTCAGGCGACGCTTGCGAAAGGCGCGGAGCGCCAGATCAACGTCCATGGGGTTGTCTTCGACGAGCAGGATGGAGGCTTGGGTGTTGTTCATGTCCGGTGGATGGGAATTTCGAGGAAAAAGGTCGCCCCCTTGCCGGGCGCGCTCTCGACCCGGACCCGGCCGCCCATGCGCTCCATCGCCTTGCGCACGATGGCGAGCCCGATGCCCGTCCCGGGGTAGTCCTCCGCACGATGCAGGCGTTGGAAAATATCAAAGATGCGGTCGGTGAATTTCATGTCGAAACCGATGCCGTTGTCGCGCACCCAGAGGATCGCTTGGTCGCCCTCGACCCGGCCGCCGATTTCGATCGCCGGGGCCTCGACGCCGCGCGTGAACTTGAGGGCGTTGTCGATGAGGTTGCGCAACACCTGCGCCAGTCCGTTGGGGTCGGCGTTCACCATCACGTCCGGCAACTCCACCGTCAGCGCCACGCCGCGCTCGGCCGCCTCCTCGGCGTAGCTCACCGGCAACGAGTCGAACACCGAGCGCGGACTGACCGCCGTCACCGTGATCGTGCGACGCTCCAGCTGCGAATAGGCCAGCAGGTCGTCGATGAGCTGCCCCATCTGCACGCTGGCGTGCCGCACGGAGTTCAGGAAACGCCGGCCCTCGTCGTCGAGCTTGTCCGCGTAGTCCTCCAGCAGCAGCCGACTGTAGCCGTCGATCCCGCGCAACGGGGCCTTCAAGTCATGGGAAACCGAATACGTGAAGGTCTCCAGCTCGCGGTTCTTGGCCTGGAGCTCCGCCGTGCGCAGCGCCACGCGCTGCTCCAGCGTCTCGTTGAGCGCGCGCACCTCGTTCTCGGCCCGCTTGCGCGCCGTGATGTCGATGCCCACGCCGATCAGGCAGAGGCAACCGTCGTGCTCCGTCGTCAGGCCCGTGAAAAAATACGGCGTCACGCTCCCGTCCTTGGAGACAAAACCCGCCTCGACCTCCGACACGCCCGAGACGAACACCTCGCCGATGCGCTCCTCCACCCGCGCCCGATCCTCGCCCGCGAAAAAATCGAGCGGATGCATCCCCGCGATTTCCGCCGACGTGTAGCCGGTGACGCGCTCGAAGTTGCGGTTCCAGCGCAGGAATTTCCCGCGGCGGTCGTAGAGGTAGAAAACGCCCGGCAGGCTGTCGATCATCGCCTCGGAGAAGTTCCGCTCGGTTTCGGCCGCCTCGCGCAGCTCGTGGTCGATCTGGACGTCCGTGCAGGAGCCCAGCCACTGCACGATCTCGCCCTCGGCGTTGTTCAACGGCAGCACGCTGACGTCGAACCACCGATAATCGCCGTCATGCCTGCGCAACCGGATCTGCGAGTGAAACCCCACGCCGTGTTCCATCGCCTCCCTGGCGACGCGCAAAAACACCTCCCGGTCCTCCGTGTGCACCTGCTCCAGCCAGCCGTCGCCCAACTGCGACGCCAGATCGCCGCCGCAGTAGTCCAACCACCGCCGGTTCAAATAATCGCACGCCCCGTCCGCGCGCCACGTCCACACCAATTGCGGCAGCCCCTCGGTCATGCCGCGAAACCGCGCCTCGCGTTCACGCAGCTCCCGCTCCGCCCGCGCCCGCGCCCGCTGCACCCGCAGCACCGCCGCGCAGAACAACCCCAGCAACACCAACGCCGCGCCGGTCGCCGCCAAAAACTCCCGCCGATTCCGCGCCGAGATATCCCGCAGCCTCTCCTGCGCCGCCGCGTCGAGCAGCTCCGCCTCGCGCTCGAGCGCATGAAAGGACGCCCGCAATTCGGCCACCGCGCCCGGTCCTTCCCGTCCGGTCCAGCCCTCAAACCCGTCCCGAAACTCCCGCACGCTTTCCGCGAACTCCCGCGCCGCGACGGCATCCGACGGCTCGAAGTTTTCCCCCAGCTTGGCCAGTCCCTGCCGCAGCAAGGCCACGCCCCGCTCGCGGGTGAAGGGCGCGCCGCCCGCCTCGTCCGCCTGCATCAGATGCAAAAACCCCTTCGACATATCCAGCCGCGCCTCGCGCAACTCCCGCCCGAGCTCGATGACCTCGCGGGTGCGTTCGGCCTGCCGCAACTGCAACGTCACGATCAACGCCCCGATCAACACCACGCAGGCCGCCGCCACGCGCCCCCACCACGGAGACATCAGAGGACGGCCGGTCATCGGGCAACCTCCCCTTCCCGCGCCGCGTCGGCGAATCCAAATCGGCGGGCGATCATCCGGCGCTCCTCGGTTTCCATAAATTCAGCCAAAGCCGCGTCCCACTCTCGCCGCAGCTCCGTGTCGGCCCGGCGAAACGCAAACGCCACCCGCCCACCGGCCTCCGTCCGCGCCGGCGGCTCAAAGGGCGTCGCCACTTCGACCGCGTCCCGGTTGTCCGGCAAATCCGCCAGCCAGCGCACCGCCGGCAACGACAACGCCAGTCCGGCCGTCCGGCCCGACCGCACCAACGCCACGCCCGACACCTCATCCGGCACCATCACCAGCCGCCCCGCCGGCATCCCCTCACGCTGCAACGCCCGCGACTCCACCGACTCCGCCAAAACCGCCAGCCGCACGTCGTCCCGCGCCACCGCGTCCGCATAGGAATGCAGACCAAGCGGATTTCCCCGCGCCACCAACAGCCCCGGCACCACCGTCGCGGTCGGCCGCGAAAACGCCACCCGCCGCTCCCGCTCCGTCGTGATGAACAACCCGCACGCGATCACATCAAAACGCCCCTCCTGCAATTGCCCGATCAGCGAACCAAACTCCGTCAACACCCACTCCGGCTCGCCGCGCCCCAACCGCCGCGCCACCCACCGCGCCGTCTCCGGCGCCTCGCCGGTCACCCGGCCGTCCTCGTCCAAAAACGCATACGGTGCCTCGATCGCGTAACCCACCCGCAACGGCGTCGCCCCGCCCCGCCGGTCTGCGAACGCCTTCCACGCCAACCCCGCGACCAACATCACCGCCAACCCGACCACCACCACGCCGCCAAAAGTCGGCCTGCGCCGACGCACACCATCACTGCTGTCTGCTTGAACTGGGGAAGGTGGTTTCATCGGCAAAAACGAAAGGCCAAGGCCTACGGGGGTATTCTGCGCCGGGAAGACAACACCCGCGCTAGCCCTTCCGCAAGAGTCGGCTGCGAATCCTTTACACTTTTTTTAAAAATCACCGCGCGCCCCCTCCCCGTCCCGGATTCACGCCTTGCCAGTCCCGCGCCCCGGCTCTGTGCTCTCTCCCTTTATTTTTGTCCCCATGACCTCCGCCGAGATTCGCCAGTCCTTCCTCGATTTCTTCGCCCGCCAACAGCACACCGTCGTGCCCTCCGCCTCGTTGCTGCCGGACTCGCCCGGACTGCTCTTCACCAACGCCGGCATGAATCCCTTCGTGCCCTTCTTCCTCGGCGACAAACAACCCGACGTCGCCAGCTGGGCCGGCGCCAAGCCCGCGCTCGATACCCGCGCCACCGACACCCAGAAATGCATCCGCGCCGGCGGCAAACACAACGACCTCGAAGACGTCGGCTACGACACCTACCACCACACCCTCTTCGAGATGCTCGGCAACTGGTCCTTCGGCGACTACTTCAAAAAAGAGTCGCTCACCTGGGGCTGGGAACTGCTGACCAAAGTCTGGGGCATCCCGCCGAAGCGCCTTTTCGCCACCGTCTATTCCCCCGACAAATCCAAGGGCGACCCCGCCGACTTCGACCAGGAGGCCTACGACATCTGGGCCGAGATTTTCAAGAAGGAGGGCCTCGACCCCTCCGTGCACATCATCAACGGCAACAAAAAGGACAACTTCTGGATGATGGGCGACACCGGCCCCTGCGGTCCTTGCTCCGAGGTCCACTT
>Ga0079224_100008345_pt1 | contig 14026 bp, 11 predicted proteins | sample Stecom2015_FD_80414 | JGI IMG/M metagenome (GOLD analysis project Ga0079224, IMG submission 80414) | Agricultural soil microbial communities from Utah to study Nitrogen management - Steer compost 2015 | ecosystem: Environmental > Terrestrial > Soil > Agricultural land | place: USA: Utah... | reverse complement strand
TACATCTATCTTATTCTTTTATTTCTTCTTCCTGTTATTGTCCTATTGTGGATGAATAGAGGTAAAGGGGATAAAATTAAAGCTCCCATTGCGAATTCATCCGCTGTTATGGAAGTAAAAGGAGTTATTGCAAGTGGTCAAAACTTCGCTAACGTGATAACCGTTAGCGGCAGCATTGAAGCTAATGAGCAAGTTCAGATTCGCAGTGAGACTACAGGGATGGTTAAGAATCTATATTTTAAAGAAGGAACCGATGTTAAAAGTGGGGAACTCTTGCTTCAAATAGATGATTCCGAATTACAAGCCAAGTTAAATCAAACGCAAACTAGGGAACTCTTATCTAGAGATAATGAACGCCGAGCTAAGCTCTTATTGGAAAAGGAAGCCATTAGTCAGCAAGAATATGACGTAGCGCAAGCTGATTTTAAAACCGCACAATCAGAAATTCAGTTAATTCAAACACAAATTGCCAAAACACGCATAAAAGCACCTTTTAGCGGTAGGATAGGCTTGCGTGACATCTCCGTCGGAGAATATTTGACGCCTAGTACAGTCGTGTCGAATTTGGTAAGCATAAATCCTATAAAAATATCCTTTTCCATTCCAGAGAAGTATAGCAGAGAGGTAAACACGGGGCAAAATATTACATTTAAAGTCGCGGGTTCCGATCGCACTTATACAGCATCTATTTATGCTATAGAGCCTTCTGTTAATGCTTCAACGAGGACAGTACAAGTAAAAGCAAGGACTCAAAATGACCAAGGTGAAATTGTACCCGGCGCCTTCGCGAGAGTTGAACTGCCAATTAGAGAGCGTGAAAATGCTATTTTAATACCTACTGAGGCTGTAATACCCATACAAAATGGGAAGCAAGTGTTTTTGTCAAGAAATGGGAAAGCGCAACTTGCCTCTATAGAAACGGGTGAACGAACCGGGTCAGATATAATTGTAACTTCAGGTTTACAGATTGGTGATACGGTACTGACAAGTGGTATTATGACCTTAAAAGAGGGAATGGCAATCAGGGTTTTACTCACTCAAGATATTGCGGAATGAGTATTTCAACCATAAGTGTAAAGCGGCCAGTTTTAGCTATCGTGATGAACCTTTTACTGGTTCTCTTTGGATATATAGGTTATACGTATTTAGGAGTCCGTGAATTTCCATCTATCGATCCACCTATTGTTTCCGTGTCCACCAGCTATGCAGGTGCGAACCCTGACATAATTGAATCTCAGATAACAGAACCTTTAGAAAAGGCTATTAATCAAATCGACGGGATTCGAAATATTTCATCCTCCAGTAACCAAGGTTCTAGCAGGATAACCATAGAGTTTAATCTAAACAAAGACTTAGAAGAGGCAGCTAATGACGTTCGCGATAAGGTTTCGCAGGCTCAACGTCAGTTGCCTCAGGATATTGATGCTCCGCCTACTATTTCAAAAGCAGATGCAGATTCTGAACCCATACTAGTTTTAACAGTACGAAGTGATACAAGAGAGCCTTTAGATTTGAATGATATCGCTGAAAATGTGATTGCTCAGCGTTTACAAACGTTAGACGGTGTAAGTTCTGTCCAGATATGGGGACAAAAGCGCTATGCAATGCGTTTATGGATTGATCCCATGCGTTTGGCGGCATATGGATTGACTCCGCTCGATATTCGAAATGCGTTGAATAGACAAAATGTTGAACTTCCTTCCGGAAAGATAACAGGAAAAAATACCGAACTTTCCGTAAAAACAATTGGTAATTTATTAACGGTAGAAGATTTTGAAAATTTAATAATAAAATCAGAACAAGACCGTTTGATCCGTTTTAGTGATATTGGAAAGGTTGAGTTAGCGGCTGAAAATTTAGAAACAAATTTCAGGGAGTCAGGTGTTCCAATGGTTGCTCTAGCTATTATTCCTCAACCTGGGACGAATTATATAGAGATTGCTGATTCGTTTTATGAACGTTTAGAGCAAATTAAGCATGAAATCCCTGAGGATATTAAGTTAGGAATATCCATTGATAACACCCTTTTTATTAAAAGGTCTGTAACAGAGGTTGCAGAGACAATATTAATTGCTCTAGTACTTGTTATATTGGTAATCTATTTCTTTTTTAGGAATTGGAGTATAGCCTTTAGGCCGCTTATTGACATTCCTGTTTCCCTAATCAGTACATTTTTCATTATGTACCTGTTTGGATATTCTATTAACGTTCTAACCCTATTGGCAATTGTTTTGGCGACAGGATTAGTGGTGGACGACGGAATTGTTGTTACCGAAAATATATATAAGAAAATAGAAGAGGGTATGTCCCCTTTTCAGGCAGCTATTAAAGGAGCGAATGAAGTTTTCTTTGCGGTTATTTCCATCTCAGTGACGTTGGCTGCGGTGTTTCTACCGATTATGTTTTTAGATGGATTTGTCGGGAGGCTTTTCCGAGAATTTGGAGTGGTAATCGCGTCAGCGGTATTGATTTCCGCCTTTGTCTCTCTTACATTGACTCCAATGTTGAATGCATATTTGATTAAGAAGGATGGTAAAGGACATAAGACAAGATTCTACAATTTTACGGAGCCATTTTTTGTGGGTATGACAAGAGGGTACGCAAAATGGCTTAGAGTTTTTATGGATAAGAAATGGTTAAGTTTCTCTATTTTATTTATTTGTTTTGCACTTATCGCTTTGTTTTGGAATACCTTGAAGAAGGAAACCGCACCTTATGAAGATAGAAGCCAACTAAATGTTAGTGCGCAAGGACCTGAGGGGGCGACATACGAATACATGGATCGTTTTATGATGGAGCTTTCTGATTTAGTAAATGATTCTATACCGGAGAAGGATGTGAATTTAGTGAATACTTCTCCTGGTTATGGTGGCAGCGGTGCGGCAAACCGGGGCTCCATGCGACTGACACTCGTTCCTCCGGGGGAACGTGAGCGTTCACAAGAAGAGATTATGGACGCATTATCTCGACAAACAAAGCAATTTTCAGAGGCACGTACATTCGTTACTCAGAGACCAACAATAGCGGTAAGCAGAAGGGGGGGGATGCCTATACAGTATATTATTCAAGCTCCAAATTTTGAAAAGCTAGAAGAGAAAATTCCTGAATTCCTTGAAATGGCAAATGCGGATCCTGCATTTTCAATGGTAGATATAGACTTGAAATTTAATCGACCAGAAATAGATATAACTATAGATCGCGAAAAAGCTCAAAGTCTCGGTATCTCTGTTTTAGATGTAGCCCAAACTTTACAGCTTTCTTTGAGTGGGCAGCGTTTTGCATATTTTATAATGAACGGTAAGCAATACCAGGTAATTGGGCAATTTGAAGAAATGAATCGTAGTTCTCCCTTGGATTTAGCGACCATTTTTGTTCGTAATAGTGATGGGGAATTGATTCAATTGGATAATTTAGTGACGGTGACTGAAAGAAGTAGTCCGCCTCAGCTTTATCATAATAATCGTTTTATGTCAGCCACTATTTCAGCCGGCTTAGCATCAGGTGTGAGTTTATCAGAAGGCATAGATGCCATGGATAATATTGCAGATAAAGTTTTAGATGATAGTTTTTCGACTGACTTAGGTGGTGAGTCTAGAGATTTTAAAGAGAGTAATGAAAATACACTGTTTGCTTTTGGATTAGCTTTATTACTAGTCTTTCTTATTCTGGCTGCACAATTTGAAAGTTTTATAGACCCCTTTATTATTATTTTAACTGTTCCTATGGCTGTTGCCGGCGCTTTACTGTCTCTTTGGCTAACTGGGCAAACATGGAATGTTTTCAGTCAGATTGGAACAATAATGTTGATTGGGCTAGTGACAAAAAATGGAATTCTAATTGTGGAATTTGCAAATCAATTGAAGAGAGAAGGTAAGCCGATTCAGGTAGCTGTTCTTGAAGCTTCAGAGGCGCGTCTTCGCCCTATTTTAATGACAAGTCTTACAGTTGCGCTAGGAGCGTTGCCTATCGCACTCGGTCTTGGTGCTGCATCTACCAGTCGAATTGGTATGGGTGTAGTCATTGTTGGCGGTACGATTTTTTCGTTAATTTTAACACTTTTTATTATTCCTGCAATTTATACACTTTGGACCCGAAAGCATAAGCGAAACATGGACCTAGAAGAAATTGAAAATCAGGAAAATGAAATGCCGATCTCCCTTAATTGATTACAAAATGAGAAGACTGTTTACCATATTATTTTCTTTTTTATGCTTTCCCACTGCTTTTGCACAGGAACAACTAAGTTTACAACAGGCTATTCAAATCGCTCTTGAAAAAAACTACGATATTCAGCTTGTAGCAAAGGATCTTGAGATAGCCGAGAATAATTTATATTTAGGCAATGCAGGAATGTTGCCCACAGTTAGCGGAGATTTTTCTAAAAACGCATCTCTTCAAAATTCCACCCAAACCCTTTTAAGCGGTGATACTAGGTCTGTAGATAATGGTAAGAATCAATCGATGTCTTATGGTGCAAGTTTGGATTGGACAATTTTTGATGGCTTTAGAATGTTTGCTCGTTATGAACAATTGAAAACAATTAAAGAATTAAGTAAAACATATTTAAAGCAGGAGGTATTAGCAACAGTTAATCAGGTAATAGTTAATTATTATAATTTAGTTAATCTGCAACAGCAATTGGATGCTTTTACAACTGCAGTGGATCTTTCCATTTATCGTTATGAAACTGCTAATAACCGTTATCAAATTGGGAGGGCATCTAAATTAGAAGTTTTAGCTGCTAAAGTTGATCTAAATGCGGATACCACTATGCTACTACGTCAGGAGAATTTAATTCAAAATTCTAAAATTAGACTTAATGAACTACTTGTTCGAAGCTTGGAAACTGAATTTAAAATTACTGACTCCATTTTAGTGGATAGAAGTTTGCAAAAAAATGAATTGTTACAAGTTGCGCAGGCTAATAATCCAGATATAAAAGTAGCTTTGATAAATACGCGTTTGGCAGAGATGCAATTAAAGGAGTTGAAAGGTGCACGTTATCCTGTTCTGAGTGCACGAACTTCATATGTAGTCTCTAGCTCTTCTGCAGAGCTTGGGTTTGCCACCAAGACGCAGGGACGAGGTTTCAATTATGGAGTCGTCGCCACTATGAATATTTTTAATGGATTTCATCAACGTCGAGAGGAGCAAAATTCAAAGCTAATGATTACGCAAAGCGAGCTTAGTTTGGAAAAGATTAACAAAATGGTAGAAACTGAGCTTGCAGGTGCCTATCAAACCTATCTTACCAATTTGAAATTAGCTGCCTTGGAAGAGAAAAACGTGATTATTGCTAAGGAAAATTTGGATATTACCTTAGAGAAGTTTAATATTGGCACAATAGCGCCTATTGAGTATAGGGAAGCACAGCGGAATTATACAGAAGCTGCCGTGCGGTATAACGATTCACGTTATGAAGCTAAAGTAGCAGAAGTTGCATTAAAGCAAATTTCTGGAACGCTAGATCTTTTTTGATCTTGGACAAAACTCCATTGAATTAATTTTTTAGAGTATATGATTTTAGTTGTAGATAGCGGTTCCTACAAATCCGACTGGATGTTTCATCCTGAAGGGGGAGAGGTTGTGAGTTTTAGAGGAAAAGGTATTAATCCGTTCTTTACTTCTGAAAAAGGAATTATTAAAATCGTTCAACAGATTATAGGTTTAAAGCTTTATTTTGATCGGATTGATGAGATCTATTTCTTTGGATCAGGCTGCACGAATCCAGATCGTAGGGAAATAGTTTCAAATGCGTTATCACACCTTTTTCCAAACGCTTTTATTTCAGTAGATAGCGAAGTAATAGGCTCCGCTTACGCCACCTGCGGAAATAGGGAAGGTTTTATTGCTACCATAGGAACAGGATCTAATATCTCTTTTTTTGATGGGGAGCTAGTTCAGCCTACTAAGCAAGGCTTAGGCTATATTTTAGGGGATATTGGATCAGGTGCTTGGTTTGGAATAAACTTAGTCACTTCGTTTTTATATAAATTCCTTCCTCAAGAGCTATATGATGATTTTGAGCTAAAATATGCTTTAAATAAAGAAATCGTAATGGAAAACGTCTATCAAAGGCCTAATCCGAACGTCTATTTATCTTCTTTTGCTCCTTTTTTGTCAGAACATAAAAACCATCCCTTTATTTCTGCGTTAATTGATAAGGGATTTGAAGAGTTTGTGCAATCGAATATATGTTTATATTCAAACTATCATGAACATACCTGTCATTTCGTAGGATCTATCGCGTATCATTTTAAGGAGGAGTTGATCAAAGTTTGTGAAAGACATCAAATAAAAGTAGGCAAGATTATTAAACAACCTATCCAAGATCTGTATCGTTATATCATGGAACGAGAAAAACTTCAAAACAGTATTTAAATAAAACTAAATAATCCGATATGAAACTGTTAATAATTTTATTCACTATGCTAGCAAATACACAACCTACCGATATTTATAGCTTTAAAGTTGAATCTATTGAAGGTAAAACTATCAATCTTATGGATTTTAAAGGTAAGAAAATTCTTATCGTTAACACCGCTTCTAAATGCGGATACACACCTCAATATAAAGAACTGGAAGAACTGTCTAAGTTATATAAGGACAAGCTTGTGGTGATCGGTTTTCCGGCCAACAATTTTAATCAGCAGGAGCCAGGAACTAATGAAGATATTCTTGAGTTCTGTGAAAAAAATTACGGGGTGACCTTTTTATTGGCTGACAAGAGTAGTGTCAAAGGAGAGGATATCAATCCTTTGTTTGATTACTTAACTAAAGCAGACAACCCTGATTTTAAAGGAGAAATTAAATGGAACTTTGAAAAGTTTTTGATTGACGAAAATGGGAAACTGATCCATCGCTATCGTTCTGACGTTACCCCTCTTTCTACCGAAATTACAAGTAAAATATAGTATTTAATTTCCAGTAGCCTAGAGTGTAAACAATCAGGCTACTGGAAATTTCTTTTCTTTTTGAAAACCCAATACTTCTGTAAAGTATAGTTAAAGCCTAGCGACACTACAATATCTGTGACAATTCTACTAATTTTATAATCTATCTTCAACCAATTTGTAAACAAATAAGTCCCAGCAGATTTCAATAAAATACTTCCTACGACAGTAATTATAAATTTAGGAATCTGATTCTGCAGATCCCCCTTTTCTGCTTGGAACGTCCACTTCCTATTAATAGAGAAATTTAGTATCGCACCTATGGAACCGCTTATTAGGATCGATAAGGTATAATGGATTCCTAAAAGCTCAGTACAGAGAATCATAATAAAATAATCCACTAATCCTCCTAAAAAGGCGGACGCTTGAGCTTTTAAAAAAACCAGGATCGAAGTTTTACTTTTCACTATTTACTTTTTTCGGCCGCATCCCTTTCATCTCCTAATTTCAGAAGCTTTTTCGTGTCTATATAATTAATGATAAATAAGATCACGCAGATTGTAGCTGTAAAATAATGCATGGTATTTGGAAATATCATTTCTATCAAAATTATTAGCGCTATGATTACTCTTACTTCTGTAGGACCGACTAATCCAGCATCAATGGTATATATGTCTGTGATTTTATACCGTAGTTGCGAAATAATCATAGCCCATCCATAAAGTACAACAAAAAGAAATGCAATTAACTCATGCTTATCTTGAGCGTATAGAAAGTATCCTAAACCTATTAGAACGGTTCCAATCCAATCCATTATGATATCTAATGAAAACCCATACCATTTCCTTGGGATATTACGGTAATAGGCAATACGGCCGTCGAGAGAGTCTCCAAGCCAGTTTATAAATAATCCTGCTATACACAATAAGAGAAAATACTGGCTATTATAATGGGCAAGTACAAAGCCTAATAAAACAAGTCCAGAACCCATTATACCAATGCCTGTAAGAATATCAGGAGATATATAACTAGGAACTCTTTTGACTAGATAAGAAATAAAACTCTGTTCAGGTTTAATTAAAATATTAGTTCTTTTTCTGTCTTTAAATAATTTACTTTTTGCTTCTGTCTTGCTCACTTTATCTAATTCTTTATTTAATGGATATTATACCATAAGTGTATAGTTTTTTTTCTTAAAGCTGAAATTTGAGTGAAATTATCTAGGAGACATGCTCTGTTTGGAGGGCTATGAAAATATTCAATTTCACTGTTTTGGTAAGTCTGTAGTCAGTTCTAAGTTATTTAAGCTGATTGCCGGGAAAGAAAATTACTTCACCGCCAACTATGCTTTTATATTGTTTTTTCAAATATCCTATACTTTCGATAGGGAATCCCGTTGATCTGCTCAATGGCTTTGTTTACTAGGAAGTTGTCTTCTAATGTCCACGAAGCTTCGGCATATTCTAAGTTTTTTTCTTGAAAAGCCTTGATGATAAGTCCATAAAGACAAGCCTCTATTCCCATCTTTCTATACCCATCTACCACGCCTAATACCATAATTCTAATCCCTTTTATTTTTCTTTTTAAAAGTAGAAGCTTTAATAAACCAAAAGGGAATAAGCGCCCTCTTTTGATTTTCATGAATATTTGGTTGATATCCGGAATGGCAAGTGCAAAGCCTACCAGCTTTCCATCTTGCTCTGCAACTAGGCAAAAGTCGGGATCTAGAATCAACTTTAAATCCTTTGCCATATAATCAAACTCGTTACTCGTCATAGGAACAAACCCTTGGTTTTGATCCCATGCTTTGTTGTAAACTTCTTTCAAAGCCTGCGCTTCGGCTTTGAAGTTTTTCATATTTATTTTTCGGATGACGATTGAGCTCCTTTTTAAACGCTCTTGCAAAGCATCTAAAAGTTTGCGGGAGCGATCATTATAATTTCCAGCAGTGAATTTATAGGCTCTTAAATCCGTCTTCTTATATAAGTTTCTGTTTTCTAATAGTTGTAAGTAGTATGGAAAGTTGTAGGGCATCATGGCCACGGGCCTTCCATCAAAACCATCAATTAATAATCCACAAGTTTCATTGGTAGAGGGGTTGACCGGCCCGATAATGGTAGTTAAGCTCCTCTCTTTTAGCCATTTTTCAGCAGCATCTATTAGGAGGTTGGCGGTTTCTTGATCGTTTATACATTCAAAAAATCCGAAAAAACCATCAGTAGCGTGATTTGCTTTATTATGATTGTTGTTTTGAATTGCTGCAATTCTTCCAATCACCTGATTCCCGTCTACAGCCAGAAAAAGCTGTAGACGGGAATGTTCATGAAAAGGATGTTTACCTGGTGTGAGCAAATCGCGTTGGGCAATAAAAAGCTCTGGTACATAGTTGGCATCTTCTTTATAAAGATCGTGAGGAAAGTCAATGAACTTCTTCATAAGATCTTTCCCTTCTACTGCCAATATTTGTTTCATAATGCTAGTTTCTCTGATTCTGAATAAACTTCATTATAAGCTTTAGTAAGTTTATCTACTGCTTCCTCTATTTGTTCAAACGTATGAGTTGCCATCAGAGAGAAACGAATTAATGAGTCATTTGAAGCAACGGCTGGAGAGACTACAGGGTTAACGAAAATGCCATTATTGTGTAAGATATTCGTTATTTTAAATGTTTTGTCATTATCTCTTATGTATACTGGAAGTATTGGACTCTCTGTAGGGCCGATATCAAACCCAGCTTCTAGGAGTAATTTCTTTGAATAATTTGTATTCTCCCAAAGTTTTGTAATTCGTTCTGGTTCTGCTTCAATAATATCAAGAGCTGCAATTACACTTGCAACAGACGCTGGAGGCATGCTGGCACTAAACATTAAGGAGCGAGCCCTATGTTTAACAAATTCTATAGTTTCTTTGTCAGCAGCTATAAACCCTCCCAAAGAAGCAAGAGATTTACTAAACGTACCCATAATTAGGTCCACCTGGTCTGTAAGTCCAAAATGGGAAGCGGTGCCCGAGCCGTTTTTACCAATTACACCCAAACTATGTGCATCATCTATCATAATATTAGCACCAAACTCTTCTGCGATTTTAACGATTTCCGGGAGATTTACTAAATCCCCTTCCATACTAAAGATTCCATCAACAACGATCAGCTTGGCCGCTTCTTCTGGAAGTCTGCCTAATTTCTTTCGCAGGTCGTCCATGTCGTTATGGGAATATTTAATTGTACGGGAGAACGATAGGCGACTACCATCAATAATGGAAGCGTGATCTGATTCATCTAGAATGAGGTAATCATTTCGGTCTAGTAAGCATGAGATAACACCTAGGTTGACTTGAAAGCCTGTGCTAAAAAGTACAGAGGCCTCTTTGCCGACATAGGCTGCAAGTCTTTCTTCTAATTCTAAGTGAATGTCCAGGGTTCCATTTAAAAAACGTGAACCTGCGCAACCTGTACCATATTTGTCAATTGCATCTTTAGCAGCCTGCTTAATTTTGGGGTGATTAGTTAGACCTAAGTAGGAATTAGAGCCAAACATCAATACTTTACTGCCATTAATAATGACCTCCGTATCTTGTGCAGATTCTATAGAGCGGAAATATGGATATAGGCCTCTCTCTTTAATGGAGTTCGCATCTTTAAATGCAGCAACTCTATCGTACAATTTTTTACGCATGCCTTTAGTTTGAATTTATTTTAATAACGACAAATGAAAACCTTTTGACCATTGGTAATGTAGATTTAATGTCGGTTTTTATTTTATTAAGATCCTAGTATTAAATTAATATTATGCAAAGGTAATTTATTGTGCTCTAAATTTAGCAGATATTAGATAAAGATCGTCATAATCTTGGTTTTTTGAACAATTTTTAGGAATTCAACTAAGATCGTAGACTTTATAGTCAGAAAACCAGAAGTTAAATGTCAATTAATTGTTAGTTGTTTACTTAAAATTAACATTAAAAATAAATATAATGGTTTGATAAAAAGACAATTAATAAAAAGATTAAAAAAAAGTGCTCAATAGTTTTTGAAATATGAATATCTACTCTATATTTGCATTCCCAATCAGGGGAGATTAGCTCAGTTGGTTCAGAGCATCTGCCTTACAAGCAGAGGGTCACTGGTTCGAATCCAGTATCTCCCACTTAAAAAAAAGCACTTACATTTATAATGTAAGTGCTTTTGTCTTTTAGTCCCTTATCGAGCGAAATTAAAAACAAGGTATCCTGGATTTGCGCCACCCACGTCTAAAGGCATGCGCACAGTCATTCTTCCTTCTCCAGCAGATTCTAAGTCTAAATGGTAACCTGTAGTCACATCTCTCGCTTTATCGCCTGGCAAAATCTTTTTAAATTGTAGGCCGACATAGTTTGTAATTTCATCCTTATTTAAGGACCAAAATATTTCCCGCACTACACCAGGAGAACAAAGTGTCCCCGACTCAGTAAAAGTAATCGATCCTTTTCCACTAGCAGTTAAATTCCACTGGCTTCCAATAAAACATTCCATAGGCGCCTCATCAAAGATATTTTTGACAGATGCTCCGCTTGGAAAATTTTCCTGATTGATAGAATTTAAGGTCCACTGACCTTTAACGGCGCCTTTCCATGCTGCAAGTGAAGGGCCAGTATTACCGCGTTGGGCGGAACAAGCGCCTAAAAATAATACGGCAAAAAACATTAAACTAACAACCCTCATAAAATGATTCATAATACTATTACTTATGTGATAAATATTTTAAATGACACTACTTCAAAAATTATACCATATAAAAATTCTTTATTTTTAAGACCTTTGTCAACGGTAATCTAATGTCTATGCGCTCTAAATTAATGATTTTAATGAATAGCTAGGAAGTTTAGACTTTATTTAATTTAAAACCTGCGAAAAAATGATACTTTAGGTAATTATATGACAAAAGAAAGAATTTGGAAGATTACGAAATTATTTTTGAAGATAGCTTTTACAAGTATTTCCCTATATTTAGTTTTTAGTAAAGTATCGTTGGGTGACTTAAAAGAAGCCTTTATAGACTCTGATCCGATATTTTTTATTATCGCTTTCTGCATCTTTGCCAGTTCTCAGTTTCTAGCTTCAACGCGACTTAATAATTTCTTTCAGAGCATAGGGCTTTATTTGTCTAACCTTTACAATTTCAAGCTCTATCTTTTAGGTATGTTTTATAATTTATTCTTACCTGGGGGAATTGGCGGTGACGGATATAAAATTTACTTTTTGCGACGCAAATCTGGGATTAAAGGGCGAAGGCTTTTGACTGCTGTATTTTTCGACCGTCTTAGTGGAGTGTGGGCCTTAGCGCTTATAATTTCTATATTAATAATTTTTATACCTCAAATACAAATCCCACATGGGTTACCTCTAGCTATTTTTCTTGCTGGGACAGTTTTTTATTTTCTTATTATAAGGTATTTCTTCAAAGAGTATAGCCGTAATTTTTTTAAGGCACATTTCAAGGCCATTGTGGTTCAATCCTTACAGGTGATTGCGGTGATTTTTTTGCTGTACGCGCTAAAATTTAATGGTAAATTCTCACCCTATTTATTGATGTTTCTAGCTTCTTCTTTAGTTGCCATCTTTCCCTTTACTGTAGGGGGACTGGGAGCAAGAGAGGTGGTGTTTCTATATGGTGCGGAATATTTTCAACTGGATTCCCATTTAGCGGTATTAATCAGTCTTTTATTTTATTTTATTTCAGCATTACTTTCTTTAGGAGGAACTTATTTTATCTTCCGTCCTCAATCTTTGGACGAATTAAAACTTCCTAACCCTGAAAAAGATAACATAGAAGAAATTGAAGATATAATTAAGCGTGAGAATTAGTACTTATTTGCTTAATTTTACCATTATAAAGAATCTGACATGAATATAGTTATTACCGGTGCGAGTAGCGGAGTTGGTTTTGAAGCAGCTTTAGAGCTGATATTAAATGGCAAAAATACAGTTGTCGCCCTAGCGAGGTCAGAAGATAAGCTGGAAAAATTATACGAAATCGCAAAGGGTTTAAATCCAGATTGTCAATTATTTCCTGCCCGATTTGATATTGCCCATGATGATTATGAAAACGATCTCCTTCCGTTTATAGAATCTCGATTAGGAAAGGTCGATGTCCTAATTAATAATGCGGGTGCCTTAATTAATAAGCCGTTTGTTGAGCTAACGCAAATTGACTTTGCTGAAATGCTTCAAAGTAATTTGTTAGGACATGTTAAAATGATACAAAACCTTCTTCCTGTGATGAATAAAGGTAGCCACATTGTTAATATTGGCAGCATGGGCGGGTTTCAAGGCAGCGACAAGTTTTTCGGATTAAGTGCTTATTCCGCTAGTAAATCAGCTTTACATACGCTAACGGAATGTTTAGCGGTTGAGTTAGCCGATCACGGAGTCAGTGTAAATTGTTTAGCTTTAGGTTCTGCACAAACTGAAATGTTGGAAAAGGCTTTCCCAGGGTTTGAATCTCCTGTGCCGGCATTTGAGATGGGTGCTTATATAGCTCACTTTGCCTTGACCGGACATAAATTTTATAACGGAAAGATATTGCCCGTAGCGCTGAATACGCCCTGATATCGACGTAACCTAATGTCAAAATTATTGTACTCTACTGTATTATCAATCTGATACCATAGTATTCTGTTCATTTAAATAGCAAGAAACAACAGCTATAGTTTTTTATGTCGAGTTACTATCCTTTACTCCATCAAAAAGAGTTAAGGATAGTAATAATATCGTTTCCGAAATTCTCAATTTTATATTTTCCAAAGCCTTTAAGCCCTAATAGTTCTTCAGAGCTTTCGGGTTTTGCCTTCACAACAGTGATCAGTTCTGCATCGCTACAAATCATATATGCAGGTAAACCTAATTCCGTAGATTGGTCCAAGCGCCACTCCTTCAGAGCTGCGAATATTTCTTTCTCGTCAACCGTTAATTCTGTATCCTTGAGGTAAGAAACCTTATCAAGGCGGCTCGCTGTGCTTACCGTCTTTTTTTCTTCACAGAAAATTACTATCGACCACCGTTCTATTTGTCCTGGAATAAATTCACTTAGGATTCTTTTCACATCCATAAACTCGATAGACTCATTAATGACCTTAATATCATTCTCCAAATATTT
>Ga0079224_100008343_pt1 | contig 14028 bp, 7 predicted proteins | sample Stecom2015_FD_80414 | JGI IMG/M metagenome (GOLD analysis project Ga0079224, IMG submission 80414) | Agricultural soil microbial communities from Utah to study Nitrogen management - Steer compost 2015 | ecosystem: Environmental > Terrestrial > Soil > Agricultural land | place: USA: Utah... | reverse complement strand
TCTATTTTAGAGAAATCGAGAATGCTGTTAATGATATTTAAGAGTGTGGTACCGGATTGATTAATTATATTAATATATTGTTTCTGTGTTTCATCAAGCCTGGACTTTAGGATAAGATCTGTAAAACCAATTATACCATTTAATGGTGTACGAATTTCGTGGCTCATGTTAGCAAGAAATTCGGATTTGGCTAAGCTAGCTTTATCAGCAGCTCGTTTTGCGTCCTTGAGTTCCTCTTCCAGTTGAATACGTTCAGTGAGGTCCACCGCATTTCCAATAACATATTCCTGACCCTGGTCATCAACTTGTAGTACGTTGTTGAACATCCAAGTTTTAATGGTTCCATTTTTGGTAATTACTTTCATAATCCCATTAGCATGCCCCTTAGCTTTAATAACGTCGAGATATTGACGAAGAAGCTCGTGTCGGTCAGGAAGAATAATATCGAAAAGCGTTTTGCCGATTACCTCATCAACCGTATAGCCAGCCATATCAGCTCCGGTTTTGTTTACAGCAGTAAACATGCCATCGATCGTGTGCATGCAAGAAAGACTCTGCGAATGTTCAAAAAACGCGCGGAAGCGTTTTTCGCTTTTATGTATCTTTTTCTTCTGTAATTGGAGACTCGTGATGTCTCTGCCTATAGAGTAAATTAAACCGGTTTTACTTTCTGGTGTGCCCACCCAGTCAATATATCGGACGTCTTGATATTTAGTAACAAGCCGAATTGCAAACTTTGAGGTGGTTTGACTGTCACTATAGGCTTTTACCGCGTTACTAAAAGACAGGAGGTCGTCGGGATGTATGAAGTCGGTAAAATTTCTATTCAATATCTCACGTTCATCATAGCCGAGAAGTTTAAGAAAGGCAGGATTGACACTCAGTAACTTTCCTTCAAAATTAGACACTGCGATTAAATCGTCTGATGACTCAAAAAGATTCTCTATCAGATTGGACACCTGAACGTGTCTTCGTTCAACAATGATTTGCGTAATCCGCTTGGCAGCTTTTTCGAGATATCTTTTTTGTTTGGCATTTAATTTCCTTGGTTTTACATCCAGAACTGTTATACAGCCCAACAGTACACCGTCGGGATCAAAAAATGGATGTCCGGCGAAGAAGCGAATATTATTATCTTTAAACTCTTGAAAATAGTTGAAACTAGTATCTAAGGCCAAATCGGAAATCTCAAAGTAACCCTCGTTCATAAGTGAGTGAAAGTTTGGAAGTTCGGATACTTTTCTATTTTCGGGGTCAATGCCATAGCGCGCCAGAAAGATGATTCGATCACGATTAACCAATAAGGCGGTGGTACTATAAGGTGTATCACAAACCCAAGCCATGGACTCAGTAATTAATTCGAAAACATTTGAATTGTCGGTAGTAAAGTCGACGTTAACCAAATTGTATTTTTTCAAGGCGTTTATTCGGGCAGCTTCGGACTGATGTTTCATTTGCTAAATATTTCCGTAAATTTACATGTTTTATTTATCTGAGAACGATTATTAGTAAGATAACAATATTATGATGAAACTTAACGCTCCTTATCCCTGCTTATGAAACCATTTTACCTGAAAGGTAGCCTTATCCAGTCGTCTCTGCTGCTAGTTGCATTGTTTGTGTCAATCCCATTCTCTGGTCAGGCGCAGTCATCATTTCAACCTTATTCCTATCATTTGTATCAGAAGCTTAACCGAGTTCAATATAGTCAGGAAACCCGCCAGCATACATCTATTAAACCTTTGATCATTGATTCCGCATTGCAGCCTCTTTATGATTCTGTTATGAGTAATGGAATCAAAGAGCGTTCCACTTGGATGGGTCGGAAAATATGGAACGAACATTTGATCGATGTAGAAGGTGATGATTTTACTTTTTTCGCTGACTTTCTTCCTGACTTTCAGGTCGGCAAAGATTTTGCAGGGGCTGGAAAAACCACATGGTTAAATACACGGGGTTTTCAGGCAGGAGGATCAATTAAAAACAAATTCTTCTTTTATACAAGCGGATATGAGAACCAGGGTGTATTTGCAGATTATATCAACGATTTTATAAATGAACATCGGGTAGTTCCTGGTCAAATGTTCGGCAAGTTAGGAGCTGAAGAACAAGACTGGACCTATGTGTCGGCAATTGTTTCCTATTCACCGGTCAGCAACCTTAATTTCACCTTAGCTTACGACAAAAATTTTATAGGGGACGGGTATCGCTCCATGTTACTATCTGATATTTCATCAAATAATACTTCTTTTAAATTCAACGGTACTTTTGGAGATGATATCAACGTCTCTAGTATATGGTCTTATATGCTTGACCCACGCGAACGTATAAGCGAAGATTTTGGCCGCAGTGGTAGCCAGCGAAAGTGGGGTGCTTTCCAATATGTGGATTGGAATCTAAATAATCGCTTTTCTGTTGGGCTGTTTCATTCTCTTTTATGGGGCAACCGGAAATCGGAGCAATTTGCATCCATCTTGGAGCCGATCGCTGAATATGGGTTAGGTTCAAAAGAAGCAATGCAAATAGGTCTTAACACTAAGTATAAGCTGTTGAAGAATGCCTCGGTTTACGGTCAGCTTCTATTTAATAAGGATATAGCAGGTCAAATCGGTTTCCGGGGATTTGACGCATTCGGGATCAAAGAGTTAAATTTTTTAGCCGAATATAACTTTGCTCAACCCCACAGTTATTCAACTGAAGATCCACTTATCAGCTATACTAACTATTCGCAATCGTTGGCACATCCCTTTGGCGCAGATTTTAGAGAGTTTGCAGGTATACTGAATTACGCTTACAGCAAGTTTGATTTTTCATTGCAAGGGAATTACGGAAACTACGGTTTAGAGCCTTACCGCACAGAAAAGATGTTCGACGAAGGAATAGGGCAGAGGATTAAGACAGATATGATGTATCTGGACGGAAGAGTCTCTTATATTATTAATCCCAGGTACAATTTGCGTCTGGAATTAGGCGGGATTGTTCGAAGGGAAAGCAACGACTTATGGAAGAAAAACACGGCGATGCTTACTTTTGGACTTAGGGCGTCTTTCCGTAATTTATACTATGATTTTTAGTTTAGCCTTATTTTATCGCGCCTTTAGAAGTCGTAGTATAAATTTCTAAATGAAGAGCGTAACCCGAAAGTAAGCATTCCGGAGTTTCTTGTAGACAAATCATTTATTTCCTGGCGGGCTATTACTCCCAGTTCAATACGCAAATTATACTTCGGATTTAGAATATAGGAAACCTTGGCATCAAGAAAAGCCTGTTTAGTTGATACACCTTGAGCTATTTGATTGTTGTATATATTTTCAAAGTCGTTATACGATTTGAAAATATCTTTTCCATAATTAGTGTCTGCATCAGGATCTAATCCATAAGCAGCGTAATTGCCTTGTATTGAAACATCAAATTTGTTGAAGGAATAATTAGCGATTCCAACAAATTCACGAAAGTTGGCTCCAAGCGGATGGGCCAAAGGCTGTGAAAAATGACTATAATTGCTGATAGGGTCATAATGGGAGTAAGTATAAGGGCGGACAAGATTGACCTCTCCCAAAAAGTTCAAATTCTCTACACCGAATGTATTAAAACCCCTTAAGCCCAGTTGGGCACCCCATTTATTATGAATATAGCCATTGCCGGCAAAAAACTCTTTTGAGGTGAATTCTCCAAGCAGAAACTGACCATACACAGCTAGGTTGTTAAGCACTTTGTATTTTGCATTCAAACCTAAATGCATCTTGTCGGGTGAGCTTGGGTCTGACGATTCAATAGGTCTTAAAAATATAATTGGGTTGAGATAATTTGGTTCGAATCCTCGGACTCCATCGTTCTCTGTTCGGTTGGCCCAAATAATCGACTGAAAAAATCCGAGGGATAGTCGGTTATTTACGTTCCAGTCCAGATATTGAAAAGTTCCCCATTTTCCTCTAGTTTTATCCCGCAATAGTTTAGGAGCAAGAGGGTCAATCATAAACGACCACATGCTTAAATATTGAACGCTGCCTCGTTTTCCTGCTAGTTTGACCGAAGTATAATTTGAAGGAACATCCGATAAAAGCATTGACCGATAACCATCGCCAATGCAACTCCACTCATACGCCAAACAGATACTTAGATATCTAGTTGGCGTATAAGAGGCCACCGCCGTAAGGTAGTTCCAGTCCTGAACAGTTTCACCGACATCGCCATAAGTCTGACCAGGTACTACTTTCGTTTGATTAATGTATTCATTCACATAGTTTGGAAATATACTGCGGTTATTATATGCGCTAAAGTGATAGTAAAATTTGTCGTCTACTGTCCCACCCAATTGAACACCGATGGTTCTTAAAAATGTGTTTTTACCGCCCCCGGCAAAATCGCGCCCCAAGTATACATCAGGGAGAATATCCGCATAAAAATGTTGATGTTCTGTGTTAACCTCAATAAGGTGTTCGTTGAAAATCTTCCTGGATAACCAGGAAGATTGTTCTTTAACGCCAATATTCATTAGTGAGTCATAGCGTGGACGGAGTACAGAATCTATAATCAGGGGCTTGATTGCAGTATGTTGCCTTGTTCCCGTACTGTATTGAATTTTATTTAATTTCTGATAGAAGTGATAAGAATAAGGCTGATACACTGCTTGTGCTTTAAGACTATGAGGTTCGAATATTGCCAGAGCAAATAGAACTGTAATAACTTTATAAAAGCAAGAGGTCAGGGAGTGTTGTTTCATATTATACAAACTTATAAATTCTTTCCTTTTTTAAATTAAACATTCTGCCTAATTTGCGATATGCTATCAAATTTTTATGCACCCGTTTAAGCCTATCCTTATAACTATTTTTTTATGCATTGTATATAATGCGGTATTTAGCCAGAACTTTACACGCCGTGAAATTGGGATCCAAAACGACAACGATGTTTATCTCATGACGTTTCAGGATCAGTATTATACAAACGGCATTAATTTCTATTTTCGGAAGGCGATCGACTCTTCGAAATACCCGCAGAAATATGCAAACAAACTGTGGACTATAAATATTGGTCACAAGATTTTTAACGCTTATAATGGAGCAGTAGAGGCTGCGAGTGAGGTTGATCGTCCCCTGACAGGTTATTTATATGTAAGAGGCGAACTGCAGTGGCATACCAAAAAAGAAGAAGTGCTCTCGGTTGCTGCTGAAATTGCAAGCATTGGGAATTGGGCCTTTGGCGAAAAGCTGCAAACTAACTTCCATCGGCTATTTGGGTTTTATGATATTAGCGGTTGGGAGTACGAGCTAAGCAACTCTACCGGTGTAGACCTTAAAGCCGGTTACGCAAAACTATTGGTTAGGAACAAGGCGAAAAGTGTAGATGCGCTTATCAACGGAAACCTTTCTCTTGGTTTCAATAACACGAGACTCTCAGTGAGTCCAAACTTTCGCCTGGGTCGTTTGAATTCTTTAAATGAATCGGCAATCATGGGGAGCAGACCTCAGTCGAGGACTAAAAAAGTAGACAACGAGTTCTATTTTTACTACAGACCCCAGATTAATCTGGTTCTGTACAATTCTACGATTCAAGGGGGCTTGTTTCTTGATGATAAAGGTCCTATCACATACGGTGTTAAACCTTGGGTATTATCTCAAATAGTGGGTCTGCAGTTTGCAACTGAGAGGATGGGAGTCAACTTCAACTATACATTTAATACAAAAGAGGTGAAAAGTCTTGCTACATCACATAAGTTCGGATCTGTAAATTTATCTTTTTATTTTTAACCTAACGCGAATCTTATACAATAAAATCGTTTTTTTCTTGTTATAGTAGAGAGTTTTTTACACCTTAGATGATCAATTCAACGAATGAACTTTATATACGTGCGTAAACCTGCAATAATATAAAATAGATGAATAAAAAAATAAATGCGCTTAGCATACTAGTGCTGTTCTCGCTTGGCTTACTAATTAGCTTTTTGTCTTTTTCTGCTTTTAACAGCAATAAATCAGATGTCCCCCAGACTGCTATCAATGTGGAAGAAGCTGTACGAATTAAAGACAGTTTAGCTCTTGCAAATTCAATGCCAAAAGAATTATTTGGTTTGCCTGTCAATTCTTTTATTGTAAAAAATTACGAGATTGCACGTAACGAGAACTTATCAGTTATCCTGGCTCGTTATGGGGTTAATCCAGTAACAATTTCTGAATTAGTAAAAAAATCTAAGTCCATCTTTAATGTAAGAAATATCGTTGCGGGAAAGCCCTACACTGTTTTCGCTTCCAAAAGCATTCCTGATAAAGCAGAATACTTTGTTTATCAACCTAATGTCTTAGAATACATAGTATATGACTTGCGGGACACCGTTAAAATACATAAAGGAAAAAAAGACATTGAAACAACCGTTGAAACTATAGGCGGAACCATTAAAAACTCTTTATACGAAGCATTGCAAGAGAGTGGGGGAGATGCAGATATGGCCACCCAACTTTCTAAAATATTTGGCGGTGTGATCAATTTCTATGCAATTCAGGAAGGTGATTGGTTTAAAATCCAATACGAGAATAACTATGTAGACGGTGAGGTAATCGGTTCAGGAAAGATTAGCTCAGCAATATTTTCTCATCGTGGAAAGGAATATCAGGCGCATTATTTTCAAACAGATCCTGAGAAAGAAGGGGAATACTACGACGCTGATGGAGTGAGTCTAAGAAGATCATTTTTGAGAGCGCCGTTGAAATATAGCAGAATCAGTTCGCGGTTCACTAAACGGCGTTTACATCCGGTACAAAAAGTTTGGAAGGCGCATCTCGGAACGGACTATGCAGCGCCTCATGGAACCCCAATCATAGCCACTGGCGACGGTGTTGTGGTTGAATCTGGCTCTGGGCGTGGAAACGGTAATTATGTTAAGATAAAACACAATAAGACTTACGCAACTCAATATCTACACATGAGCAGACGCGCTGTAAAAAAAGGTCAGCGAATCAGACAAGGCCAGGTCATAGGTTATGTAGGAAGTACAGGATTGGCAACGGGCCCTCATGTATGTTATCGTTTTTGGAAAAATGGTGTGCAGGTAGATCCGCTCAGACAGAATATAAAGATGATTACCCCTATTCCTCAGAAATATGTCTCGGACTTTAAAGAGGACCTAGATCGAGTTCGGATGGAATTTGCCGTAACTCCAATCGAGCAGCCTGTTGAGGAAACGCGTTATGCTTTGTTTGAAGAAAGGCCGTCTTCACTTTTTAAATATTTTGATGGAAACGAATCGGACAATACCATCTAAAATTTATTTATATCTTTAAAGCTGGAAAACGGATTATGATTAAAGAACATAAATATGATTTAACAGTAAAATGGACTGGTAATAAAGGGCATGGAACTTTTGATTCGCGCTTGTATGGCCGTGATCATAAGATTATAATTCCTAATAAGTCCGATATCCAAGGTTCATCTGATCCAGCTTTTAGAGGAGACAAAACCAAGCACAATCCTGAAGAGCTATTATTGGCGGCACTTTCGAGCTGTCATATGCTTTGGTATCTGGATCTATGTTCCGATGCTGGCGTTGTGGTGATCGACTATATAGATCGGGCGTCTGGGGTCATGGAAGAGAGTGCAGATCGTAGCGGTCGTTTTATTAGCGTTACGTTGAACCCCGTTGTGACAGTAAGTGAGCAGTCGATGGTGGAAAAAGCTAATGCTATGCATGCGAAAGCACATGAACGATGCTTCATCGCGAAGTCTGTTAACTTCCCTGTAAAGCATATACCTCATTGCATGGTGCTCTGAATATAAGATTATGCAGACGTTAAATAACGTTCATGAACAATTTGCGGAATTTTTTAAGGGTAAGCATTTTAGACCATTCGCGCATCTGCTCTCTAAAAAACTGAGTGAAGGTCATATTTGCTTGAGTCTGAAAGAGATGATCTCTGAGGAGGTGGAAATTGCTTCCCGTTATACCACGCTCACTGAACTTGAAAAGCAATTAGCCGATGAGCACATAGTCGGTATGACTTCCGCGGACAATCAGCCTTTCGTTGTGCATAATTCTCATCTCTATATACAAAGGTACTACTATTACGAGACGCTTATTTTCGAACGTATCAAGGATTTTGTCTTTCAGGAGACCGAAGAGATGCAACATCGTATTGAACTGATCAACTTACATCGCGACTTTATTAAGGGGTTTTCAGTAGACGAGGAGTTAGCAGACACGCTATCGGAGGAGGAGAAAGTTGATTGGCAGCTTGTAGGCGCCATTTTAGGCTTCCTGAATAACTTTACGATTATAACCGGAGGACCCGGTACTGGCAAAACAACAACGGTTTCCAAAATACTTAAACTCTTAAAGCATATCGACCCGAATCTAAAAATCGGTATTGCTGCACCAACAGGTAAAGCGGCTATGCGATTAGCTGAGTCCTTGGAAGGGGAAACGCCTACGACGATTCACCGAATGCTCAAAACGATTTACGGAAGTCATCATTTCAAACATAATCGAGAGAACCCTTTAGACTTTGATTTGATTATTGTTGACGAAGCATCGATGATCGATGTAGCACTTTTTGCTAAGTTATTAGATGCAATAAGACCTAATACACGGTTAATTCTATTGGGGGACAAAGATCAGCTGGCTTCTGTAGAAGCGGGTAGTCTTTTTAGAGATCTCTGTCAAATTCAGGAAAACATGAATGTGATATCCGCCGAAAAAGCTAAGTTGATAAATTCCCTGAGGAATAGTGTAAGTCAAGGTCTCCCCGATAAATTCGTATCTGATCGGCCACTTCATTTTCTATCGGATCATATCGTTGAATTAAAAAGAAGTCGGCGATTTGATAGCAAAAAAGGAATCGGGAAACTAAGTAAGGCAATTATACTAAACCGAACAGAAAGCTTAGATGAGCTTTTTGAACCAGCACCCGATAACCAAGTGCAACTAGTCAGCGACTTTGACTTATTTAGTCTGCGCGATTTTATCAACGGATATGAGTGCTACATAAAAGAAGCAGATACCTACAAAGCGCTGGAGAAATTCAATGAGCTGAGAATTTTATGTGCTGTGCGAGGAGGGGACCACGGGCTTTATCAAATTAACAAGTTAGTAGAAGACGAACTAAAGTCAAGGCGATTGATAGATACAGACACAGAGTTTTATAATAACCGGCCAATCATTATAACCAAAAACTACTACGATCTAGAGCTTTATAATGGTGATATCGGGATAATAAGACCAGATGCTAATAACAAGTTAATGGCTTGGTTTGCTGACGGTGAAGGGGGATTGCGAGCAGTGATTCCCGGGCTTCTTGCAGAAGCAGAAACTGTATTTGCGATGACGGTTCATAAAAGTCAGGGTTCTGAATATAATAGTGTGCTGATAGTGATACCCGACTTGGAAGATTCGCAGCTTCTTACACGCGAGCTGCTTTACACAGCAATTACTCGAGCCAAATTAAAAGTAACTTTAATGGCCTCTAAAGAAGCAATAGTTACGATGATGAATAGGACAGTAAAAAGGGTTTCTGGAATAAAAGACCGATTTAATTTGGAGATAGAAAGAAATTAATGAGCTTACAATTAAACGCTTCTAATTCTTTGTTGCAGCTGGTTGAGCATCTTTCGCACAATCTTAGAAAGCCCCTGACGGATGTATTTCAGCCTCATTATATCATTACTCAGACGAAAGGGATGAATAATTGGCTTAAAGTTCAGCTTTCCGATCGGTTGGGTATTGTTGCAAACTGCCAGTTTTTCAAACCAAATGATATTGTAAATCACTTGTATTATCTCTTGGACGGGCCGCGTGATCACATTTTATCTGTGGACAGTCTGCAGTGGTTGCTTTATGGGTTGCTTGATGAAACAAATTTCAAGAAAAGGTTTCCTTTTATATCTAAATATTATGACGGTCAGGTAGAGATTAAAAGAATGACGCTGGCCGAAAAGATCGCTGATTTATTTGATCAATATCAAATCTATCGTCCCGAAATGATTAACGAGTGGAATGAGTTACAGTTTACCGTTGACGATCAATCAAATTGGCAAAAATACCTTTGGATTGAAGTTAAAGACAGGGTAGGCGGAAAGATGCCCGATAAAACAAAAGTTGGCAGGCATATTATCGACAGCCTGAAGAATCCGGTTCACCAGAAAAAGTTGGAGGACCTCATCCCTAAAGTAGACTTCTTTGGAATTTCAATTATAACCGCCTATCATCTTGAGATTTTTCAAGAACTCGCGAGGTATGTGGATGTTTCTTTCCATTTGCTAAATCCTGCTCCTTCTATCTACTGGTTTGACGACAAGAGTCCGTCTGAAATTGCGCGCTGGAAAAATGCTGGAAAACTAACTATCCAAGATGGTGAGGATTTTATTGAAGGGAATCCTTTGTTGACTAACTGGGGTCGCGTAGTTCAAGATACCTTCGGTTTGTTTTTCAAAGATGATAGTTTTCTAAATGAATATGATGACAGTGGTATCGAACCTTATCCGACAACGTTGCTGGCAAAAATACAACACGATATATACAATAATTCTGTTCTGGAAGAACGCAACGTAATCTCGATAGCGAACCTAAACGACGGATCAGTGAGCATCAACTCTTGCTACACCATTGTTCGTGAGGTGGAAGTGTTATATAATTATCTGGTACACCTTGTCAACAGTCGGCCTAATAATTTGTCGGCAAGAGATATTGTGGTGATGGTGAGTGATATAGACGCCTATGCCCCCTATATCAAAGGGATTTTTACGTCGGCACCCTATAAACTTCCTTTCAGCATTGCAGATGAAAGTATGCAAACTCAAAACGGATTAGTTGGTGCTTTGAGCGCGCTTTTTGACTTGACTGAAGAGAATTTTACTGCAGAAAATGTATTACAGCTGTTGGACTGGGAATATATAAAAAATCGTTTTGCTCTTTCAGACGCAACTTTAATACGGAAAGTAGTTAATGATGCAAACGTTCGCTTTGGTATTGAAGGGAATCTGTCGGATGATACTGTTCATGTAAGTTGGATGAATGGTATTCATCGAATTATGTATGGGATCTGCATGGTTAGTGATGATGAATATCAGAGTGATAGTTATAGATTTTACCCGATGGACCGCGTCGAAGGTGATGAGTCACTTGAGCTGATTCGTTTTTCTCATTTTGTAACCGTCCTGAGTGCGAATATAAGGGACAGGTACGCAGAACGAACATTAGTTGAATGGGGAGATTATATCTTATCTACAGTTTCGAATATTATATATCAGTCTGAAGACTATGATAACGAGCACTTCCAACTACTAGCTGACTATGTTAAAAAAATAAATGTGATCAGTGAGAACGTTCCCGAGAAAGTAGGCTTTGACGTATTTAAACACAGTTTCTTAAACAACCTATCTTTGGAAACCCGTTCCGGTAATTTTGCATCCGGTGGAATCACTTTTTGCTCGCTAATTCCGATGCGAAGTATCCCATTTAAAGTTGTGGCTGTTCTGGGTCTGGGCTTTGATAAGTTTCCAAGGAAGGAAGTTCCTTTAAATTTCAATCTTATGCAATTGAAGGCCAAAAGAGGGGATAGAAATATAAAGGACAATGATAAACATCTTTTCTTAGAAACGATACTTTCAGCTCAGGAGCATTTGTATCTCAGTTACATTGGTAAAAGCTCGAAAGATAATTCACTGTTGCCACCCTCTGCAATTGTAGATGAGCTCATAGACTATATTGCTTCCGGGACAGACTTGAGAGACTCTTTAGTTAGAAAGCAACTTACCAAACAACATCCGTTACACAATTTTACGAAACAACCGGACGGGGTTTTGAATTATCTAAGTCTTAGCGACAAAGAGACAATTGCAACTGATCGCTTTTTGCCATCGATAAAAGAAGTGGATACTTTACAAGACATATCAATACAACATTTTATTAACTTTTTCAAAAACCCTTTCCAGCACTATCATAACAGTACACTTAATATCAGCTATCGCGAGGATGATGTCTTATTACGTGATACCGAATACTTCGAACTAGATGCGTTGAACGAATGGCAGATCAAGCAGGATTTACTTTATATAGCGGAGGAGGATTTAGACGAATATAGGCGGCAAGGTGTTCAAAAGGGAACACTCCCGCTGAAGAATATGTCTAAAACCATACTGGCTACGCTCAATGATGAATTAGATCCTATAAGAAAGTTGGTTGGTGAAAGCATAGGTAATAGAGAAGAAGGATCAATAGCGGTCGATTTATTAATTAGGAATACGCGTATCACCGGTAAATTAAACCGGATCTACGGAGATCGATTAGTTTCCGTATCTTTTTCAAAGAATAACAACAAGAACATCCTGGAAGCGTATCTAAAACACTTATTGGCTTTTGCTAGTGGATATTCCTTAGAAAGCCATCTTATATTAGGCCTTGAGAAAACTGTTTATAAGATCGGAAAAGATAGTTTGAATCAGGAAAAAGCGCTGCAGCGACTAGAAGAGTTGATGTATTGTTTTCACAGTGGTTGTGAGAGGCCTTTTGTTTTTTACCCCCGCTTTGAAAATGATCCTACTAAATTAGCGAAGTTTAGTTTTACAAGTTACCAGACAATGTTAAAAAAGATTTTCAATAATGACGAATATCCTTGTGACGATCAGTATGTTGTAAATGAATATAATAGTGGGTTCTTTGACTGCGAAGAGGTTTTTCAAGAATATATAACTAATTCAGAACTTGTATTTGCAGAAGCTTTTACGTTATTTAAAGTTTAATGATGAATCCTTTGAAAACCTCTTTTGAAAAATTTGTTGCAAAGGACGTTCCCTTAAGATCTAGTAATTTAATCGAAGCTAGCGCAGGAACGGGGAAAACCTACTCGATTGCCATATTGGTTCTCCGGTTATTACTGGAAACACAAATAAGCATTAGGCAAATCTTAATGGTAACCTTCACTAAAGCGGCTGTCGCTGAGCTGGAAGAAAGGATTCGATTATTTGTGAGAACTGCTTCCAATTACGCTAATCAAGAGAATATAGAAGATTCTACTATTAAAGAAATTGTCGACCGCTCAATAGAAAGCATCGGAATTGAAAAGGTAAGAGATTTGCTAAAATCGGCTAAGCTTCTATTGGACGAAACGTCGGTAATGACCATCCATAGTTTTTGCCAACAAAGTTTAAACGAATTTCCATTTGAGACCGATCAGCTGTTTGGTTCTGAAACACTCCACGATCTAACTCCACTAGTTGAGGAGGAGGTAAACAAATTTTGGCGGACATATATAACTACGCTCGATCCGGCTCTATTGGGCTTCCTGCTTAAAGAGAAGCTGAGCCCGGGAGCGAAACCCAAGCTGAGCCGAGATGTGTTTAAACAGCTCGTTTCGCAGGAATTGAATGGCCAGCATTATATAGAGTGTGATGTTGATTTTAGTTATTCGTTTTCTGATGAAGATGCTCAAAAAGCACTAAGCGAATTTTTAGCGATTGACGCGGCTGAGCGAGAATATGAAGAAAAGATGATTCAGGAGGTTGTCGACTTGAAGCTGGAACTTATCGAACGTTGCCAAAGCAATACCCATGCAAAAAAGAGTTTATTGTTAAAAGTAAGCGACCCTGAGGCATTCATTGCAGTTTTTAAAGGTAAAAAGTTACCGAATTACATTCACAACGTATTTCCTGATTGGGTAGAGCGTGTCAGCGATGCTGAAAATTTCCGACGTGATAAATCACTGCTAGCAATGAGCGTGTTGAACATACTATATTGCATGGCAATACAGGCCGCTAAGAAAGGTATTGCGTCTATCAAAGAAAAGAACAGTGTAATTTCATTCAATGACATGATTGTTAAATTACACGATGCGCTAACAGGAAGGAATAGTGAGAAACTTGTCAACGCTCTTAAGAACAAATACCAAGCAGTATTTATTGATGAATTTCAAGATACTGACAAACTACAGTATGAAATATTTAAAATCGCTTTCGGAAATGATCGAGTTCATGATCCCGAGACCGTTGTCTTTTATATTGGTGACCCTAAGCAATCCATTTATGCATGGCGCCAGGCGGATCTTA
>Ga0079224_100008341_pt1 | contig 14029 bp, 10 predicted proteins | sample Stecom2015_FD_80414 | JGI IMG/M metagenome (GOLD analysis project Ga0079224, IMG submission 80414) | Agricultural soil microbial communities from Utah to study Nitrogen management - Steer compost 2015 | ecosystem: Environmental > Terrestrial > Soil > Agricultural land | place: USA: Utah... | reverse complement strand
GGGCGATCAGGCTGGCCAGGGCGGCGCGGGCGGTCAGGGCGAAGGCGGAGGTGAGGGCCAGGGTCAGGGTCAGGGTCAGGGCGGCCAGCGCAGCGGCGGAGGAGGCGGCGTCGGCGGCGGGGCCGGCGGCGGCAGCGGTCCGAGCACTGTCCCGGCGGATATCCCCGATGGCAGCGACGATGACATCGTAGCGCGCCAGCTTCGCGAGGCCGCGATGAACGAGACGGATCCGGAGCTGCGCGAGAAGCTCTGGCAGGAGTATCGCAACTACAAGAAGGCGACGAGTTGACGGGACGTTTCGTGAGGACAGATCAACGGTTGCCGGACACATGCTTATGAACCGCTCGAATCGCCCGATTGGCGCGGCGCTGGCCGCGCTGGCCGCGCTGGCCGCGCTCGCAGCCGCGGGCTGCGTCACTCACGAGATCCGCCCGCTGCCATACGTCAAAGCAATCCAGGCCACTCACGAGATCCCGGCCGAGCAACTGCTCGACGTGAGCGTGCGGCTGTTCGATGAGAACGTGCCCGAGGATGAAGAGAAGCTAGCGCGCGAGCACATCTTCCCGGAGGTGCGCCGGGCCGAAGCGCGCTACCTGCCGATGCAGATCCGCAATACGCTCGAGGGCGCCGGCCACTGGGGCCAAGTGCGCGTGATACCGGCCGACGCCGAGGCGCTCGATGTATACGTTTCGGGCAAGATCCTCGAGTCGAATGGTCAGGAGCTCAGGCTGCACGTCACGGTGGAGGACGCGACCGGTCGACAGTGGTTCAGCAAGGAATACCAGCAGATCGCCGATACTCGCTCCTACAAGGACTCGAGCGGTCGGCCGCGCGATCCATTTCAGAACCTGTACAGCAACCTGGCGAACGACATGCTGGCCTACCGTCAGCAGCTCACGCCGCAGGACCTGGAGAACGTGCGCCGCGTATCGGAGCTGCGATTTGCGGCGGAGCTCGCGCCTTACGCTTTCGAGTCGTATGTGCAAGTCGATCGCAAGAGCGGTCAGCGTCAGATCGTGCGCCTGCCCGCCGAGAGTGATCCGCTGATGGTGCGCATGGATCGCATCCGCGAGCGCGACTATGCGCTGCTCGACACCATAAATGAGCATTACGCGCTGTTCGCCGACAACATGTCTGAGCCCTACACGAACTGGCGCCGCTACAGCTATGCGGAGCATGAAGCCGAGGACGAAGCGCGTCGTTCGGCGCTTACCAGAAAGCTGCTCGGCGCGGCCGCCATCGTCGGCGGCTTGGTGGTCGGCAGCGAAGCGAACACGTACGCCGGGCAGGCGGCCGCCACCGGCGCCGTCTTCGGCGGCGCTTACGCGGTGAAAAGCGGCTTCGACAAGGGCGCCGAGGTGAAGATGCATTCCGACTCCCTGCAGCAGTTGGGCGAGTCGTTCCAGGCGGAAGTACAACCGATGGTGGTCGAGGTGGAGGGGCGCACTCTGCAGCTCAAAGGCACGGCGGAAGAGCAGTTCCAGGAATGGCGCCGACTGCTGAAGGAGCTGTACGAGAACGAGACTGGTTTGCCTGCGCAGGCGCCGGCGGCGTCCGCCGACGCGGCAGCGTCGTCGAGCGGCGGCGAATAACGTCGCACGATGCGCGCGCTGACCGCCCGCCGCGGCGGCGGGGCGGTGCGCTGACGAGAACGAATGAACTTCGAAAGCGGGCAGGCGCTGTCTGCCGGATTCACGTTGCTGCGCCGCCTCGGGGCGGGCGGCGGGGCGGAGGTATGGCTGGTGCAGGATCGACTGCGCGGCCGTCCCGCTGCGGTGAAGCTGTTCGCGCCCGAGTTGGCGCGGAATCCGGACGCGCTGCGGATGCTCGAGCGTGAGTACGCCCTGGTCCGCAGGCTTCATCATCCCAACATCCTGCGCGTGCACGGTCTCTACCGCTCGGGCGAGCGCGCCTGGCTCGTCATGGACTACGCCCCAGGAGGCGACCTGACCCGCCTGCGCGGGGGCGAAGTCGAGGCGATCATACGCGCAGCTCGTCAGGTTGCTGCGGCGCTTGCGTATGCGCACCGCGCCGGGCTGGTGCATCGTGACGTCAAGTCGTCGAACGTATTGCTGTCGCACGAAGGCGCCGCGTTGCTCGCGGACTTCGGTACGGCGACGGCGCTCACGATCGGCGACGGCCCGGCCGCCGTGGGCGGCGGCTCGCCGTACAGCATGAGTCCGCAGCAACTCGACGGGCGGCCCGCGAGTCCCGCGGACGATGTGTACGGCCTCGGGGCGATGTTGTATGAACTGTTGACCGGGTATCCGCCGTTTTATCCGCATGCAACGCCTGACCGCATCCGCCGCGAACTGCCTGCGCCGCCCGCCTCGGCTCCGCCGGCGCTCGCCGCGCTGGTCTGCAGGATGCTGGCGAAGCGTGCGACTGAACGGCCGGATATCCAGACTGTCGAACGGGAACTCGAAGCGGCGCTCGGCGCGTCGCTTGGTACGGGCATGTCGTCGTCCCTGACGTCATCGATCATGAGCAGCGAACAGACTCACCAAGCCGTGCGCATCGAACCCCCCGCCCTGCGGCCGCCGCCGGGCCACGGCGAGCCGTTGAAGGGTGAATGGCGCCGCACGTCCGCCGCGGGCGCGAGCGCCGCCGAGATCCGTCGCGGTCAGGACCGCCGTCGGCGCGTGGCCGCTGCGGCGATCGCTGTGGGACTGGCCGGCGTGTTGTTCGTGTTCGTCGGGCTGCCGCGCTGGGTCGGCCAGGATGACGCGGGTGCGCGCCACCGCCAGGCGACGAGCGCACAGGATGTCGCAGCAGCCGCCCAACCCGACAACGAGCGCAAGAATGTCGAGGAGATCGATTTCGCGGCGCTGGCGCGCGCCAAACAGCGCGTCGACGAAATCCGGGCGCCGCTCGAAAATCGGCTGCAACAGCTCGTCGAGCGCGCCGCCGAGCGTTGGGGCGCCGCCGATTTCCGCCAGGCCAGCGCCCAGCTCGCAGCCGCCGACGCCGCCTATCAGCAGCGCGAGTATCAAACATCCTTGCAGCACTTCGAGCGCATGGCGCCATTGCTGGATGCGCTGGAAAAGCGGGCCGGCGAGGTGCTGCGCGAGCAGCTCGCGACGGGCGATACGGCCTTGCAGGAGGGCCGTTCCGAGGATGCGGCTGCGGCTTTCGCGCTGGCGCTGAACATCGAGCCGCAGAACGCGCACGCCGAGCAGGGTTTGAAGCGCGCCGGCGTGCTCGACGAAGTGCTGCGCCTGCTCGCCGAAGCCGAGCGTTTGGAGAACGCTGGCCAGATGGAGCCGGCGCTCGCGGGTTTCCGCAAGGCGCTCGCGCTAGACGCACAAACGTCGCGCGCCGCCGAAGGCGTCGCACGTATCGAAGGTAAACAGGCCGCGGACGCGTTCGCGAGCGCCATGGCGCGCGGCTACGCGGCGATGGCGAATGCGGATTATGCCAGCGCGCGCAGCGCGTTCGAGGCGGCGCGCGGCCTTCGCCCGCAAGCGCCGGAGATCGCGCAGGCGCTGGCGCAGATCGAGCAGGAGCAGCGCACCGAAACGATCGCCGCCAAGCTGCGGGAGGCTCAGGAGTTGGAAGGGCGGGAGCGCTGGGTCGAAGCGCTGCGCGAGTACCGCGCGGTGCTCGAGCTGGATTCGACGATCGTCGCGGCGAACCAAGGGGTGCAGCGCGCCTCGCCGCGCGCGGCCTTGCACGAGGAGATCGAGCTCTATCTCACGCAGCCTGAGCGGCTGTTCAGCAAACCGGTGCGGGCCGCAGCTGCCGAGACCATCGAGCGCGCCAGGAGCGTTCCCGATCGCGGACCGGTGCTGCAGCGGCAAATCGCGAAACTGGAGGAATGGGTCGCCCGCGCCGGGCAGCCGGTGCAGGTGGCGCTACGGTCCGACAACCTCACTCACGTCACCGTTTATCGCGTCGGCGAGCTGGGCGCGTTCGGCGAACGCTCGCTGACGCTGGAGCCGGGCAGATACACGATCGTGGGCACGCGTCCCGGTTATCGCGACGTGCGGCGGCAGATCGACGTCGCCCCCGGCGCCGCGCTCGAGCCCGTGGTGATTCGTTGCGAGGATCGCATTTGAGCGGGCTGCTGTTGCGCGAGGCGCTGGGCGAACGTCGCTTCACGGCCGAGGACTTTCCCATCGCGGTCGGCGGCGAAGGCGCCGCCGTGGTGATGGCGGGTCGTCCGCCCGGCGCGCAGGCTTACGTGGGGCTGCACGAGGAGCAGCTCTTCGTACAGCCGGCCGAGGGCGCCGAGGTGCTGCACAACGGCGAGCCAGTCACGCGCTCCACATGGCTGCGTCCCGGCGACGTAGTGAACTTCGGCGCCGCGCGGCTGCGACTCACGGCCAACGAGGATGGCCCGGTGATCGAGGTCGAAGACGGGGCCGCGGACAACATCACTGTCCCGCCCGTCATCGAGCCCGGCGCGCGGTTGCGTGGGGCCGGCGACGCGGAGGCCGAGCGCATAGATGCGGCGCAGTTCCGCCCGACTCAGCCGACGCGCGCCCGACGCTCGTTCAGCCTCAGTCCGATGCGGCTGGCGCTGGGCGCACTGGCGGTCGCGGCGGCTTTCGTACTGTGGTTCGTGTTCACGGCGACCTCGATCAGCGTGCGCACCGAACCGGCCGAGGCGAGGGTGACTGTGGAAGGTTCGACGTTTTCCGTACGGCTGGGCGAGAGGGTGCTGTTGCGCCCGGGCGAGTATCGCTTTCGTGCGCAGCTTCCGGGCTACGAGCCCGCGCAGCTCGAGGCCCGCGTCACGGCGGAGCCCAATCAGCGGTTCGAGCTCAAACTGGCGAAGCTTCCAGGACGGCTGCGCATCGATGCGCCCGAGGGCGCGGTCGTGAGCGTCGACGGAGAGACGCTCGGCGCGACGCCGGGCGAGTTCGAGCTTCCTGCCGGGCGTCATACGGTGTCGATCGCCGCGCAACGCTACCAGCCGTTCAGCGCCCAGGTGGAAGTGGAGGGCGGCGGCAAGGTGCAGACCCTCACGCCTCAGCTCACGCCCAACTGGGCGGACGTGAGCATCACCTCGCAGCCCACGGGCGCCGAGCTGCTCGTGAACGGCGAGCGGCGCGGCGTCACGCCGCTCACTACGCAGATCGTCGCCGGCAATCATCCGATCGAACTGCGGCTGGAGGGCTTCAAGCCCTGGAGCACGGACATCCAGGTCAAGGCGAATGAGCCACAGACCATCGGACCGGTGCAGCTCGGGTTGCCGGACGCGCAGCTCACGCTGCGTTCGGAGCCTGCGGACGCCAACGTCTCGGTGGCGGGCGTGTATCGCGGACGCACCCCGCTAACGCTGGAGCTGAAGCCCGATATGACGCACGCCGTCGTGCTCACACGGCCCGGGTACGAAGCCGCGACGCGCGAGCTCAAGCTTGCGCCCGGCGAGCAGCGCTCACTGTCCGTGCCGCTGACCGGCGTCTACGGGGAGGTCACCGTGCGCGCGCAGCCCGCGGACGCTCAGGTGTTCGTGAACGGCAAGGCGAGCGGCGCGGCGAACCAGACGCTGCGGCTCGTCGCGACGACGCACGAGATCACCGTTCGCAAATCCGGCTACGTCGACTATACGGCCACAGTCACGCCGCGCCCCGGCGTGCCGCAAGTGGTCGAAGCTACGCTGCTGACGCCGGCGCAAGCCAGGCTCGCGCAGACGCCCGCGACGATCCGCACCAAGGCGGATCAAGAGCTGCGCCTGATGCCGCTCGGGCGATTCGTCATGGGCAGCCCGCGGCGCGAACCCGGACGCCGCGCGAATGAAGCGCAGCGTGAAGTGGAGTTGAGGCGGCCGTTCTATATCGGCGTGACCGAAGTGACCAACGCCCAGTTCCGCCGGTTCCGTCCGCAACATCGTTCCGGCATTGCAGGACAGCACACGCTCGATCTCGACAATCAGCCGGTGGTCGGCGTGAGCTGGCAGGACGCCGCCGCGTTCTGTAACTGGCTTTCGGAACAGGAAGGGCTCGAGCCTGCCTACGAGAAGAAGGGCGATGCGCTGGTTGCGGTGAATCCGCTGACCAACGGCTATCGTCTGCCGACCGATGCAGAATGGGAGTGGGTTGCGCGGCGCGAACGTTCCGGAGCGCTGCGCCGCTATCCATGGGGCGATACGCTGCCGGTCGCCGCCGCCTCGGGCAATTACGCAGATGCGAGCGCACGACTGCTCGTGACGAATGTCGTTCCGGATTACGACGACGGCTTCGCGGCGGCCGCGCCCGTAGCCAAGTTTCCGCCCAGCGCGCTCGGACTGCACGATCTGGGCGGCAACGTCGCTGAGTGGGTGCACGATCTCTACACTGTGAGTATGGATGCTCGGGAGGTTGCAGTGGATCCGACTGGCCCCGCCGAGGGACGTCAGCACGTGATTCGCGGCTCGAGCTGGCGCAGCTCCAGCGTCACGGATCTGCGGCTCGCGGCCCGCGATTTCGGCGACAGCGCGCGTGACGACGTCGGGTTTCGCATTGCGCGCTACGCACATTGAGGCGATGCGCGTATGAGAGGGTGGACATGAATCGTTCAACGGATCGATCGCGGCGCCGGCGGGGTTCGAACCCGCAGATGCGAATGACGGTGATGCTTGCCGCGGTGGCGACCTCGGGCTCCATCTTGTTCGCGACGGAAGCTTTGCAGCCGCGCAGCGTGAGCGCGGCGTCGGCCAAGCCTGCAGCGGCGGCGCCGATGCCGGCGCTCACCGCAGAGGCGCCCGCAGGCGCCGCGGCGCAGCCAGGCGAAAGCGCCGCGTCCGCCGAGAATGCGCCTGGACGGCAGGTCTCGGAGGACGAAGTGCACGCCGCCAAGGACGCCGCCGGCGCCCAGGACGAAGCGCAGCCGTCTGCGCCGACCGCCGAGGAAGACCAGCGAGACGCGCCGCCGCCGGCTTCGAACGCTTCCGGCCGCGCCTCGCCGCAGCGCTTTACGCCGTCGGAGCAGGTGCGCGCCGATTTCGACGTTTCGTTCCCCATCGACATCTGATCCGCCGGTCGCGAGGACTGCGCCGTCCGAGCGGACCCAAGCAGAGACTCAAATTCATGGTCACGACAACAGCCTCGGACGCCGCAACGCCTCGCCGGTTTCACTATCCGAGCGAGTTCTTCGTCACGCTGTTCGCTCTCATCGTCACGGTGCTGGCGGTGCATGCGGCTTACGTGGCGTGGATTCGGCCGGCCGGCGCGGAAGTCATCGCCGCCGAGCAGGCGCGCATGCGCGCCGATCCGGACTATGTGCCTGATCGCTCGGTGTTCCTGGTCATCAAGGACTACGAACAGGAAGCGGCGATCATTCATTTCATATGGGCGCTGCTGATACTCGGCTACAAGGGGCTGCTCGTGCGCCGCGAGCGCAAGCTGCTCGAGCGCGAGCTGATCCATGTGCCGGAGGGCATCAAGGTGTTGCCCGAAGATGCGAAGGATTACGCACGCCAGCTCGAGGAGCTGCCCGAGGAAGACAAGCCCATGCTGGTCGTGCGCGCCTTGAAGCGCACGCTGGATCGCTTCGCAGCCACGCGCAGCATCCGCGATTCCGCCGAGACTGCGCGCGCCGTCTGCGATTCCGAGGCGGACCGGCTTGACTCAGGCCTGGCGATGATCCGCTACATCTCCTGGGCGATCCCGGCGATCGGCTTCATCGGCACGGTGCGCCACATCGGCGATGCGCTGCTGCAGGCTCACAAGGCGGTGACCGGCGACATCACCGGCGTCACTTCCGACCTGGGCATCGCTTTCAACGCCACATTCGTCGCCCTGCTGCTCACCATCATTCTGATGTTCTTCCTGCACCAGGTGCAGCAGGCGCAGGAACAGTTCGTCCACGACACCGACCACTGGATCGATCAGAACCTTATCAGGCACATGCAAGTGAGATGAAGATGAGTGACCGGCGACCCGTGGCTTGTAGGGGCAGCGGTCGGGAGACTGGCCGGCCGCTGAGCAGGCGCTAATCACGAGTCGCCAGGCGCCCGTCACGCGAATTATCGATCAATGCTTTCGTTGTCGCTCATCGATTCGGGTCTCGTGCTTGCGCGTCGCAACGGCGAGGAGCCTGCGCAAGTCGTCGCGGAAGCGCCCGGTATGGCGATTCTCGACGAGCAGGGGATCGTGACCGGCGCCGAGGCGGCGGCCCGCGTGCGCCTCAAGCCGCTGCTCGCGCAGACCGGTTTCTGGCGTGGACTGAGCACTGCGCCGCTCACGCGAGCCTCGCGGTTCGCGCGTACGCCGGCCGACATCGCGTTCGCGCAAGCGCGCAGTCTGCTCGGTTCTTACAAGTCGCAGGAGGAGGGCGTGCTTCTGGCGGCGCCCGCCGGGTATACGCGCGAACAGCTCAGCTTGCTGCTCGGCGTGGTGAACGAAACCGGACTCCCAGTTGCAGGGCTGGTGGACGCCGCACTCGCCGCCTGCAGCCTCGAGCCTGCGCCCGAGCGCGTGCTGCATCTCGAGCTGGAGCTGCACCAGGCCATCCTCACGGTGCTGGAGCAGACCGGCGGTTCTCCGGGAGGCCTGCGACGCAGCCGCTATGAGATTGCGCTGGGCCACGGCGTGCTGGCGCTGCAGCAGGCGTGGATGAAATTTATCGCCGAGCAGTTCGTTCGCCGCACGCGCTTCGATCCGCTGCATGAGGCGAGCAGCGAGCAGCGCCTGCTCGATGAGCTGCCGGGCTGGCTGGCCGCGCTGCGCGAAGCCGAGCACATCAGCCTGCCGATGCAGTTCGCCGGCCGCGCCCTAGAGATCGAACTGGAGCGCGAGCAGTTCATCGAGGCGGTTCAGTCACATTACCTCGAGCTCGTGCGCCTCGTGCAGGGTGCGCGTGTAGCTGGCATGCCGATCGAGCTGCGCGTCTCGGCGCGAGTCGCGGCGCTCCCGGGACTTCTGGAGGAGCTGCACAAGCTGCGCGATTGCACGATCCAGGTCCTGCCCAGCGGCGCTGCTGCGCTCGGCGCCCTGCAGTACGAAGCTGCGATCCGCAGGCCGGCCGACGTACTCGCGCTGGTGTATCAACTGCCGACGCCCCGCGCCGAAGGGAGCCTGACCGCCTCGGACCCACAGGCGACGCCCGCACCGTTGCGTCCGACGCACGTGCTTTTCCAAGGGCGCGCGTGGCGCATCACGGAGCAGCCGCTGGTCATCGGCTGGTCCGTGCCGCCCGAGCGCCGCGCCCTGGCGCTGCCTGGTGCCGCGCCCGGCGTGTCGCGCGCGCACTGCTCGCTCGTACGACGCAACGGCGCTGTGCTGGTCGAAGACCACAGCACTTACGGCTCGTATGTGAATGAGGAACGCGTTTCCGGGCGCACCGTGCTCACGGTGGGCGATCGTCTGCGCCTCGGAGCGCCTGGCGTCACGCTCGAGCTCATTCAGCTGGTGAACGACGATGGCGCGCCGCAAGACTGAAGTCTTCAGCATGTCGTTCCTCGACTGCATCACCTGCGCGTTCGGGTCGGTGGTGCTCGTCTATACGCTGATCAACGCGCAGGGCGGTCTGCGCCTCGCGACCGAGTCGCGGGAGCTGAGCGCGCAGGTCGAGAAAATGGAAGAGCAGGTGCTCGAGGGCTATCAGCGCCTGGTCGTGTTGCGCAATTCGATCATCGAATCCGATCAAGAGCGCGTGCGCACCGAGGGTCTGGGCGCGCGCATCATCGAAGACACCAAGCGTCTGAGCGAGCAACTCGCGGATGCGGAGAAGGAAACACTGTCTCGGCGCGAGGCGATCGAGCGGCTGAAAGCCGATCTGAAGTCGCTCGAGGAAGGTGCGCGGCGCCTGGAGGGCGCGGCGCGGGAGGTGAGCGCCCCCGGGACGCGCGTGCGCGGTTTCGTGGGCTCCGGGGACCGCCAGTACCTCACGGGGTTGCGCATCTCCGGCCAGCGAATCGTGCTGCTGGTGGACGTTTCGGCGAGCATGCTCGATGAGACGGTGGTCAACATCCTGCGCATGCGCAACATGCCGGAGTCACGCAAGCTCCTGTCGGAGAAGTGGCGCCGCACGGTCTCCACGGTCGAGTGGCTTGCGGCGCAGATGCCGATGGAAAGCCAGTTTCAGATCTACGCGTTCAACACCAAGGCATGGGCGCTGGCGCCCGACACGGACGGCAAGTGGCTGAAAGTCAGCGATCCGAACGCCATGAGCGAGGCGCTCGCGGCGCTCGGCAAGACGATTCCGCAGGACGGCACCAGCGTCGAGAACGCGTTCGCCGCGATGAATGCGCTCAATCCGCGTCCGGACAACGTAATCATGATCACCGACGGGTTGCCGACCCAGGGCGCCGGCGCGCCGATGATCCGCAAGACCATCGACGGCGATGCGCGGCTGAAGCTGTTCGAGCGCGCGTTCGCCAAGTATCCCCAGGGCGTGCCGTTCAATGTGATCCTCATGCCCATGGAGGGGGATCCGATGGCGCCGAGCGCGTTCTGGCTCGCTGCGCGGCGCACCGGCGGCTCCTTCCTGAGCCCGTCGAAGGATTGGCCATGAAGCGGCGGCTCATGAGGCGCTCGACCATGCATCCTACGACGGCCGCGGGTATGGCTGCGCCGCGCAGCAGGAGGGTGTAGTGGCTCGCCGCATGATCCGCCGCGAGACGGAGATCTTCAGCATCTCGTTCCTGGACTGCATCACCTGTGGTCTGGGTTCAGTCGTGCTGCTGCTGGTGCTGAGCAACATCCGCTCGCCGGAAATCGAGCAGGCGCAAGAGGATCTTCAGGCGCAGCTTCTGAAGCTGCAGGACGAACTGGTCGACATCGAAGGACAGAGCGAGATCCTAAATCGGGATCTCGCCGCGCGGCAGGAACAGCTTTCGGATGTGAAAGCGCGTATTGCGCGCCTGCAGGGCGATCTGAGCGATGTGCGCGGCCGTCACCGCGCCTCCCGGCAGGAAGCCGACGTCGCCAACCAGCTCGAAGGGCAGCTCGCCGCCGCGCAGCAGACGCTGACGGAGGAGATGAAACGCCTGCTCGGTGAAGGTTTCCGCCGCAAGAAGGACGATGCGATCGGCGGCATACCCGTAGACAGCGAGTACATCATTTTCATCATCGACACCTCGGGCAGCATGTTCAATTACGCCTGGCCGCTGATGCTGCAGAAGGTGGAGGAGACCCTGAACATCTACCCGCGCGTGAAGGGCTTTCAGGTGATGAATGACGAAGGCGCCTACATGTTCACGAGTTATCGCGGCAAGTGGATTCCCGACACTCCTTCGCAGCGCCGCACGGTCATCGAGCGGCTGCGCACCTGGAACGCGTTCTCCAACTCCAGCCCGATCGAGGGCATCGTCGAGGCGATCCGCACGTATTACTCGAAGGACAAGAGGATCAGCCTGTACGTGTTCGGCGACGAGTTCACGGGGCCGTCGATCGACTCCGTGCTCAAGGGCGTGGACATCATCAATCGCGAGGACGAGACCGGCGAGCGGCGCGTGCGCATCCATGCGATCGGCTTCCCGGTGCGCCCGGACGCCCCGCAATACACCAGCATCCGCTTCGCCACCCTGATGCGCATCATGTGCCAGCGCAACGGCGGCACGTTCGTGGGGCTGGACGATCCGGAACGCCGCGGCCCGCAGTTTCGTATAGGTGATGCGGCGGCTGCTCCGACGCGCAGCGCCGAACCCCCGCGACCGAGGTCCTCGTGAAGTCCCGCCAATTCATCGTCTCGGTGCTCGCCGCCTGCGCCGTCGCGCTCGCGGGATGTGGTCCGGTCCATCTCGTGGCCAGCGCCAATATCCCCCCGCCCCTGGTCGTGAAGATCCCGATCGGCGTGGCGCTGTTCCTCCCCCCGGATTTCTCGCAGTACGTTCACCAGGAGGAGCGCTGGAGCACCAAGTGGCAGGTCGAGCTGGGCGCCGCCCAGACCGAAGGCGTGAAGCGGTTGATCACGGCCATGTTCGAGCACGTCGTCACCGTCGACAGCGTCAACGCCGGGACGCAAATCGACGGGATCGCCGCGATCTTGGAGCCGAGCATCGAGGAGTACGCGTTCGTAACCCCGCGCGACGCCGGCTCGTCCTTCTACGCCGTCAGCATCAAGTATCGCGTGAACGTATATCTGCCCGACGGCAAGCTCGCCGACTCGTGGGGCTTCACCGGCTACGGGTCAGCGCCGGCGGCGGGACTGTCGAGCGCGCCGCCGCTGGCCGCCGCCACGGCGGTCGCGATGCGTGATGCAGGCGCGAAGCTCGCAGTGGAGTTTCGCGAGCAGGCGGTCGTGCGGGGGCTGCTGCCGCAGGAGCCCACCGCCGATGATGGTCCTGCGCCGCCGGCGCCGAGCGATCAGTCCGCAGGCGAAGCAGAGTCCGAAGAAGCAGAGTCCGGCGAAGCGGTGCAGCTGGAGCCGCAGTCCGATTCCGAGTCATCGGCCACATCCGAGGCGCCGACGGGCGACGCGCAGTCGGAGTCGGCGACCGAGACGCAGCGCGACGAGCAGCCGGCGCTCGAAGACGAACCGGCGCTCGAAGATGAAGCGGCGGATGACGGCAAGGAAGCGGCCGGCGCGCACCCTGGCGATTCTTGAGGAACCCCGATGAGACGGCTCTTGCGAGCCATCAACTGCCGACTTCTTGATCGCTCTGTGGAGTCGAGCGGCGAGTCCTGAACACCTCGCGGTGGGTGACCGCGGGGGTGTCGACCGGCTCGCCGTTCTCGAATCTCGGCCGGTAGCGCGCCGCGCGGATCGCTTCGAGTGATTGAGCGATCTGCCGATTGCTGCCGTCGCTGTCGACCACCTTCGCATCAGCCACCGACCCGTCGCTGGTCACCGTAAACTCGAGCTGCACGTAGCGCTCGTCCACGGCTTCTGGCGAAGCCGTCAGGTTGCGGGTGGCGAGCCAGGGCGCCGGATACCAGACGCGCGTCGGAAAACTGAACGGCCCCTCCGGCGGTTCACCGCGCTCGCCGGACTGCGTCTGCGCCGCGCGCTGCTCTATCAATTGCGCAGCATGCCGATACAGCGGCAGGGCGTCCTCCGGCTGGTGCTTGGTCTGCATCCAGTCCCCGAGCTGAATGAGCGTGTCGATATGCTGATCGAGGGAAGGTTCAGGCTGCGCCTCGATGATGTCGAGCGCGCGTTGCAGCGCCTTCTCGCCTGCGGAGCTCAGATAGCGGGGATCGAGCGGCTGCCGATCGTTGCTCGAGCCGTCGGCGTCGGACGGAATGCGACCGCTGCGTACGCGTACGCCCAGAGTGGAGTAGTAGACCTCCAGAGTGTATGAGCGCGCCAGCCCGCGCAACGCCGGTACGGCCGCCAGATCCATGGGGCCTTTTTTCTTCTCGACGATCTGCAGGGCGCGATGGAACGTTTCGCGGGCGGCGCCGAACTGCGCGACGTCCGAGTACCAGCCGCCTACGATGCACAAGGTGGGAACGAGGTCTGGATCGTCCTTGCCGTGTGCCCGCTCGGCGACCTGCAATAGATACGCCATGCGGCGCCCGGCTTCTTCCAGCCGTCCCGCGCGAGTCAGGCTCGCCGCGAGCTGTCGCAGAATTCCCTGCTGCCCTGGATCGAACAGGCCGTAATTGCGGTGCGCCACCAGCAGCGCGCGCTCGAGGACGCCGGCGGCTTCCTCGTGCTTGCCGCTGGCCGCCAGCGTGTAGCCGAGGCCGCGCATCGGATCGAGCAGCTTCGCGCTCATCGCGCGGGCGTGTCGCTGCGCGAGCTGGAGCGCTTCCCTGAAGGAGCTTTCGGCGCTCACGAAGTCGCCCGAGGCGAGCTGCGCGTTGCCGAGCAGCGCAAGGGCTTCTGAGAGCGCCAGCGGTTGGCGTACGGCGTCGGCGCGCGCCGCGGCCACGAGGCGTTCGGCCGTTTCGGTGGCGCCCCGCCAGTCTCGATGATCGAACTCGGCCCAGTATTCCTGCTCGGAAGGCGCCGTCCCGGCCGCGGTGACGCCGGCCGCTGCGGCGGCGAGCGTGAGCCACAGGAGGGCGATGGCTCGTGGACGGGCGTGCATGAGGGTTGTTTGCTCTGCTGAGCGAGGGCTGCAAGGCTAAGCAAGAGGGATGCGAGCGTCCACCCCAAGTTTTCCGGAAAAGCGGTCAAAGGTCGGCTGTTGGTTTGGGGGCGGCTCTTTCAT
>Ga0079224_100008340_pt1 | contig 14029 bp, 12 predicted proteins | sample Stecom2015_FD_80414 | JGI IMG/M metagenome (GOLD analysis project Ga0079224, IMG submission 80414) | Agricultural soil microbial communities from Utah to study Nitrogen management - Steer compost 2015 | ecosystem: Environmental > Terrestrial > Soil > Agricultural land | place: USA: Utah... | reverse complement strand
GCCGCTGACCTTCGACCTCGAGACCTTGAACCCCAAGACCCCCTCGCAGTCGCGCTGCCGGATGAACGAGCTGGTGCTCCCCAACGACACCAACACGCTCGGCAACCTCATGGGCGGGCGGCTCCTCCACCTCATGGACGTCTGCGCCGCCATCGCGGCCATGCGCCACTCCAACCGCATCTGCGTCACGGCCAGCGTGGACAGCGTGGACTTCCAGCGGGCCATCCGCCTCGGCGAGGTCGTCATCCTGGAGTCGACGGTGAACCGGGCGTTCACGACCTCGATGGAGACCGAGGTCAACGTGTGGGCCGAGGACACGACGACGGGCGAGCGGCGGAAGTGCAACCGGGCCTTCTACACGTTCGTGGCCGTGGACCAGAACGGGCGGCCCATCCCCGTCCCGCCGCTGGCCCCGGAAACGGATGACGAGCGGGCGCGGTACGAGGGCGCGGCGCAGCGGCGCGAGTTACGCCTCATCCTCGCCGGGCGGCTCAAGGTCGCCGAGGCCGAGAGCCTCCGCGACTACCTCGCCGCCGCCGTCCACGGCGCACCCTGACCCCTCCCGCCAGCCCCTCTCCCCCGATGAAGCACCCCCTCCCGTTACGCTTCGCGTTGCCCCTCGGGGTTCTCAGCGTCCTCTTCCTCGCCCCCACCGCCGCCGCCCAGCCCGGCGCCTTCGGCATCGGCGGGCAGATCGGCGAGCCCACCGGGCTCACGCTCAAGTTCGCCGGCCGCCCCGGCGTCGACCTCGCCGCCGAGTGGGACTTCGACGACTACTTCTTCATCCAAGGCCACGTGCTGATCGCCGAGCGCCGCTTCCCCGGCGCCAGCGCCGACGTCCGCTACTTCTACGGCCCCGGCCTCTTCATCGGCGAGCGGAACGACGACACCGCCTTCGGGCTCTCGTTCAACGCCGGCGTCAACTACTACACCGGCCCCGTCGAGATCTTCGGCCAGCTCACCCCCCGCCTCCGCCTCACGCCGGACTCCGACTTCGACCTCGGCGCCGCCATCGGCCTCCGCTTCTATCCGTGAGCAGGCACGCACGCAGGCGTGCGCGCTCGCGAGCATGCGCCCCCGCACGCCCATGAACCGCCCCCCCCGCATCCTCGTCGCCAAGGTCGGCCTCGACGGGCACGACCGCGGCGCGAAGGTCGTCGCCGCCGGCCTCCGCGACGCCGGCATGGAGGTGATCTACACGGGGCTGCGCCGGACGCCCGAGGTCGTGGTCGAGGCCGCGCTCCAGGAGGACGTCGACGCCGTCGGCGTCTCGATCCTCTCCGGCGCGCACATGACGGTGCTCCCGCGCCTGCGCCGGCTCCTCCGCGAGGCCGGCCTCGCCGACGTGCTGCTGCTGGCCGGCGGCACCATCCCCGAGGACGACGCGGCGGCCCTCCTCGCCGCCGGCGACGTGGATCGCGTATTCACGCCGGGCACCCCGCTCGCCGGGATCGTGGCCTATCTTCGTGAGGCTGTGCCCGCACGCCGCGAGGCATGAGCGCCGTGTTGCGTGGTGCGTACCGCGTGATCCTCCGCAACACGCGACGCGCAGCACGCAACACGAACCGATGCTCTTCCCCCGCGTCCTCATCACCGGCGCCGACGGCCTCGTCGGCCAGGCGCTCCAGCGCCGCCTCGCCCACTGGCGCGAGGCCGACGTGCTGGCGACGGGCCTCGAGCCCGTGCCGCGGATGACGGCGCGCCCCGGCGGTTACGCCCCCCTCGACGTCACCGACACCGCCGCCCTCGAGCGGGCGTTCCTCGACTTCGCGCCGGGCGTCGTCGTCCACGCCGCCGCCCTCTCGAAGGTGGAGGACTGCGAGGCCGACCGCGAGCGATGCTGGGCCGTCAACGTCGACGCCACGGCCGCGCTGGCCCGGCTGTGCAAGCGCCACGGCGCCCGCCTCGTCCTCCTCTCGACCGACTTCCTCTTCGACGGCACCGACGGGCCCTACGCCGAGGACGACCGGCCCGCCCCCGTCAACGCCTACGGCCGCACGAAGCTCGCCGCCGAGAACGCCGTCCGCCGCTCCGGCCTCGGGCGCTGGACCGTCGTGCGGACGAGCCTCGTCTTCGGGGCGGGCGAGCGGCTGCGGCGGCCGAACGTCGCCACCCTCCTCGCGCGCGAGCTCACGGCCGGCCGGGCGTTCGACGCCGCCGCGGACCAGCTCCGCACGCCCACCTACGCCCCCGACCTCGCCGACGGCCTCCTCCGCCTCATCCGCTACGACAAGGACGGCGTCTACCACCTCGCCGGGCGCGAGCGGCTCTCGGTGTTCGACTTCTGCCGCCGCGCCGCCGCCCGCTTCGGGTTCGACCCCGCGCTCGTCCGCCCCACGACGACGGCCGCCCTCCACCCGGGCGCCCCGCGCCCCCTCGACGGCGGCCTCCTCATCCTCCGCGCCGAGAGCGAGGCCGGCTTCCGCCCCCGCCCCCTCGACGCCGCCCTCCTCGACCTCGCCCCCTGCCTCGGCCTCCCGGTGCCGGTGGACAGCGGGCAGTAGACGGTGCAGAAGTCAGGGGACAGGGGTCAGAAGACAGGGGTCAGGGGAACTTCTCGGCCCCTCCCGTCGCCCCTCTGACCTCTGACCTCTGACCTCTGACCTCTGACCTCTGACCTCACTCCCACACGCCCGGCGGCACGCGGGCGAAGTAGAGGTTGGCCTCGATCCCGTTGACGTCGTCGTCCACGTAGAGGACGAGTTGGTCGCCGGCGAGGCGGTAGCGGGCGCGGCCGGCGACGTAGCGGTCGAGCTCCAGCCGGGTGGGCGCGCAGGCGCGCCGCGTGCACCCGAGCCGGTTGACGACGACGTGGAGGTCGCTGAGCACGTAGAGCCCCGTACAGAGGTTGCACGAGCGGGAGCGGAAGCCACCGTCGGCCTCGAAGCGCATGAGGTCGGCGGGCAGGCCATCGGCCGTGGTGAGGCTGTCGCCGCCCTGGACGAGCGCACGGAGCTCCCAGGCGGTGTCGGCGAGCGGGTTCGGAGGCGGCTCGGCCGTGCGGCAGGCGGCGAGGAGGAGGACGGCGAGGAGGATGAGGAGGAGGCGCATGGAGCGAGACGTGAGGGGAGCTACAAGAACGCACCGGCGGGGGAATCGCTGCAAGTTCACGGCACGGCGCCGACGGGGCGATCTTTCTTGCTCGCACGCCATTCCCCTCCCCTTGTCATCCTGAGGAGCGCCAGCGGCCCCCGCGAAGGTGGGGAAGGATCTACCTCCGCCAGGCCGGTAGCCCCATGGGACCTCCGTCGTGCCGGGGCCGGATCCTTCGCTCCGCTCAGGATGACCGTTCGTAGCTCTCCTCCGCGCCTCCGATGCTCGACCTCCAGCTCCTCCGCGACGACCCCGAGCGCGTCCGCCGGGCCATCCGCCACAAGAACGCCGGCGACCCGGCGGTGGTGGACCGCCTCCTCGAAGCCGACCGCGAGCGCCGCGCCGCGCTCACGGCGCTCCAGACGCTCCAGCAGCAGCAGGGCGAGGTCAGCCGCCAGATCGGCCCGCTCATGAAGGCCGGACGGAAGGATGAGGCCGCCCCCCTGCTCGAACGGTCCAACGCGCTCAAGGCCGAGATCCAGAGCCTCCAGGAGGCCGCACGGGCGCACGAGGAGGCCGTGAACGCGCTGCTCCTGGAGATCCCCAACGTCCCGCACGAGTCGGTCCCGATTGGGCGGACGGCGGAGGACAACGCGATCCCGTTCGAGTGGGGCGAGAAGCCGGCGTTCGGGTTCGAGGCGAAGCCGCACTGGGACCTCACCGCGCAGCACGGGCTGATCGACTTCGAGCGCGGGGCGAAGGTGACGGGGGCGGGCTTCCCGTTCTACCTCGGGCAGGGCGCGCGCCTGCAGCGGGCCCTCATCCAGTTCTTCCTCGACCGCGCCGTCGAGGCGGGCTACACCGAGGTGCAGCCGCCGCTACTGGTCAACGAGGCCAGCGGCATCGGGACGGGGCAGCTCCCCGACAAGGAGGGGCAGATGTACGAGGCCGAGCGCGACGGCCTCTACCTCATTCCCACCGCCGAGGTCCCCGTCACCAACCTCCTCCGCGACGCGATCCTCGACGAGGCGCGGCTCCCGGTGCTGTACGCCGCCTACACGCCGTGCTTCCGGCGCGAGGCGGGCTCCTACGGCAAGGACGTCCGCGGGCTCAACCGGCTCCACCAGTTCGACAAGGTCGAGATCGTCCGGTTCGTCCACCCGGACGAGAGCTACGACCACCTCGAAGCGATGCGCGAGCACGTCGAGGGGCTGCTCCAGGCGCTCGGCCTCCCCTACCGCCGCGTCGTCCTCTGCACCGGCGACATGGGCTTCACGCAGGCCAAGACGTACGACCTCGAGGTGTGGAGCGGGGGGCAGGAGCGGTGGCTGGAGGTGTCGTCGGTGTCCAACTTCGAGGCGTTCCAGGCGCGCCGCGCCAACGTCCGCTTCCGGCCCGAGGGCGGCGGGAAGCCGCAGTTCGTCCACACCCTCAACGGGAGCGCGCTCGCCCTCCCCCGCATCGTGGCGGCGCTGCTGGAGAACGGGCAGCAGGCCGACGGGAGCATCGCGCTCCCGCCGGTGCTCCACCCCTACGCAGGCTTCGCGCGCATCGGCTGAACGGGGACGCGTGAAAGCGGCCTCGTCATCCTGACAGAGGCTGTTCGGGATGCGAACGCTGCGGTCAGGACGGGGCCACTCCTCCCCTCGGGGAGGTGCCCCGGAGGCGGAGCCGGAGGGGCGGAGGGGGTACAGGGGCGCCGGCTACCCCCCAGCCGCTGCGCGACAGCCCCCCGAGGGGGGCGGTGGCTTCGACGCTAGCCCGGTCCAAACGCCCTCTGCGCCTCAGACCGGGCGGGCGCGGAGGAGGTCGCGGATCTCGGCCAGCAGCGCCTGCTCCGGCGTCGGCGCCGGCTCCTCGGGCGCGGGCTCCTCGGCCTTCTCGCGGCGGAGGCGGTTGATCCCCTTCACCAGCAGGAACACCGAGAAGGCGACGATGAAGAAGGAGATGACGGTGTTGAGGAAGGCCCCCCACGCGATGACGACGGCGCCGGCCTCCTTCGCCGCGTCGAGCGACTCGTAGGGCCCCGGCGTCGTGCCCTCGCGGAGCACGGTGAAGATGTTGGAGAAGTCCACGCCGCCGAGGGCGAGCCCGATGGGCGGCATGATGATGCCCTCGACGAGGGCGGTGACGATGGCGCCGAAGGCGGCCCCGATGATGATGCCGACGGCCATGTCCATCGCGTTGCCCTTGACGGCGAACTCCTTGAACTCATTCCACATGGCGGGAATCCGGTTTGGTGAGAGGATGGCGGCCCTGCGGCTACCGGCACCGGAAGCTAGGGCACGCCGGGCGAACGGCGCTCACTCCGCCTCGGCCACGTCGAAGCCGGCGAGGAGCCACGTGTGCGGGTCGAGCACGACGGCGGCGGGGAGGAGGTCGACGGGGAGCGGGAGCGTGAACGTCGCCTCGCGGGCGTCCACCTCGACCGTCTCGACCTGGAGGCGGGCGGGCCGGCCGGGCTGCGCCGCCGGGTAGATCGCCACGTCGAGCGGGAAGCGGAAGGGCGGCCCTTCCTGCGTCTGGCGGACGGTGAGGGTGAGCTGGCCGCTGGAGGCGCCCCAGCGGGCCTCGACGGCGGGCTCGTCGGCGCGGCGGAGCCACTGGTCGAAGAACCACCGGAGGTCCTCCCCGCTCACGGCCTCCATCGTGCGGCGGAAGTCGTCCGTGCTCGCGTTGCGGCCGCGGTAGGCGGCGTAGTGGCGGCGGAGGCCCTCGAAGAACGCGTCGTCGCCGACCTCGCGGCGGAGCATGTGGAGGACCCACGCGCCCTTCTGGTACGAGTTCGCGTTGAGGAGGTCGAGGGGGGCGGCGGTGAGGGTGTCGAGGACGGGGAGGTCCGGGGCCTCCGCGCTCATGGCGAGGACGGCGTCGCGCTCGCGCCGGAGCCGCTCGGCCATCGCGTCGCGGCCGTAGACGCGCTCGAAGTAGACGTCCGTCAGGTAGGTGGCGAAGCCCTCGGAGAGCCAGAGGTGCGGCCAGCCCGTCTCGGTGACGGCGTTGCCGAACCACTGGTGCGCCACCTCGTGCGCGATGAGCGCCTCCATCGCGCGCGTGCCGGTCACGGCGTCCTCGTCGTAGAAGATGTTCGAGGCGTTCTCCATCCCGCCGAAGCGGGTGGTGGACTGCACGCCGGCCAGCTTCTCGAACGGGTACTCCCCGATCATCCGCTCGAACACGTCGAGGGCGGTGGAGGTGCGGGCGAGGTCGAAGAAGCCGGCCTCGCGGTCCTGCGGGTAGACCCAGCTCTGGACCGGCACGCCGTTCCCGCTTGCGGGATGCTCAACGGCGAAGCGCGCCGCGCCGATGACCATGATCTTCGTGGCGAGGGGCTTCTCGGAGCGCCAGCGCGTGAGGCGGCGGCCCTCGCCGAGGTCGGTCTCCTCGACGAGCCGCCCGCTGCCGACGACCTGGTAGTGGGCGGGCGCCGTCACCACCCACTCGACCGTCGCCTTGTCGGAGGGGTGGTCCACGCTCGGGAGCCAGTGCCGCGCGCGCTCGGGCCAGTTGTCGCCGAAGAAGGTGCGGTCCCCGTGCTTGTTGGTGGCGATGATGAGGCCGTCGGCGGGGATGCCCTCGTAGGCGACGGTGAGGGTGTGGACCTCGCCGGCCGCGGCCGGCTCCGGGAGCGTGATGACGAGGCGGTCGTCCTCGTGCCGGAAGGCGAGCGGGCGCCGGTTCTCCTCCACCGCCGTCACGAACATCCCCTTCCCGTCCGGCCGCCCCCCCACGAGGTCGAGCGCGATGGCGTCCGTCCCCTCCTCCAGGATCGCCACCTCGATGGTCGCTTCGCCGCCGATCTCGTCGGTGCCGTCGGAGAGGGCGAGGGCGAACCGGTAGTGCAGCACGTCGAACGCCGCGCCGGGCGGGTGCGACTGCGCGAGGGCGGGAACGGCGAGGAGGAACGCGAGAAGGGCGAGGAAGCGCATACGCCAGCGAGACGAGGGTTCGGCGGAAAGTAGCCACGGGCCGGAGCGGGTACGACCGGGGTACCGCTCCGGCCGCGTGGGGAAGGGGCCGGGAGGCATGGGGAAAGGGTTCGGTACCCCGGAAATCTCTGTGCAGTGCTGCACGACGATTTCCCCGTGCTGCACAAGGGTTTCCCCGTGCTGCACAATGATTTCCCCGGGCTGCATGATGGTTTCCCCGCCCTGCACGACGATTTCCCCGGCCTGCACAGCCGTTTCCCCGTGCTGCACGACCGTTCCCCCGTTCCGAGCGGCTGCCGCACCGGGTTTTCCGGCCACGTCCTCCCCCCTCTCCGCCGGCCTCCCGCCCTTCTCCCTGGCAGGGGCCGGCAACGACGGAGCCCCGGCCGCCGCAGGGGCAGCCGGGGCTCCTTTCGTGTCAGGGCTGACGGGTGCCTCAGTGCCGGCCGCCGCCGTAGCCGCCGCGGCCCCGGCCGCGGTCCCGGCCACCGCCGCCCCGGCGCTCGCCCTCGCGCTCGCGGCCGCCGTGGCCGTTGCCGCGCTCGGCGCGCCGCTGGCGCATGGCCTCCTTCTCCTCCTCGGTCGGCTCGGGGAGGAACGGCTTGCGGGAGAGGCGGAGCTTCCCGTCGTCGCGGACCTCGATGAGCTGGACCTTGATCTTGTCGCCCACCTGGACCACGTCCTCGGGCTTCTCGACGTAGCCGTGCGCCATCTCGGAGACGTGGAGCATGGCCTCCTTGCCCGGGAGGATCTCGACGATGGCGCCGAAGGAGAGGAGGTTCTTGACCGTCCCCTCGTAGACCTCCCCGACCTCGGGCTGCGCCACGATGCCGCGGATGATCTCGACGGCGCGGTGCGCGCTCTCCATGTCGGTGGACGCGATGGTGACGTAGCCCTTCCCGTCGCGCTCCTCGATGTCGACCTGCGCGCCGGTGTCGGCCTGGATCCCCTTGATGATCTTGCCGCCGGGCCCGATCACGGCGCCGATGAAGTCAGCGTCGATGATGAGCTGGATGAGGCGGGGGGCCTTCGGGGAGATCTCCGGGCGCGGCTCCGCGAGCGTCTCGGCCATGCGGTCGAGGATGTGGAGGCGGCCCTCGCGCGCCTGCATGAGCGCCTGCTTCATCGTCTCCTGCGCGAGGCCGGAGATCTTGATGTCCATCTGGCAGGCGGTGATGCCGTCGCGGGTGCCGCAGAGCTTGAAGTCCATGTCGCCGAGGTGGTCCTCGGTGCCGAGGATGTCGGAGAGGATGGCGATGCGGCCCTGGCCGCCGCCCTCGGCGATGAGCCCCATGGCGATGCCGGCGACGGGCTTCTTGATGGGGACGCCGGCGTCCATGAGGGCGAGCGAGCCCGAGCACACCGTCGCCATGGACGAGGAGCCGTTGGACTCGAGGATGTCCGAGATGACGCGGATGGTGTAGGGGAACTCGTCCTCCTTCGGGACGACGAACGAGAGCGCGCGCTCGGCGAGGTAGCCGTGGCCGATCTCGCGGCGGCCGGGCCCGCGGAGGAACTTCGCCTCGCCGGTGGAGAACGGCGGGAAGTTGTAGTGGAGGTAGAACCGCTTGTCCTCGGTGTCGAAGATCTGGTCGACGGCCTGGACGTCGCGGCCGGTGCCGAGCGTCACCTGCGCGAGCGCCTGCGTCTCGCCGCGCGTGAAGATGGCGCTGCCGTGGACGCGGGGGAGGTAGCCGACCTCGCTCCAGATGGGCCGGACCTCGTCGGTGCGGCGGCCGTCGAGGCGGCGGCCCTCGTCGAGGATCATCTCGCGCATGACGCGGCTCTCGGCCTCCTTGAAGGCGTTCTTGACGTCGGCCTGCGTCCAGCCCTCGGCGGTCGTCTCGCGGAGGGCGGGCGGGAGCGCCTCGGCCACGCCGCCGGAGACCTCGGCCTCCTCGACGTCGGTGCCCTCCTCGTCGGGGTGCCCGAACATCTGCTCGATGAGGCGGTCGCGGATCTCGCGGATGCCGCCGTAGAAGCTCGCCTTGTCGTAGGGCTGCTTGAGGTGCTCGGCCACCTGGTCGCGGATGCGGCGGTAGACCTCCTCGACGAGCTCCGGCGCCGGGGCGACGGTCGTGTACTCCATCGGCGCGATGGGGCCGCGCTCGGCCTCCACCTTCGCCCGGAGCTCCTCGATGCCGCGGCAGATCGTGCGGATGTGCTCGTGGGCGAAGGCGAGGGCCTCGACCATGTCGTCCTCGGAGACCTCGAGCATCTCGCCCTCGACCATCACGATGGCGTCGGCCTTCCCGGCGACGACGAGGTCGAAGTCGGAGGCGTCGCGCTCGGTGGCCGTCGGGTAGAGCACCCACTGCCCGTCGACGCGGCCGACGCGGACGTGCGCGGTGGGGCCGTCGAAGGGGGCGCCGGAGACCCAGAGGGCCGCCGCGGCGCCCACGCCGCCGACGACGTCGCCGTCGACCTCGGGGTCGGCCGAGATCACCGTCAGCAGCACCTGGGTCTCGTTGCGGAACCCGTCGGGGAACAGCGGGCGGATGGTGCGGTCGATGAGGCGGCTGGAGAGGACCTCCTTGTCGGTGGGCCGCCCCTCGCGCTTGAAGAAGCCGCCGGGGAACTTCCCGCTGGCGCTGAAGCGCTCGCGGTAGTCGACGGTCAGCGGGAAGAAGTCCTGGCCGGGGCGGACGTTCTTGTCCACGACGGCGGTGGCGAGCACCATGGTGTCGCCGAGGCGGGCGACGACGGCGCCGTCGGCCTGCTTGGCGAGGCGCCCGGTCTCGAGCGTCAGCGTCTTGCCGCCGACCTCGATGGAGTGGAGGATCGCTTTGTTCATGGGGGTTGGGTTGAGGGAGGCGCCGCCGCCTCGGCTCGACCTCGGGCACGGCTCCCGCGGATCCGGAGGATCGATCCTCGGGGAGGATCGGGCGGGACGGGGCCGGGAATCAGTTTTCGGCGAGCCGACGGGCGAGCGGCGCTCAAGCCGGTCGGACCGCGGAGAACTGACTGCCGGACCGTGCGGGGAAGGGCGCGGACGGAGCGGCGCGGGGGAGTGGCCGCGGCCGGAGGGCCGGCGGCCGGTAAGCGCGGCGGCGGCCCCCCGCAGAGAGGGACCGCCGCCACGGAGGGGTTACTTGCGGATGCCGAGCTCCCGGATGATGGCGCGGTACCGCTCGATGTCGGTCCGCGTCAGGTAGTCGAGGAGGCGGCGGCGCTTGCCGACCATCTTGAGCAGGCCGAGCCGGGACGTGTGGTCCTTCGGGTGGCGCTGGAGGTGCTCGGTGAGCTCGTTGATGCGCGCGGTGAACAGGGCGATCTGGACCTCGGGCTTGCCGGTGTCCTTGGCGCTGGCGCCGTGCTGCTCGACGAGCTGCTGCTTCTGCTGGGTGCTGATCATGGGGGCGTCTCCGCTTCCGATGAGCGGGAATGCTGTTTCAATCCTCTGCCGCCCCAGGAGGCGACGCGAAAAGGCACCCGGGGAGGATACCCAGGCAAGCTGTCAAGGTACCACGCGGAGCACCCGCTCCGCCTCTGCTCGGTCTTCACGGAGCTGCGCCACGAGCGCCTCGACGCCGTCGAACCGCCGCTCGTCGCGGAGCCGCTCGACGACGTGGACGCGGAGCGGGCGCCCGTAGAGGTCGCCCTCGAACCCGAGCAGGTGCACCTCGACCGTCAGCGCGCCGTCCTCCTCGAACGTCGGCCGGCGGCCGACGTTCATCATGCCGTCGTAGGTCGCCCCCACCGCCTCGCAGCGGACGGCGTAGACGCCGACGGCCGGGATCACCTTGTGGCGGTGCGCCAGCTGGACGTTCGCCGTCGGGAAGCCGATCTGCCGCCCGCGCTGGTCGCCGCGGACGACGGTGCCGGCGAAGCTGTAGGGCCGCCCCAGCAGCTCCGCCGCCCGCCGCGCCTCCCCCGCCGCCAGCGCCCGCCGGATCTCGGTCGAGGAGACGGTGTGCCCCTTCACCACCTGCTCCGGGATCACGTCCACCGTGAACCCGTGCACGGCGCCGAGCCGCTCGAGCAGCGCCCGGTCGCCGCGGCGGTTCCGCCCGAACCGGTGGTCGTACCCGATCACGATCTCCTGCATCCCCACCGTGCCCAGCAGGACGTCCTCGACGTACGCCTCGGGCTCGAGCAGCGAGAGGTCGCGCGTGAACGGGAGGACGACGAAGCGGTCGAGCCCGAGCGCCTCGACGAGGTCGGCCCGCTCGTCGAGCGTGGTCAGGAGCGGGACGGGGGTGGCGGCGAGGACCTCGCGCGGGTGCGGGTGGAACGTGACGACGGTGGCCTTCCCGCCGACGGCCGCCGCCCGCGCGGCGAGGTAGCGGAGGATGGCCTGGTGCCCGAGGTGGACGCCGTCGAACGTGCCGGTGGTGAGGACGGAGCGGTCGTCGCGGCGGATCTCGTCGTAGCCGTGCTCGCGGGTCATGTTCGGGAGAGGGGGAAAGGGTGAATGGGAGAAAGGGAGAGGGTGCGGAGGTAGGACAACCTATCCCCCTTTCCCCCTCTCTCCCTCTCCCCCTTTCTCTCCAGCGAGCGCAGCGAGCGGGAACGCCTCCTCCACGCGGAACGGCCCGATGGCCGTGCGCCGCAGCGCCGTGAGGTGCCCCCCCACGCCGAGCGCCTCGCCGAAGTCGTGGGCGAGGGAGCGGACGTAGAACCCCTTCGAGCAGACGACGCGGAAGTCGACGTCGGCGCCGCGGCGGGCGGTGAGCTCCAGCTCGTAGACGGTCACGGGCCGGGGCGCCACCTCCACGTCCTCGCCGCGGCGGGCCTTCGCGTAGAGCCGCTCGCCGCCCCGCTTGATGGCGGAGTAGGCCGGCGGGCGCTGGAGGATCTCGCCGAGGAACCGCCGCCGCGCGGCCTCGAGGGCGGCGTCGGTGACGCCGGAGGCGTCGCTGTGCCCCTCGACGGGGCTCTCGGCGTCGTAGGTGGCGGTGGTCTCGCCGAGGCGGATCGTGCCGGTGTACGTCTTGGGCAGCCCCATGAACCGGTCCTGCTCCCGCGTCGCCTCCCGGCCCACGAGCACGATCAGCAGCCCCGTCGCCATGGGGTCGAGGGTGCCGGCGTGGCCCACCTTCTTGACGCCGAGGGCGCGGCGGAGGCGGCGGACGACGCCGAACGACGTGAGCCCCTGCGGCTTGTCCACGAGGAGCGCACCGGCCTCGAAGGGGGCGGGGAGCTCGTCGGCGCGGGTGTAGACGCGGAGGGGGTCGGCCACAGGCGCGTTACGTGCCTCGTGCTGCGTGTTCTGGCGCATCGACACACACGTAATACGCCACGCGAATCACGCCTCCTCCGGCCCCCCGCCCTCCGCTGGCGCCTCGCCCTCGCCGCGCTCGGCGCGGATCTGCGCGAAGAGCGCGTCCATGTGAGCGGCGCGCTGCTGCCCCTCGTCGAGGAAGAACCGGAGCTCGGGGATGCGGCGGACCTGGTGGCGGATGCGCGCGGCGAGGGCCTGGCGGATCTGCGGCGTGTGCGCGTCGAGCCGGCGGAAGGCGGCCTGCCGCTGCTGCGGGTCGTCCCCGAGCACGCTCACGTTGACGTAGGCGATGCCGAGGTCCTTCGTCACGCGCACGTCGGTGACGGTGAGGAGGGAGTGGCTCGCCTCGTAGAACTCGTTCTGGAGGAGGTCGGCCACCTCCCGCTGGAGCATGCTGGCGACGCGGTCGGTGCGGATACTCATGGTCCGTGGTCAGTGGTCAGTGGTCCGTGGTCAAGCACTCCGGGTGGCATTGCCAACCACGGACAACGGACCACGGACCACGAACTAAACAGTGAGCTGCCGCCGCGTCTCGACGATCTCGAACGCCTCGATGTGGTCGCCCACCTTGATGTCGTTGTAGCCGTCGATGGAGAGGCCGCACTCGTAGCCGGCCGAGACCTCTCGGACGTCGTCCTTGAAGCGGCGGAGCGAGCCGATGTTGCCGGTGTAGACGACGACGCCGTCGCGGATGAGGCGGACGCGGTTGTTCCGGTGCACCTTCCCCTCGACGACGTAGCAGCCGGCGACGGTGCCGGCCTTCGGGACGCGGAACGTCTCGCGCACCTCGACGGTGCCGAGGACGTTCTCCTTCTGCTCGGGCGAGAGCAGCCCCTCGAGCGCGTCGCGCACCTCCTCGATCGCGTCGTAGATGACGGAGTAGAGGCGGACGTCGATCTCCTCCCGCTCGGCCAGCGCGCGGACGCCCGGGACCGGGCGCACCTGGAACCCGATGACGATGGCGTCCGAGGCCGCCGCGAGCATCACGTCGCTCTCGTTGATGGCGCCGACGCCGGAGTGGACGATGTTCACGGCCACCTCCTCGTTCGACAGCTTGAGGAGCGCGTCGGAGAGGGCCTCGACGGAGCCGCCCACGTCGCCCTTGACGACGAGGTTGAGCTGGTTGAGCTCGCCGAGGGCGAGGCGGCGCGAGAGGTCGTCGAGGGAGACGTGGCGGCGGGCGTGGAGGCTCTGCTCGCGCTGGAGCTGCGTCCGCTTCGCCGCGATCTCGCGCGCCTCCCGCTCGTCGTCGAGCACGACGAGGCGGTCGCCCACCTCGGGCGAGCCGGAGAAGCCGAGGATGGCCACGGGCGTGCTCGGGCCGGCCTCCGTCACGCGGTTGTCGCGCTCGTCGAACATGGCGCGGACGCGCCCGCTCTCGGTGCCGGCCACGAACACGTCGCCCACGCGGAGCGTGCCGGTCTCGACGAGCACCGTCGCGACGACGCCGCGGCCCTTGTCCAGCCGCGCCTCGATGATGGTGCCGACGGCGTTCCGGCTCGGGTTCGCCTGGAGCTCGAGGAGCTCGGCCTCGATGAGCACCTTCTCGAGGAGGTCGTCGACGCCCTGGCCCGTCTTGGCCGAGATCAGCTCGCACTGCACCTTCCCGCCGTACTGCTCCACGAGCACGCCGTGATCGGAGAGCTGCTGCATGATGCGGTCGGGGTTGGCCTCGGGCCGGTCCATCTTGTTGATGGCCACCACGATGGGGACCTCGGCGGCGCGGGCGTGGTTGATGGCCTCGATGGTCTGCGGCATCACCTGGTCGTCGGCGGCGACGACGACGATGACGAGGTCGGTGACCTGGGCGCCGCGGGCGCGCATGGCCGTGAACGCCTCGTGG
>Ga0079224_100008339_pt1 | contig 14032 bp, 11 predicted proteins | sample Stecom2015_FD_80414 | JGI IMG/M metagenome (GOLD analysis project Ga0079224, IMG submission 80414) | Agricultural soil microbial communities from Utah to study Nitrogen management - Steer compost 2015 | ecosystem: Environmental > Terrestrial > Soil > Agricultural land | place: USA: Utah... | reverse complement strand
CGGTTCACCCCCGCGTGCGCGGGGACGACTCTTGGAAACCGTTGGGATTTATCGTAGCCGGACCAGCTGAAGTCCTTCATTGTCAATGATCAGGCGGCTCGGGTCCCCATGGGACTCGACCGTGAAGCCTTGCTCGTTGGCCGCTCGGTAGATTAACAGGGACCCGCCCGGGTGGACGGCCTTGATTCTCAGCCAGAGCAGATCGCGGACACGCCGAGAGAGAGTGCCGACGAACACGCCAGCCCGAACCTCGAGCATCCACCGCGTGAGGTGCCCGCGCAGGCCCGGCCTCGCGTTCTCCACGATGAAGACGGTCAAAACGGAACCTCGTCGTCATCGTCTACGTTGTCGCTGCCTGAGGATTCGTCATCGATCTCACGAGAGCGATCCGTGTCGTTGGCAATAGCGAACTCTGAAGGGCTTGGTGGGGAAGGGGTGTCGTCCTCGAGCGATCGGTGGTCGCCTGGGACAGCGTAGTTCTGACCGCCGGCAATGACTCCTGCCTCGGGGTCCCAGAGCTGGAGTACTTCGTCGTTCAGGTCCCTGGCAGAGTACTCCTCGACTGGCTGCACGGTTTGGCCGAGGGCGCGCTGAATGTCCGGAATGATGCGTTCGAGTAGCTTCTCTCGGTAGAACGCGGCCCGACACATCTTGCGAACACGGGACTCGAGCTCCTTCTCGCCATCCGCGACCGCGCGGAACGCGAGCGGCACCGTCAGGTCTACCTTGTAGAAATCTGCGATGTCGTACACGAAGGCTCGGGTCTTCCCGGTGTGCACGAATCCCAAGCTTTCGGAGTAGCCGGCGATGGAGACGGCAGAATGGCAAATGGAATGCAAGCACGCGTTCGCAGCAGAAAGGGCTCGATTGACGGCGTCCGTCCGCTCCCATGCGCCGCGGCGGTACGTGCGACCCTTCCATTCGACACCGGTTTCTCTGCTTGCCCGTGCATACGCCTCTCGGACCCGAACGCCCTCCATTCCTCGGCTCTGCTCCAGGGTCAGTCCGGGATGGAGCCGGCGCTTGAAGCGCATGAGGTACATGCGTCGGACGACGGCGAGCCGCTGCGCTTCGTCCGCCCATGCTCGAGCCTGAAAGTGCAGGTTTTCCGTGCGACGGTCGTCTCCCGACCCTGAGGCGTAGAAGCGGACACCCTGCTCGCCACACCATGCTATCGAGCAGCCTGCATCGCCCGCTGCCACGACTGCCGCGTGCGTGATCTTCACGCCGGGGCCGAGGAGCAGAGCCGAGAGCGCCGCTACGGGTACCTGAATGCGTCCAGCCTCGTCAACGATGCGCAGGCCGTTCTGTTCACGGTCGACAACGGCCTTCTCCACATACAGGAACGACCAGCCGTCGCGAAACCGGGGGAGCTCGTGGAGGTTGCGACGACTCATCGCTTATGTCGGCGCTACGCTCAACAGACCAAACCCGTACGCCCTTGCCGTGCCGATCCCTTGTTTCAACGTGGCCGCGAACGCCTGAGGGTCCGTGACGACCAGCTCGCCCTCGAACAGCGTCGACCCGAAGGTAAGCGCGGCACCGTTTCGGCGACCGCGGACCTTCGGTTCTTCCGCAATGCGAACGCGGTACCGTTCGAGCTCCGAAGCGACGTCGAGTCCTTCTCGCTCGGCAAGCTGAAAGCCTCCGCGTTCGGCCTTTCGGAGCAACCAAGCGAGCAGTCGCTCGGTTCCGAATAGCTCGACACGGGCTCCCCGCTTCTCTTTCCCGGCGAACAGGCGCTTGGTGGCATTGGCTCGCAACCGAAATCGCAGTCGGATCCCGGGTTTCAGGCGAGCGACGACCGGAGCGAGGCTCGTCAGCGCCGGATTCGGCTCGAAACACTCGAGCAGATAGCCGGCGGGCAGCCTCGTCCAGTTCGGCTCCGCTTCGGACTGAACGAGCAGGGCGACCTCGCCTCGGCTGCTCGTCTCGGTCCTGTACAACGCGCCGTAGGCGCGACGCGCCCCATCTTCCAGCTCCCTGTCCGCAAAAGCAGTGAGCACGCGACGGTGCATGTTGTGCACGTTGGCGAGATCGCGCCGAACCTCAGGAGACCGGTTGCTCAGTAGCAGGCGAGACAGGAACATCGTTTCCTCCTGGTAGGTCGGCAACGCGCAGCCACTCTTCGTAGATGAATCGATTTTCGAATTTTCTCGCATACAATCGAAAACTCCGCGGAACATCCGCGCGTGGGCGGGCGAACTCATCCGCGCCATGGCGTGGAGTCTCCAGGACGCACCGGATCTTGTGGTTTGGGTCGGGTGCCTTCACTTGCAGCGGTGCGCTTCGGATGAGATCGTTCGCGTGATCATCGTACGGCCCGCCGAGGAGTATCCTCCGGGAAGGAGAACAACTCCGTCTGCCCAGGTACAACGGCCATCTGGGACACCCGAAAGCTTCGACGATGCCGTCGATGAGCGAGTGGTCCTCGCCGGAGAGCCCCACCACGAAGCACGCGTCCATGAGGTAAAAACGACGCGTGGGCACGGTGTCCTTGGTCCCATAGACCCCGTGGGGGCGCCCTCGAAACGTCCCGCCGCCCACGGTGTGATAGTCGATGAGAATTCGTCCTTCGCGATCGACCCGTACTGCCATCGAGAGGTCCGCCAGGCGGCGCAGCATCGCTTCGTCATCGCGGGGCATGCCGAGCGCGGCGCCAACGAGGCCGAGAACGCCGCTCTTGGACGGCTCGAAGTCGGTCTCCCGGTGGGAAAAGCGGCTTTGCGTACCCCACGCCTGGAGCGGGCCCTCGAGCACGAGCAGGAGCCCGCGGTGTGTCACGCTTCCCCCGTCTGGGAATCCAGGAGCTTGGAGGCTTTATCTATGAGAGCCTCGACGGTATCGACCTGGCTTACCTCGGAAGGGACCTCCGGATGCTGGTGCAGCGTGCAAAGGAGGGACCCGACAACACCCCCGGGATACATACGTGCAAGCTGTCCGTAGTGCTCGAGGAGGCGGCTGGCTGATGCGGCCTCGAGGTTCTCCTCGGCCCTACGAACGGTGACTGGCTGCACGAAGGCGTTCGCGAGGCTGAGCGGCTCACCCGCATCACGCACGACTAGCAGAATCGTGGAGGGAAGGGTGTGCGCAGCCATGCTGTTCTGCTTGCCAGTGGGCCGGGCGTGCACGAACGCACGCAAGAACGCCTTCACGGTCGCCGTGGCGAGATCGCGCTGCTCGGAGCCGCCGAGGTTCTCGACCAGCGCCTCGTGGTCGACCACCGCGTAGCGGTAGAAGCAGGCAGAGTTGAACTGAACCGTGCCCATCATGTCCGAACCTGAGTCGGAATCCTTCTTCAGGTCGTCCACGGCCGTGAAGAAGTCGAACTCCATCGAAACGCGATGCGTCGAGAGAGACTGCGCGACTTGGCAGGCCGCTTCGACGTTCCAGTCCGGGTTGTCCGCGATCATTCGACCGAACAGGGCGATCTCCGGGGTCTGAGTAGCGTCGCGCAGGAGCTTCTCTGCCGCGCTACGGGCTTCCTTCGGCAGGCCGTTCGTCTCACCTTTGGACTTTGCTTTGCCTTTCGGCTTTCCCTTGCTGGACGGCTTGCCTTCCTCTCCATCGGAACTCGCGTCATTCGCAGCGTCTTGTGCCGCAGCTGCCGCTACGAGAACGTCCCAATTCTCCAGCACGATCCCAGCGAGCTCTTGCAGCTTTCGTTTCGGCAGGAACAAGAGGTACTGCGTCCGCTCGGAACCGTCCTTGTTCTCGGTCTTTAGCGCCACGTTCGCGAGCAGCGTTACGACCGCGCGTTGTGCCTCTTCGGCTGCACGGCCTTTTTCCACCAAAATCTCGCTGACTTGATCGACGATGCGCTTCGTGCGAACGGCCTTCATGTCCTCCGAGAAGGACTGGTGTCTTTCAAACGCATCACGAACCGCACGCTTGAAACACTGGCTGGAGATGCGCGCTCGGCGCACGCCGCCAAACTCGCAATCCTTGGGGCTGTTCGTGTCGTCTCGGTTGAGGCAGTGGGGCGGGAAGTTCTGGATGATGTGGCATTCGATTTTCATGGAAAGTGTCCTTTCTGAAGGGGCCAGTAGCGGGTTCGGCTCACTGCTGGTTCTGTGCGTATGGGCCCCAAAATGCTTGGGCCCAACGTTCCCGCGGCGTGCGGCCTCGGGCTGGCTCTTGATCCCACCACTGCAACGCTTCGAGGATGTCGTCCCAGCGGAGAGCGATGTCGTTGCTCTTCGCGAGTGCTATGCAATGACGCAAATGTGCAGTGAGCTCTTCGCGGTGGCTTTGGAGAAGCGCCACGAATCGTTGTTCGACACTGGCGCTGTCCGCGCTCAACCTACGGAGGGCTTCCGCAAGGGAAACGGCTCGCCCCAAGTCCTCTCGCTTGGTGGGATGGATCCCGAAGAGGCAGGCAACGGTGATGTACGCCTCCTGGCGACGGGGGTCGGTTGGTGCTCGCGGCAGGACGAGCGGATAGACTCGAGCTAGATCGTGCTCTTCGCCGCTTGCTCCTCGTCGTAGGGCTGCCAACTCCGCGCGCTTTCCTGGATCTCTGGAGCCTGTGCCGGCTTTCCCGGAATCCTTGGGCGACGCAAGCTCGACCAGGTAGTCGATGAACTCCTTCTCCCGGCTCATGGATTGTTTTCTCCTTCAGTGGCTGGTTTTCTCGCTGGTCCGAGGCATGCAGCGAGGCCGGAGTCCAGCTTCGCGCGCCCAAGTGCCAGGCCTTTCAGGACGCGTCCCGGGTTCGTCAGGTGTTCGGCGGCGCTCTCGAACGCGGCCCGGGCCTGCATCCGCATGCCCGCTCGGAAGGCCGAGACTGCCGTGTTCGGATCTTTCACGAGATCGAGCAGGAACGCGTCGTAAACGGGCTTCAGCGCTGCCCAGAAGCGTGGAACAGCCTGGGTGCTCTCGACCAGCTTGCTGACATCTTTCGTCTCGGGCTTGCGTTCGCCGATGGAGAGCACGTGGTGTGAGGCGACGAAGAGTGCACCTCGCAGCGCGGCTTGGGCGTGCTCCGCTGTCGCGAGCTCTTCCTTGACATGCGCGACGAGCTCTGGATTCCGAATGAGTTCTACGGGGAGTGGAACCACCTCGGTCGCGGTCAGAATCAAGCTCGCCTTGTTCGGCACCTGCCCGTAGAGCTGTATCAGCAGCCGGCGGTGGTCCTCGACCTTCGTCGCGAGCTCGCGGACCACGGCGGCGCTGGTGAGCTCTTTGTCCTCCTGAATCTGGAAGAGCGCTGCCGAGTCCCTCCAGATTGAACGCTCCTCCGAGAAGGCGAGGGGAAGATGGCCGTACTTCTTGTTCTGGCGATACGCGCACATGGGATCCGCGGGTGCGGTGCTGCCCACGAGCTCTGTTCCAGCGAGAAGCAGGAAGTTGCAGACGTTCCCGTGCGCATCGGGGATCAGCTGAATGCGGCGACTCTGCCATGTGAGCCAGTCGAGCCACCCCCGATATTCGCGCTTCGTGTGCTTGGTGGCGGGGTCTCTATCCCAGGCGGGGAGATCCTCTCCCTTGCGAGTCGGGAACATGCTCGAGTCCGGATACGGCAGCAGGTTGAGCATGAGCGTTTCGAACAGGGTCGCCCCGCGGACCGTGACCACTGCGACAGCGCAGAGAGGGCCAGCACGGACGGAGGTCGGATCGCCGTTCGCGGTGTCGCGCGTCAGCAGCCCTCCGGGGTGGAACGCTTGAAGCGCGACGAGCCAACGAGCTGCCGTTGCCGGCGTGAGGACGAAGTCCTCGTTGGGCCTGCTTTCGAAGAGGGCACGCGGACCCCCATAGGAGGATTGCTCGGCAATCATTTCCCGAGCAGGTTTCAGCCCACGCACGTAGTTCTGCGACTGCTCGACGAGCCTGGGGATCTGGTAGAAGGGTGTTCGCTCATCGAAGAGGTCGAAGCGACTGGTTCGTTCGGCGAAATAGCCATCAAGGGCTGCGGCATCGAAGGCCCTCTGGCTCCGGAGGTCATGCCAGGCCGCGTCGTCCTCCGGTCCGAAGCGGTGGTGGAGCACAGCCAACAAGAGTCTCAACAGGGCTGCGTCGACCAGCGGAGATTCGTTCGCCAAGCCACGCATTTCGTGGGCTCTCACGAGCACGTCGCGGAGCCCCAGCTCGCGTGTCACGCCGTTCATGTCCGTGCACGATATCCACGACTCCTCGATCAGATTGAATCGACTCATGAATACTCCCTGGTCCGCAGAGGTGAACGTGCTGACGCCCCTGTTCGTCCAATGTGTTTGGGTTCGAGTGCCGCCGCGCGCGACACGAGCGCAAGCGGCACGGCCTGGTGTTCACCAGACATCGGTGCCGCCGCGCGCGATGAGGACACGAGAACTTCGTCTCGCGAAACGCGCCCGATGAAAGACGGTTCACCCCCACGAGCGCGCGGCGGCGCGGACTCGTAGCAGGCGGTGGCGCTCGAGCCACCTGACAGGGGCGGTGGGTCGACCGGCCGACTACCTGTCGCGGTGCGAATAGCGGATGACGATGCCGATGCCAACGAAAAAACCGAGGAAGTTTGATGCGATAGCGATGCTGAAGTCTTTGATCGGGCGCGTACGTGTCAGGGGGGTCATGGCCGTGGAACGTGCATCCGCCCCGCGCCGCGTCAAGGGGGGCCGCTGCGAAAAACCAGCCCGAGCTCTGGGTCCAGGTCGACTCCCTGCCGTCGGGCCTCGTCGTCAAGCACGAGGACTTTGCGGTGACGTAGCAGGGCTTGTTCGCGCCAGGCTGGAATCGTGCGCACGACACCTCCGAGTCGAGCCAAGCGGCGATTGTCGACTTTGACGCTGTACCGGACTAGCAGTCGGGCTTTCTCCAGGCTTTCGACTTTCTCCAAGTCGACAGGCATCGCCCCTTCGGGGTCCAGTGACTGACCCTCGGCGCAGGGAAAGAGACAGACGACATCCGTAGACGGTTCCGCGAGACGCGTGGCGGCGCGGAGAGCCGGATGCACATCGCCGGATTCGTCCTCCACCAGCGACTTATAGAGCTTTCCAAAGCAGTCCTGACGCGTCCCTTTCTCCGGTGGGAACAGCAGCCTGTCCTGCGCGGCATTCCAGGCAGCTTGACGCTCCTCTTGCGCTTTCTGGACGGCTGCTTCGAACTGCGCGCGAAGACCTGGATCGGATGGCTTGGAGCCGTGGTCGCCATACACACGTTCGATCCAACTTTCGAGGTCCTCGGGGATGCGGAACTCTCCCACGGACTGGAGCTCCCACCAGGTTCGGAACATCACATCCGGCTCGTAGACGCTCGCGACCGAGCCGAAAGAGGGGCACCCGTCCTTCAGTGCCGGTTCCACCAAGCCGACGGTGGGAACGCGGTGCGCAGTGGGACGCTCGCGCTCGTGTCGATGGAGTCGCCCGATGCGCTGGAGCACCAGGTCGATGGGCGCCATGTCGGTAACCATGAAGTCGAAGTCGAGATCGAGGCTCTGCTCCAGGACCTGCGTCCCAACGAGCACGCCGCGGTGGGGCCGGCTGCGCGTTTCGGCACCATAGAGCGCTTCTGCTCGTTGCTCTCGTAGCTGACGGTCTTTCCGCAGGAATCGAGCGTGCAGCAGGTCGAGCCGAGTATCCTTCGCGAGCCTTCCATCATCCTGGAGTTTCTTTAGGGCCAGATAGGCCCGCTGGGCTCGCTTGATCGTGTTGCAGATCCACGCGCAGCAGCCGCCTTCCGCCAGTGCCTGCGCGATCCGGGCCGCCGTCGTGTGTTCGCCGTCGGGCAGGCGTTCGATGCGTACTCGTTGTGAGGGGCGCGACGGCTTCGTTGCAACGGAGAGGGCGCGCCCGCTGCGGCTTGCGACCGTTATTCTGGGATACGCTGACTCCGTCGTTGGTGCTTGGCCACCGTAGGCTTCGATCAATGAGACCCGCCGCTGCTTTGGCAGTGTGGCGGAAAGGACGACCACGGTAGTGCCGAGCACCGACAGCCAAGCCACCAATCGATCGAGGAGCTCGGACGTATAGGTATCGTATGCATGCACCTCGTCGAGAATGACTGTCTTGCCTGCGAGCCCGAAGAGGCGAACGAAGCCATGGCGCGTTTGGAGCACGCCCAGGAGGCCCTGATCCACCGTGCCAACGGCGTGGTTGGCCAACAACGAACGCTTGCTACGACAGAACCAGGTTTCTGCGACGACATTCGCATCGGCCTCTGCGCAGATTCCCCGCAACTTGAGCCCTTCGAAGCGCTCCGACAACGCCGCGTCGCCATGGACGAGCTGCAGGTTGGTGCGTTTCGCCTCGTTCCGTTCGAGAAAGCCCTGCACGCGACCGAACATCTGGTTTGCCGTGGCTTGCGTTGGTAGGCCGATATAGAGCCCCGCCTGTCCGAGGCGCGGAGCAAGCGCTTCCGTGATGAGCAGGGCAGCCTCGGTTTTCCCATCGCCCATAGTGGATTCGATGATGATGAGACTCGGAGCAGCAACGCTGCCGATCGCCTTCTCCGTTTCGATCTGCAGGGAACGCGGCTCCAATGATGGAAAGAGCTCGACGAAGGTGCGAGGTCGGCGAGGGGTCGAGGCGTACCAGCCCACCTTGTCCAGCGTCGTGTTGGCGCGTTCCAGCGATGTCCGTTGATACGCCGACGTGTCCACCGGTAGCGGCTGATATCGGAAGACCGCGGCGTTCGAGCCGAGCCAGTCAGCTACGGCCGTCAAGCCCGTCAACGCCATGATGAAACCAGGGTTGAGCGCGACTTGGGGCGGCAGGGGCTCGAGCCGTCGTCCTTGTGAGGCCAGCCGGAGAACGAGCTTTGCAAGGTGATGCCGGACCTCCCTCCACCTGGCCGATCCCAAACGCTTGGGCCAATGCCCGGACCGGCAGTCCTCGGCGGCCATGTCTTGCGCGAACTCGCCGTGATGCGACGCTACGGCGCGCCCGAGCGTTCGGGCCGCATTCACTGGGAGGGCACACGCTTCCATCAAGGACTCGTCGGAGAGGAGGCGCGTCAGGATTGCCGTGCCGCTAATCCCGTGAGGGTGGCACTCCTGCAATACCTCGAGCCCTCGTCGCGTGAGCTCTTCCCGCGTTCCATCCCATTTGCTCTGGAACCCCGGTGTCGCTTTGCCGATGTCATGCATCGCGACCAGGAATCGGAGCCACGGCAGCGCGCTATCAGCGCCACCGAGTGGCTCGACGAGAAGCGACCGCGTCACCTCTGGGAGCCGAGCGAGGAGCGCCTCACCCACGTTCATCACGTCGAGCATGTGGCAGATGAGCGGATGCCATTCCGGGCTCGCTGCGTCCTCCGGATCCCGATGAGCTTTGCCCCACAGCCACCAGACGGCGTCGTCCAGCGCCGCCACTTCCGTGGCCCGGCCGGTTCCACTCGCGTCCCTCTCTGAAGCTGTCATCGGCTCCACACTGCCAGCCTCGCTCGCCCTATTCGGCAGGCTGGATAAGACCGCCAGAAGAATGTTCAGGCTTGCCCTCGCCGACGACCGGGTCCTCGTGCATCGCGAGCGCGCCCCGGGCGAGCTCGAGCACGAGCCGGCGCAGCTCCGGCGTATCGACACGCGCTGCCCGTCCGAGCCCTACCAGGAAGCGCGCCAGCGACTGCAGGCCGGCCGTGACGGCGGTGAACACCATCTCGCCTCCTTCCACCTTGATCTCGCAGGGGAGCTGCAGCTGCGTGCGCACCCACCGCGCATCCTGCAGGTTCACGCGAAACGTGCACCGAACGGCGCGAGCACCGGAGTGGTACCCATCGACGCTTTCCTTCAGGAGCCGATCGACCGCCTCTGGCTCGGTGTTGCGGAAGGGCTCCTGGTGCGAAAGCTCGGCGGCGATCACGCCGTCGAGCCGAAACCACTTCAGGCGGTCATCGCGATGGCACGTCGCCACGAAGCGCCCCCGGTCGAGCTGGATGCGATGTACCGAAAGGAACCGCCATGCGATGTCTCCTCGCGAAAGCGTGTGGTACTGGGCCTTTACCGCGATCTTCTGCTCCGTCGATTGCTGGAGCACCGGCAGATTGGTTTCCTCCGCCGGGCTCAGCGCTCTCGTGACCAGGTGGCGCTCGCTCGAGACCATGCCAGTGGCGCACGCGCTGATCCAGGAGAGCAGCCGATCGCGCTTCTTGCTCCGCGGAGCGAGCTGAAGGACCCGGACCAAGTCGCTCACGTCCTCCCCCGAGAACGCCACTCCTCCGGGAAACCAGTGCATCGGCACCGACCAAAACACGTTGGGATGATCCTCTTCGCGCTGGATATGAAACCCGGCCCGCGTCAGGTCATCGAGGACGCGGACGAGCTGTTTTCTCTCCACGCCCACGTGGCGCGCGAGATCGGCCTGCCTCCAGGTCCGGTCCTCCAGAAAAGCCAGCAGCACCCTCGCCAGGGTCTCGGTTGCGCCTCGCCGTCCCACGACCCCTCGATCTATTCCGATGCTGGCGCCATTAGCGGTCCCCGGCGCACACGCGACCACATCCCAAAAAACCCGTGGTCGCTTCGGTGGGCACCTTCCGATATCGAGTGAGGCTGCAGAGCCTCCGTTCAACAGTCAGTTTCGGCGGATGCCAACGCATGCCCAGTCGCGACCCTCGTTCGAACAAAGCTGAAGAGATATCTCGGGACGAGAGCCATCCGCAAGGTGACGCTGCGTAACTTCCCCCACGGTTTCGCGACTGCGGCTTGGCGACGGCAGCGCGCGGCCGATCCTTTTCCCGAGTTCCCGAGGGCAGTCCTTCGGAAGCGACGGGCGCCTGGTAGACCTGAAAAAAGGACTATTGCATCTAGTCGCGCTTGCTACGCTGCCTGACCGCGCAAGGTGAGCTCACCGACTGTCCGGGATTTATGGAGGCTCTTCCCGCGCGTTGGGCGAGTGCTGGCGACGAGAGATGTTCGCGGTATCAGCGCCCCGCGCCGCGCCCTACCGCGAACGTGTACGGCCGGTCGAGGACGGGCGGAAATGGACTCTTTCGCCATGGTCGTCGAGCAGCGCCTGTAGCTGGTCTCGAATTGCTCGCGCCCACTCAATGGTCGAGCGCAGGCGCCGACGCTGCTGAGCCTGAACTTGCACCCGATGATCTTTCGACGAGGGGACCGGCAATGCAAACCAGACAGGACGTTGTATGTCGCACCGGAGGGGGCGAGGCGCTCCTCGGTCGGTCCGGGCCTCGGCTCGGGGGCTGACGCGGCCTCGAAGACCGACCGGCCGGAATCTACCATAGACTGTGAGTGCCCCAGAGCGATCGTGGGCAGGCACTCGAGTGCCCGCAAAAAGGCCCTCGAGCACCTGCGAACGGCACTCGAGTGCCCTTCGAAGGCCTGCGACGATGGGAAGCGGGCACTCGAGTGCCCACGAAAAGGCGATCGAGCACCTGGAGAAGGCGCTCGAGCGCCCTTCGAAGGCCCGCGACGACGGAAAACGGGCACTCGAGTGCCGAATTTTCAGCGTGATCGTGCGTCTCGAGGCGCTCGAGTGCCGCGGTTGCCATACGTGGCCATACAGAAAAGGGCGCTCGAGTGGCCGACGGCCATAGGCGACCGCTACACGGGAGGCACTCGAGTGCCCCGCGGAGGTCGGCAACCAACGCCAGGAGGCACTCGAGTGCCTTTCGAAGGTCGCCGACCAAAGGCCAAGAGGCACTCGAGTGCCCGATCGTCGTAGGTGACCTTTACGCGGGGGCACTCGAGTGGCCCTCCCCGCGGGGGAGCAACCGATCGGGGGAGCGGATGGATCTGACGGGACCCTTCCGAGCGACAGCGCGTTCCTCTGGCGGCGCCCGCCTGGGGCGAACCGAGGTGTCCAGCGGCAGCGTGCCGGGAACGGAGGTTCGTGGGGAATCTTCCGCACGTGCAGGCGCACGCGAGCGTGTCGAACGGGGAGCATCGATTTCGGACAACTGAATCGCTGCGACGGCCGACAACGAGGCACGCTGCGCGCGAAAGCGTGACACTTGATTGCTTCTGCTAAGTGCTTTTGTTGGCGACTTTGCACAATTCATTTCGTCGAGCGAAGCGTGAGAATGTGTTTGGGTCATGCTGAATGGACCTCGCGCGGGTGTGTGGATTCGTGATATGTGGGCGATGGCTTCCAGGCGCGCGGGGAATCGCGTGCTGGCGGGCTCGCGAACCATGAGGAGGTGAGTCGTGACATCGGTGGAAACGAGCACGATGGAAATGTCCACGGCGCGGATGGAGCGCGCGTTTCGGAAGCTCGAGAGCGAGATCCGAGCCGTGCCGTCTTCGGAGTACGCGGCGTTGAACGTCGATGTTCAAGCGGCCGTGGCGACCGTGTTGGCGGCCGTGCCGCAGCTGCAGGAGCTTCGGCCCGAGATCGAAGCGATCACGAGCCTGGATCTCACGCTGTACGATCGGCTGGAGGAGTACGCGCTTGCCCTGGCGTACGCTCACGGCACCTATCTCGTGGCGGCGGCGCGCGAGAGTCCGGAAGAACTCGCGCGAGAAGCCATGGACGTGCGGCGCCTGTTGCTGTCGGACGCGCAGGCGTTGGCCACGCGAGGGCTGATCGACGCCTCACGGCTGCGGGATGTCGGCGGACGCATGGGGTACCGCAACACTGCGTTCGATTTGGTTGGGCTCGTGAGCATGATGCGCGAGGCCTGGTCTCGCATCGAAGGCAAGACCCCGACGACCCTCGCCGAACTGGAGCACGCGGAGGCGTTGGCGGATCGTCTGCTCATCGAGGTGGGAGAGCGCGGACGGCCCCTCGTGAAGGAGGCGCAGCGCGATCGGGCAGCGGCGTACACGCTTTTCCTCCGTGCGTACCGGCACGCGGATCGGCTGATCGAGTTCTTGCGTTACGTCGAGGGCGACGCCGACCAGATCCTCCCGTCCCTCTACGCCGACAAGGGCAGGCGGCGACCAACGGCGAGTTCCGAGGAGCCGACCGATCTCTCGGAGAGCGAACTGCCCCTACCAATGCTGCCGCCTTCGGGATCTTCCGAGGGACCCAGCGACTCAACGGCCCCCGCCCAATCCATGGTCCGTGGCCCCGTGCTCGGCGAGGAGTTCCCCGCGCAGGCGGCGGGCATGCCGGGGCTGCCGGGTGTGGACCCGTTCAAGGATTGAGCGGTGAGCGCGGACTCGGGGTTGTATCTGGGCGCAGGGTGCCCTCTCGAGGGAGGGACGATGCGCCCGCTGCGGGTGCCGGTGAACGACCTCGTGACGCACGGGGTGGTGGTGGGGATGACCGGCAGCGGGAAGACGGGGCTCGTGCTGGTGATGGTGGAGGAGGCGCTGCGGGCGAAGGTGCCGGTCTTGGTGTTCGACATCAAGGGCGACCTGCCGAATCTCCTGCTCGCGTTTCCGGACTTCGAGGCGGCGCACTTCGAGCCGTGGGTGCCGGCGTTCAAGGCGGCGACGGATCGGCGCGCGCCGGCGGAGATCGCGCGGGAGCTCGCGGAGCGCCGGCAAGCGGGCCTCAAAGGCTGGAACCTCGGGGAGCGGGACCTCGCGGAGTACACCGCGAGCTCGCGACTGCGGGTGATCACGCCGGGCGGCATGGCGGGGGAGCGCCTGCACATCCTGAGTGGGCTCGAGCGGCACTCCGAGCGGTGGAAGAACGACTATGCGATGGCGCACGAGGCGCTCGGTGCGTCGGTGTCGCTCGTGCTGCGGCTGCTCAAGCGCGACAGCGATCCGGCGACGAGCCGCGACCACGTGTTCTTGACGTTGCTTGCGGAGCGGCGGCTCATGCGCGGCGAGCCGGCAGACTTGGCCACGCTGCTGCGCGACGTGCTGGAGCCGCCGATCGAGCGAGTGGGGGAGCTCGCCATCGACGAGCACCTCTCCGCGAGGGAACGGCGCTCGCTCGCGACGGCGCTCAACACGCTGCTCGCCTCGCCCTCGTTCGCGGCCTGGCGCGAAGGGGCCTCGCTCGACATCGAGCAGTGGCTCGAGCCGGTGGAGGGACGGACGCCGGGGGTGGTCGTGAGCACCGCCCACCTCGACGACGAGGAGCGCGCGCTCGTGCTCGGCGTGGTGCTGGAGGAGCTGCTCACGTGGGTGCGCAGCCTCTCGGGCACGCAGAAGCTGCGCGCGCTCGTGGTGTTCGACGAGGTGTATGGGTTCTTGCCGCCGTATCCG
>Ga0079224_100008338_pt1 | contig 14032 bp, 10 predicted proteins | sample Stecom2015_FD_80414 | JGI IMG/M metagenome (GOLD analysis project Ga0079224, IMG submission 80414) | Agricultural soil microbial communities from Utah to study Nitrogen management - Steer compost 2015 | ecosystem: Environmental > Terrestrial > Soil > Agricultural land | place: USA: Utah... | reverse complement strand
GACGCCCCGGCTGGACGATCTCCCAGCTCGCCGGCATTACCGACGCGGCGCTGGCCACGTACCGGCCCAACGTGGTGCTGCTGCACATCGGCACCAACGACATGAACAACAACGACGACCCGGGCGGCGCGCCGGCCAGGCTCGGAGCCCTCATCGACCAGATCTTCCGGGCCGCCCCCGACGTGACCCTCCTCGTCTCGACGATCGTCCCGTCCAACTTGGGGACGACCCAGGAGCGGATCCGTCGGTTCAACGAGGCGATCCGGCCGGAGATCGGGGCGCGGTGGGCCTCCGGCAAGCACGTCTACCTGGTCAACATGGCGTCGGTGACGCTCACCGACCTGGCCGACCTCTTGCACCCCAACGACTCCGGCTACCTGAAGATGGCGGGAGCGTTCTACCACGGCCTGGTGCAGGTGGGGCGGGCCGGCTGGATCGGCGCACCCGGCGGCGGGAACCCGGCACCGGCCCCCGTCAGAGGCTGGTTCCCGCAGGGCACGATCGCGTCCGGGACCAGCGGCGGAGACACCAGCAGAGTCCTCTACGCCGACCTCGACGGCGACGCCAGAGCCGACTACATCGAAGTTGACGCCGACAGCTCCGTCCGCGCCTGGCTCAACGGTGGCCCGAAGCCCAGCGGCGGTGACTGGTACTGGTTCCCTCAGGGGACGGTCGCCGGCGGTGTCGGCGCACCTGGAGCCGATATCCATTTCGCGGACCTTGATGGTGACGGCAGAGCTGACTATGTGAAGGTCAACGATGACAGTTCCGTCCAGGCTTGGCTCAACGGCGGTCCGAAGCCCAGCGGCGGCGACTGGTACTGGTTGCCCCAGGGCACGATCGCCGGCGGTGTCGGCGCATCTGGATCGAATATCCGTTTCGCGGACCTTGATGGTGACGGCAGAGCTGATTACGTGAAGGTCAACGATGACAGTTCCGTCCAGGCTTGGCTCAACGGCGGTCCGAAGCCCAGCGGCGGCGACTGGTACTGGCTCCCTCAAGGCACCATCGCCGGCGGCGTCGGCCAGCCCGGCCACCGAATCCGGTTCGCCCCGCTCCACGGGTCCCGGGCTGCCGACTACATCCTCATAGGCAGCACCGACCCCGATCCCAGAGAGGGCGGCGTCAATCCCGACGATCCCAGAGAGGGCGGCATCAACCCTGTCGATCCCAGAGAGGGCGGCTTGGCGCAGTACGACAGCTCTGTTCATGTCTGGCGGAACGGCGGCCCCAAGCCCGACGGCGGCGACTGGTACTGGTATCCGGGCGGCGAGGTCGCCAGCGGTGTCGGCGTCGACGGCAGCCGGATCCAGTTCGCCGACCTCAACGCCGACGGCCGGGCCGACTACCTCGACGTCGCCCCGGGAACAGGCGCGACCCGGGCCTGGATCAACTTCGGCTGACCAGCAGGACTGAACGACGCGTCCCTGCCTCGCCGTCCGGACTCCGCGGGCAATCTCCTGATGGACCTTGACGAGCGGAGGCAGCGGAGCTTGATCACTTCAGACATCTACACCTCGGTGCTTCCGGAGATGGCGCGTGCGGCCGCGGAGGCCAGCGCGGCTCCGGTGCCTCGAAGGGGGCTGGCGGAGGGGTGTCCGCGACTGGCGGTCCCCCTTCGGTCTCCCAGCCCCTGCTTCCCCCGCCCGCGGAAGCGGGATAGGGTGCCTCGTACCTGGTGAGGTGGGTAGGGCGGGTGGGACTTGAACCCACGACCCACGGATTATGAGTCTGACGATCAGCATGCCGGGTGATGCCGAGCCTTGCCGCTTACTGGCATTCCCGCAGGTGAGCAAGTTGTAGAGGGGCCGGACAGTATCGGAAAAACCGCCCCGAAACGGGAGTGTCCGATACTGCCGGTCCCCCTACGGTCCCCCAGGCATGAGGTGCCGTGGGCCATGGCAGCTACCTGATGTGGACTTTGGGCTGGCCAACGCGCAGCGTCGCCTGAACGATCTGCTCGGCCGCGACACCGCCGGATGAAGGCTGCGCTGAGTCACCGCAGATTGGAGGAAGCCAGGCGGCGGCTTGGGTAGGCGGACCCGCTGGGCAATTCCGGGAATCTGTGGGTGGTGCCCGCTCACCCGCGGTTATCCCGGGCCCCCGACAGCCGATAGCTGGTCCAGCAGCACCGGGACCTCGGCGAGTGCGCGGAGTGCGTCGTTGAGGTGGGTGCAACCATCGGTGCCGATCACCAGCTCACGCACCCTGTGCCGCAGGCTGCCCATCGGTTCGCCCAGCAGCAGGTCCACATTCGCAGCCGCGGCAGGGCAGGTCTGAAACGGGAGTACCCGCGGATCTGCGCTGATCGCAGATAGCCGCATCGTCTCCCGATCCACGGTGGCATGCAGGCCGTACTCGTGGACGACCATCTCGACACGTTCAGGGCTCCACATACTGTCCCGGAAAAGCGAGTTCACCCGCACTTCTCCGTCGACCACGACGACGTCCACCAGGCGGCGGCGCCTGAGCATGGGCGAGGCGGCCGGAGGCTCGGGGATCGGGTGCCAGGCCAGCGGATCATCGGGCTGAGCCAGGTCCAACGCGGGCACCAGGTTGTAAGGCGGGTCCACGCCGTCGATCATCTGTTTGATCGGCAGCCCGTCCGAACGGAATCCTGCGCAGACATCCTGCATGTGCCGCGCGGTGCTGCCCTGGGAACGGCTGGCGTACCCCGCCATTCCCTGGCGCCACAGCCACCAGGCGAACGGCCCGACGAGGGTCACACCCGGCAGGTCATCCAGCAGGAAGTACAGCGGGGTCCCCTGGGCCAGGTCATCGGGTACCAGGGACTGCAGGCGGGACCGGTAGCCGCTGCCGCCGCCCGTTCCTACCAGCTCCCTAAGCTCATCCCGGTTCGGCTTGCTGGTCACGCTGGTAAGGGTCCGGCTGCGGTCCACAGTCACATGCAGGGTGGCATCAGCCAAGGCGCGGGGATTCGCCTCAGTGTCGGTGACGAGGTCGCGTGCTGCCGCGTTTATGTGCATGTCGTTTTCCAGCCCGCCTGGCCAGGTCATGTCGAGGTGGCTCGTCCGGCGAACGGATGACGGCTCGCGCCGGGGCGTCCCCTGATGAGGATTCTTGGGTGCCGGCCCCAACTCGTTGAGGAGTGGCAGAAGTCGCGAGGGAGACGCCATAGGGGTCCTTCGTATCGGTTGCCGGGTCGAGGCCACCGGACATGTCAGTGCACAGCCCGGTGTTGTCTGCGCCTTTCGAAAAGCATACGGTAATGCTTATGGGAGTGCGCTCGGCGCCTCCGTGCTGACATCGTGAACTGGAAGTGGAGGGGCACATGGCCCTGGCGATCACGGATGACCACCGCACGCTGGCCGAGGTCGCGCGCGCGTTTCTCGCCGACCAGAACGCGCGTACGGCGGCACGCGAACGGCTCGACGGCGGTGAGGAGTCAGCTCCGCCGTACTGGAAGCAACTCTGCGAGTTGGGCTGGCTCGGACTGCATCTGCCCGAGGAGTACGGCGGGCAGGGCTACGGCGTCCCCGAGCTGGCCGTGGTCCTCGAGGAACTGGCCCGAGAGGTGGTCCCAGGGCCCTTCCTGCCCACGGTGCTCGCGTCGGGAGTGATAGCGGCAGCGGGATCGCCTGAACTGTGCCGGGAAGTGCTGCCCGGCCTTGCCGACGGCTCGCAGCCCGCCGCGCTCGGTTTGGGCGGGGTCCTGGCCAAGGACGCCGCGGGAACCTACAGCGGGGACGCCGGTCTCGTACTCGGTGGCCATGTCCCCGGCGCGCTGCTGGTTCTCGCAGTCGGCGACGACCTCGTAGTGGTGGACGCAGACGCCCCCGGCGTGAATGTCGTGCCGTTGGACGGGATCGACCCGACCCGTCGGGCGGCGGCGGTGTTTCTGAAAGGTGTCGCGATCGACGACGCCCGGGTACTGGCCGGTGCCCGCACAGCGGGGATGCGGCTGGTACGGGCGCTGACGGCTGCGGAGGCCGCGGGCATCGCGCACGCCTGCGTTGAAATGGCCACCGAGTACGCGAAGATCCGGGTCCAGTTCGGCCGGCCGATCGGCACCTTCCAGGCGGTCAAGCATCACTGCGCGAACATGCTGGTCGCCGCCGAGCTGGCGACTGCGGTCGCCTGGGACTCGTCCCGGGCGTTCACCGCGGGCAGCCAGGGGGGTGACCAGTCGGACTTGGCTTCCGCAGTCGCTGCGTCGATCGCGTTGGACGCGGCGGTGCGCAACGCACAGACCAACATCCAGATCCACGGCGGTATCGGCTTCACCTGGGAACACGACGCTCACCTGTTCCTGCGGCGGGCAGTGGCGACGGCCGCACTGTTCGGACCGGTTTCCGCCGCAGAGGAGGAAATTGTGCGGCTTTCCCGCGCCGGGGTCCGCCGCTCCTACAGCCTTGATCTGCCCGAAGAGGCGGATCGCTTCCGCGCTGACGCCCGGGCTTTCGCCGAACGTTACTCGGCGTTGCCCGAAGAAGAGCGCCGCCAAGCTTTGGTCGAGTCCGGTTACCTGGTGCCGCACTGGCCCAAGCCGTGGGGCCGCGGCGCAGGTGCGGTCGAGCAGCTCGTCATCGAGGAGGAGCTGACCGGTGTCGAGTTCCCGACTCTCGGCATCGGCGGCTGGGTGGTCCTCACCCTGGTGCAGCAGGGCACACCCGAACAGGTCGAACGGTGGGTCGGGCCGAGCCTGCGCGGCGAGCTGGTCTGGTGCCAGCTCTTCTCCGAGCCGGGGGCGGGCTCTGATGCGGCGGCCGTGCAAGCCAGGGCGACCAAGGTGGAGGGCGGCTGGCGGGTCAGCGGCCAGAAGGTGTGGACCAGCGGGGCGCAGGACTGCAACCGTGGCCTGGCCACCGTGCGCACCGATCCCGATGCGCCTAAGCACAAGGGCATCACCACCATGGTGATCGACATGCACGCCCCCGGGGTGGAGATCCGGCCGCTCCGCGAGATCACCGGTGAGGCGCTCTTCAACGAGGTCTTCCTCAACGACGTGTTCGTCCCCGATGCAGACGTGGTCGGCGAGGTGAACCGGGGCTGGACCGTCGCCAGGGCCACGCTGGGCAACGAGCGGGTTTCCATCGGTGGCGGCAGTCGCGAGGGGCTTTCCGCACTGGATGTTCTCTCGCTGCTCGACCGGCGTCTGCCCAGCGATGTGGCCGAGGGACGAGCCGTGGCCCGGCTGATCGCGGAGGAGCAGGCGATGCGGCTGCTCAATCTGCGTCAGGCCGCCCGGGCGGTCGCCGGTGGCGGCCCCGGCCCGGAGGGCAACATCACCAAGCTGCTCTCGGCCGAGCACGCTCAGCGGGTCTCAGAACTCGGGCTACGGATCGCGGGGGACGCTGCGGTAAGCGATGGCGAGCCGGAAATCGTCTTCGAGTACCTCTTCGACCGGTGCCTCAGCATCGCGGGTGGCACCTCGGAGATCGGTCGCAATGTCATCGCCGAGCGGCTGCTCAAGCTGCCCCGCGACCCAAACCTCTCGTGAGGCCGACATCCGTAGCCCATCAGGCCGTACGCAGCGGATGGGCGTCGAACGGCGATGTACGACCGCATTATGTGGAGGGCGGCAGGGACGACGCCCCCGGCGGGGCGGTGCTCGTGGTGCCTGGATTCGGTGAGCTGGCCCGAGAGTATGCCTGGCTGATCGAGTCCCTGGCCCCGCGCAGGGTGGTGGCCGTCGACCTGCGTGGCCGGGGGCCGAGCGACGTGCCGGACTCCGGGTACGACCTGGCCGACCACGTGTGCGACCTGGAAGCGGTGGCCGAGGCGGCCGGACTGCGGGATTTCACCGTCGTCGCAATCTCGCGTGGGGTCAGCTACGGCCTCGGCTACGCACTGCGACATCCCTGCCGGGTTCGCGGATTCCTCGCCGGAGATTACGGCGCTGAGCACGTTGCCCTGCCGGAAGCCTGGCCCCGCAAGGCACTCAGTCAAGTCCTGCGCGGAGTGCCCATCCCCGAGCGGGTCGCTCCTCACGCCGTGCGGGCCATCCAGCGTGAGGCGGTCGACCGGCCGATGTGGGACCGCCTGGGCGAGCTGCGCGGCCCGTTCTTGGTGGTACGGGGCACTCGGCGCAGCGTTCTGGTGACCGACGCGACGGCCGACCGTTACCGGGAGGCGCTGCCGGGCGTGGAGGTTCACACGCTGGAGGGCCTAGGTCACGACCTGTGGAACCCTGACCATCGTCCGCTGCTCGGCTTGGTGGAGTCCTTGCTGGGGCGTGTCTGGGATGCGGAACAGGGTGACTGAACAGGCGGGACGCTGTGGCAGGCCGGAGAGCGACAGTGGCTTTGCAGGGTTTACCTATCGCTCTCCAGTCAGCTACGGTTAGATATACCGTATAGCTTTCGATAAGCGGATGTCCGCACTGGCGCGCGCTGCGACGTCGGTGCCTATGGTCAGGGAGAGACGAAGGATGGGATTGGTTAAGGCGGGGGACCGTCTGCGCAGCCGGGTGTGCACGACCGAGGTGATCGTTATCCGCGCTCCGGGTGAAGACGTGGAGCTGCGCTGCGGCGGCCAGCTGTTGGCTCGCTCAGACGAGCAGGTTGATGTTGCGGCCAACGGCGGTCCCACCACCCCCGACATCGTGCTCGGCAAGCGCTACTCCGACGAGGCGCGCCGGATCGAGTTGCTGTGCGTCAAGGCGGGAGGCGGTCCGCTCACGATGGACGGGGAGGTCTTGTCGGTCCAGACCGCGAAGCCGCTGCCGGCCTCCGACTAACATGGGCAGCACGTAGGAACGGGAGCATCAGTCTCTCGTCGAGCGCGCCCCCGGGGCCAGCCCCGGGGGCGCGCTCGTAGTTGTGATCGCTCGCAGGAAACCCTGCGAAGAAGATTCAACTCGTGGTGCAGTCGGCGTCTCCGCCGCCAATGTTCAATGGGTGGCGATCTCGTCTACCAAACCCCAGGCCAGCGCGGTCTCCGCGTCAAGGAGGGTGCCGGTGACCGCGAGGTGGAGCGTCCTCCACCGGCCGATCCGGCGTGGAATGCTGACTGTGCCGCCTGCCCCAGGGATCAGCCCCATGCCTACCTCGGGCAGCCGAAAAGTCGTGCCCGGCGCGGCGACCACCCGCCCGGCGAAGGCAGGCAACTCGATACCGGCGCCGACGCAACTGCCGTGCACCCGTACCTCGAGCCGGTCCGCCAAATCGTGGAACAACCGCCCTGCCCCGCCTCTGGTGCGCACCAGGTGAGCGGTCACCGGGTCCGGGGCCAGCCCGAACTCATCCAGATCTCCGCCGGAGCAGAAAGACGGCCCGGCCCCCGTGACTTCTACACGGGCGATGCTGTCGTCCACGATCGCAGGGAGCAGGCTCTCCACCAGCGCATCACGTAGTGCCCTGCCGTATGCGTTGCGCCGTTCAGGGCGGTTGAGTGTGATCCGCATCGCCTCGTCAGTCCGCTCGGCGAGCACCGGCGGCGCAGGCGGATCCGGCACCGGCCTGCGCCGCCGTCCCTCCAGCCAGCGGCGAAACTCCGGCCCGCCCAGCAGAGTCGAGTACGCCAAGGACTCGGCGTCGAGTGCGCACGGCACCGTCATCGGCTCGGTCATCCGCAACACGCCCGCCAGCAGCACGGACGCCTGCGGATTGCGTGCGACAGCCTCTGCCAAGATGGCCAGCCCCTCGCTGAGGTCCGGGACGGCTACGCACGGGCGTCCCGCCTCCCCGGCCGCGGGGCCGGTCAGGGTCAGATCGAGGGCCTCGATCAGCTTGTCGTACGCGGCCGACAGCGGCATGGCGGCAAACCCGGCGAGTATGCGGTCGCAGGAGCGAGCGCGTTCCGCCGCCGTCCTAAGAGTCGCCACGTCGTCCTCGCCGGTCAGTTCCACAACCGCCAGCGGATGTTGTACACGCCCGGAAGAGTCCAGCAGTGGTCCACCGGCGGAGAGCCCGGGGAGACCCGCGGCCAGCTCGGCGACGGACAGTCGCTGGACGTCGGCAGGGAGTGGAAGATCCGTCATCGTGTCCGCCTCTCGCCTTCGACCACACACGGCTTTAACGGAATAGGTACGACATCTTGCAAAACTTTTAAAAGTGTATCCTTTGCTGTGTGCTGGACGACGAACGGGACGACATATCGCGGTACCCCCGGGACCCGGTAGCCGACTGGGCCCGCAGTGGCGTCATGCCGCTCACCGGCCGCCCGGACGGGCCCCCGTTGGTGCCGTCCGGCTACGCCGCCACCCTGGCGCACGAGCTGGCAGACCGATTCACTGAGCTGACCTCCGTGCCGCTGGACGGCGCCCGGCTGCTGTCGGAGCGGGCGGCCTTCACGGGGGGCCGCAGGAGAGGCGCGGTGTCCGTGGGAGGGGCGTGCCGGTTGCTGCCCACCGCGGATGGCTGGGCGGCGGTCTCCTGTGCGCGGCCGGACGACCCGGCGCTGCTCGGTGCGCTGGTCTGCGCCGACGTCGGTGACGACCCCTGGCCCGGCGTCGCCCGTTGGCTGCGCGAGCATACCGGGGCGGAACTCGCCGAGCGCGCCGAACTGCTCGGCGTGGCCGCGGGAGCGGTGCGGCCGCCCGCCGAACCGGTCGCGCTCCCCAGACCGGGACCAGGCGGGCGGCCGCTGCGCGATCTGCTCGTAGTGGACTTCAGCGCACTGTGGGCGGGACCGCTCTGCGCGCACCTGCTCGGCCTCGCCGGGGCGCGCATCGTCAAGGTTGAGACGCCGCGGCGGCCGGACGGCGCCAGGGACGGCAACCGGGGCTTCTATCGGCTGCTTCACGCTGGACATCGCTCGGTCGTGCTCGATCCGGACACACCAGCGGGGCGACGCGCGATGGCCCGGCTGGTGGGCGCTGCCGACATCGTCATCGAGGCGTCGCGCCCTCGCGCGCTTGCCCGGTTCGGCCTCGACGCGGACGAGGCGGTCGCCTCCGGGACCGTCTGGATCTCCATCACCGCGTACGGCAGGTCCGCGAACCGGGTCGGCTTCGGCGACGACGTGGCAGCGGCGAGCGGGCTTCTGGCGTACGACGCCGAGGGAAACCCTCTGTTCTGCGGCGACGCGATCGCCGATCCGCTCACGGGGCTGGCCGCCGCGGTGCTCGCGGCGAGCACTTCGCCGAGTGGTTCCGGTGTGCTGTGGGACGTGGCGATGGCCGACGTGTGCGCCGCCGCACTTGACCCGGACGACACTCCGGGCACCCCTTCGGCAGCGGCGCACAGGCGGGGCGACAAGTGGGTCGTGGACACCGTGCACGGCCCGGTGGAGGTCCAGGAGCCGCTGCCGCGCAAGGTCACCGGCACCGCGCCGGCCAGCGGGCAGGACACCGGGCGTGTGCTCGCCGAGCTGGGCATTCCTGCCCCCTGAACCGTCCGGGGCGTGTCATGCGGCTCGTGCAGCAGCATGACACTCTCGCCACCAGGGAGGACGGGCTCCAGCCGGGAGCATGCCGCGCGCCCGCTCCGACCGCACGGTGGGAGCGGGCGCGAAACACCAGGAGCGGACCCGTCTCACGGAACGTGAGGGTCAGGCCGGGAAGTTGTACACCCGGCGGGCGTTCAGCTCGACCATCTTGCGCGCCTCGTCGTCCGGCACGTCGAGCAACGCCTCGGCCAGGATCTTGCGGGTGTTCGGCCAGTTGCTGTCCGAGTGCGGATAGTCGCTCTCAAACATGATGTTGTCGATCCCGATCAGGTGCCGGTTCGCGATCCCGGCGTAGTCGGAGATGAAGCAGCCGTAGATGTGTTTGCGGAACAGCTCGGACGGCCGGACCTCGCGGTTGACCTCGTTATACCAGCGGTGCCGTTCCCAGACGAAGTCGATCCGCTCCAGCATGTACGGCATCCAGCCGATGCCGCCCTCGGACAGTGCGACCTTCAGGTTCGGGAACTTGTGGAATACGGGAGACAGCAGCAGTTCCGCGGTGGCTGACATGGAGTTCAGCCCGAAGAGCGAGATCGCCACCGTGAAGTTCTTCGAGCTGCCTTCGGGTGACACGTCCGGAGCGCCGCCAGAGCCGAAGTGCAGCGAGATCGGCATGTCGGTTTCCTGGGCCGCGGAGAGTAGCGGGTCCCAGTGGTCGGTGTGCCAGGAGGGCAGGCCGAGCCGGTGTGGCAGCTCGATGAAGGTGAACGACTTCGCCCCCTTGGCCGCCGTTCGGTACACCTCGGCGACCGACGCCTCGACGTCCCACCAGGGCACCATGACGAGCGGGATCTGGCGCTCCGGCGCGTAGGCGCACCACTCGTCGAGAATGAAGTCGTTGTAGGCCTGCACGCAGAGCTTCGCCAGCTCCATGTCCTTTGATTTGGAGAACACTGTGCCGGCGAAGCCGCCCATGTTCGGGAAGCAGAGCTGGGCCCAGACCCCCTCGGTGTCCATGTCCCGGATCCGATCCTCGATCTTGTAGCAGCCGGGGAGCATGTCGTCGTAGGAGCGGGGGTCCAGGCCGTACTCCTCGGGACGCTTGCCCGCGACGGCGTTGAGGGCGAAGTTCCCGGCCTTCTCGCCCTCGTAGATCCACCAGTCATTGCCGTCGGCGACGCGTTCGATCCGGGGTGCGACGTCCCGGTACTTACTTGGGAGCCGGTCGAGCCAGACCTGCCTGTGCTCGATCACGTGATCATCAACGGAGATGATTTTCGCGTCTTCGGGAAGCAACGGGATCCTCCTTCTGAAGGACTTCGGGCGCAAAGCGCACGCATTTCGGCGAGACTCCGCCTGGCCGACCGCGCGACCACCGGAAAGCCTGGCTCCGGCTGAAACGCCTGCCGTCTGTTAGTTCGTAAGGCTTACGGTACTTCCAACTGGACGTCTTGTCACTACCTGCTTCTCCCGCTAGCGGCGGGTTTGTCGCACGGGCAAGGCGAGAGGGCCCTAGTCCTGGTGCAGATCATCCCGCCAGGCGGGTCCGCGGCGGGTGTCTGCTCCCCAGCCGGCGCTCACAGGAAGTTTGAAAGCAGTTGCAAACATGCTTACCGTAAGATATACGGTGATGTATGAAAGAATGAGGAGCGCGTAAATCCCGCCTGTCTGGGTGGACGTCAGCGCACGGAAAGGAGTCTCGTCGAAGAGATGGGGCGGCCCTGCTCGGGGACGACCGTGGCCCGGAGGGCTGGACGGCATGAGAGTCGCCGATTCCGGTATCCGTAACGGCAAACCACCGTAGACTGGCTTCGGTAATGTTAACTGTAAGGCACACTGCTGGGAGAGATCCGCATGCCGCCGAGAGCAGGGCAGACGAGGACAAAGCCTGGAAGGTCGACCCGTCGGCCACGGGGGTCGCTGAGCCGTGAGGAGATCATCACGAAGGCCTTCGAACTCGTCGAGGCGGAGAGTGTCGATGAGCTGAGCATGCCCAAGCTCGCTCGCCATCTCGGTGTCGGAGTCACCAGTATCTACTGGTACTTCCGCAGCAAGGACGAGCTGATCGACGCGCTTGTCGAGCAGGCCGCCACACAGTTCGACGAGATCATGCCCACGTTCACCGGTTACGCCTGGGACGATCACCTGCGGCACTATTTCCGCGCCTTTCGGCGGGTCTTCGTCGAGAACCCGGCCCTGTGCGACCTCATCGTCCTGCGAGCCCCTATGCGGTCGGAGCGAGCGAAGGAGCTCATCTTCAGACGGCTGGAGCGGGAGCTGAAGGTGCTCGTGGACGCCGGTTTCCCGGTACGTGAGGCCCTTCACGCCTATAAGACGCTATCTGTCTACACCAGAGGCTGCGTATTGCAGGACCGGCTGTATGCGGCTGCGGGCCAGCCCACTGACGACAGGAAGGCACTGGCCTCCATCGCCGACCCGGAGACCATGCCGGTCATGTCTCAAGCGGTCGAGCACTGGTCGAGCAGCTTCGCCACCGACGACGATTTTGAAGCTGGCCTGACGACCGCCATCGAGGGCTTGGGTCAGCAGCTCGCCCGCGCCCGGGCACAAGCCTGAGACGGTCTTCCGGCCCCGGGCGTCCATTCAAGCCGGCTCTTCAGCGGGGACGGGTCGCCGCCGTCCCGTGGAGCCGGCAGACCCACGGGACGGCGGATTTCGAGACTATGATGCTGTCATGAGCATGGCGCCGGAGAACGGGCCAGCCGCGTTGGTCCACACCGCTACCTCGGCTCCCGGGACCTGACGCTCCCCACATTCACCGCGAAGCTGGCGGATCGACTCGATGCAGAAGTTCGCCCCGTGCCTGCGGCCCACATTGCACGCGCCGCCGTCAGTGTTCACCGGGATCCTGCCGCCGAGCCGCGTATGCCCCTCCTCCACGAACGGGCCCGACTCGCCGAGCCCGCAGAACCCGAGCGCCTCCAGCCACTGGAGGACGATGATGGTGAATCCGTCGTAGAGCTGGGCGCAGTCTACGTCCTCTGGACGCAGGTCTGTACGCTTCCAGAGTTCACGGGCCGCGTGGAACGGCGACGACTGGGTGAAGTCGTCCAGGTTTTCAAAGGTCATGTACTTCACGGACGAGTAGGCCGCCGATTCCACATATACCGGCTTCTTCCGCCAGTTGCGCGCCCGTTCACCGCTGGTGAAGATGACCGCGGACGCCGAGTCCACCGGATAGTCACAGTCCAGGACTCGCACCGGCGTGCTGATGTACCGCGCGGCCAGGTAGTCGTCCACGGTGAGCGGATCACGGAAGAACGCCTCTTCGTTCATGCTCGCGTGGTGGCGCTGCGCCACGACGTGCGCACCGAACTGCGCTTCTGTGGTGCCGAACACGTCCATGTGTCGCCGGGTGGGGAGCGCAGCGACCGACTGCACAGGGGAGACCGAGCCGAACGGTGCAGTGAACTGGCTGTCGCCGAGGGCAGGGGTCGGCTCTGGCGCGACATCCGTCCGGGCCAGCTGGTCCTTCGCGCTGACCGCCTGGTTGATGATCCGCAAGGTCAGCACGGTATGGCAGAAACCGGCCTTGATCGCAGCGACTGCCTGCAGTGCGGGCCCGATGTAGGACGGCCCCGCGGTGGCATACCAGTTGAGTTCCTCGACACCGAGCATGTAGCCGAGATCCTGCGGATCGACCACGTCGAGGCCCTCCGGCGCGGGTCCTGCCACACCCCACAGCAGAGCGACACCGTCGAGGTCCTTCGCCGTCATTCCGGCATCGGCGAGCGCAGCGGTGGCCGCCTGGATCGCGAGCTGCCAGGAGGTCAGGCCGGTACGCCGCCCGGTGGTCGAATAGCCCACTCCAACTGCGGCGACCCGCTCGTTGCCCTTCATCGCTCCTCCTCATTCTGTGTGGATACCGGCTCACCCGTGGTGTCCGGCTGGAACAGCGGCAGGACCAGGTCAGGGCCGACCTGCCGGAAGACCACCTCGACCGCCATGCCAGTTCGCAGCGTCTGCGGCGGGCAGTCCACGACGTTCGTGGTCATGCGGAGCCCCGGCTGCTCGACCAGTTCGACCACCGCGATGTTGTACGGCACGCGGTCCACGAAGTAGGGATGGAACGCCTGGGCCGCCCACGTGTAGCTGTAGACGACGGCCCGTCCGGAGACTTGTTCCGGTGCGAGGTCGGTGGATCCGCACTTGTTGCACAGCGGGCGCGGGTAGTGCACGAAGTACCTGCATGCCTGGCAGCGCAGGATCCGCAATTCTCCGGATCGCACGCCCTCCCAGAAGAATTCCGTAAGGGCGGTGGGCACCGGCACCGGCGGCGTGTTCAACGCCGTCGCCCTCTCGGTCATCGTCATGTCCGCTCCCTTTCCGCAACCGTGCCAGGCCCTGATGCGACAGGCCCATAAAATGCACGATCATCATGGGTAATAGCCATACCGATAGTCTTACCGAAACCATTTCGGCATGCAACACTTCGATCGTGGACTGAGTCGCACCCGACGTCCTGATCGGCGACATTCTCGGTCCGGGGGAAGCGTGGCTTTCGCCCACGACATCGCTCTGCGGTATCGGCCTGGGCGGGGAGCGGCGTGTGTCGTCAAGGTTCCGTCCGCGGGGGAGAGGGCAGCATCCACGGTTCCCGGCCCTGATCTTTCACGATCGTGATCGGGCCCTCTGGGGGTCGTGTTGATCAAGGTGCCGGGTGCCGGCTTCTGGGTGCGGGCATGCTGAAGGGCCGGTGGTCGCCGGTTGTGGCCCTTGG
>Ga0079224_100008337_pt1 | contig 14033 bp, 7 predicted proteins | sample Stecom2015_FD_80414 | JGI IMG/M metagenome (GOLD analysis project Ga0079224, IMG submission 80414) | Agricultural soil microbial communities from Utah to study Nitrogen management - Steer compost 2015 | ecosystem: Environmental > Terrestrial > Soil > Agricultural land | place: USA: Utah... | reverse complement strand
GATCGTCGCCTCCACCAGCGATCCGGTCTTCTACGACTCCGCCTTCCTGATCGAGGCCGACGGCCGCGACGTCTTCGGCTATCACCTCGGCCGCGCAGTCGCCGAGAGCTCCGCCATGATCTACGGTCCGGAGCTCGTCTCGCTGGTCCGCTCGCTGCCGGTCGACGGGCGCTCCTATGCGGTCGCCACCGGCGTTCTCGCCACCCGCTGGGGCCTCGCCACCGTCGCCGTCGGCCCCGTGGTTCCCTCCTCCGCGAGCTTCCCGCCTGTGCCCCAGCCGGCGCGCATTCTCGTCGTCAGCAAGCTCCTCGACCAGACCGTGGTCGATCGGCTGTCCCAGGACTTCCCCGTCACATGGGAGGACGTCGAGCGGGTCGCGGGTCCGGACGCCACGATCGGCCGTCCGCACATCGCGGACGCGCTCGTCGCCGTCGGTGTCGTCGCCGACCGGACGGAGGCCTTCGGCCGGCTCCTGACCGGCGGCGGCCCTTACTACGTGCCGCTGCCCGTCATCTCGCCGGTCGACGCGATCGGCATGATCCACGAGGCGGGGGGTGCGGCGGTGTTCGCGCACCCGCTCGCCTCGGCGCGCGGTCGAACCGTCCCCGAGGCCGGGATGCGCGCGATCATCGCGGCGGGACTGGATGGGCTCGAGGTCGACCACCGGGACAACCCGCCGGCCGGCCGGGCGCGCCTGCGCACCCTCGCAGCGGACCGGGGACTGCTCGTCACCGGCTCCAGCGATTACCACGGGACGGGCAAGCCCAATCAGCTGGGCGAGCACACGACGGAGCGCTCGCAGCTGCTGGCGCTCCTGGACCGGACGAGCGGAACGGCGCCCCTCGGGATCACCCGATGAGCACCGTTCCGTGTGTCTGCGGGGGCGACCCGCGCTGATGTCACCCGGGTGACCCGGAGTGGTGCCTCCGGGGTCCTGGTTCGCTCAGGCCGGCCGGCGGAGCAGGCCGGTTCGCTGATCAGGACCGCGTGCTGATCAGGCCGACTCGGCTGCCGCGGCGCCGGTCGGAGCACTGGTCGCTGCGGCCTCGGTCGTCTGCGCGCTGCGGCCGCTGCCGCCGCGACGACGGCGCCTGCGGCGCGGACGGCCCTCGCCGGAGCCGTCGCCGGAGGTCTGCGCATCCGCTGTCTGCGCGCCGTTGTCCGATGCCGAGGCCGTGGTCCCGTCCTGCGACTGACCGCCCCGCGTGCGACGACGCGAGCGGCTGCGGTTCCCGGAGCGCTCGCGGGACGACTCGCCTCGGCCGGAGCCGCGGTCCGAGCGATCGGACCGGTTGCGGCGCTCGGAGGCGCCGGTGTCCTCGGCCTCCTCGCCCGCGGCAGGACGGCGGCGCTTGAGACGGCCCTTCGTGCCCTTCGGGATGCCCAGGTCCTCATACAGGTGCGGCGACGTGGAGTAGGTCTCCTGCGGCTCGCCCAGCTCCAGGTTGAGGGCCCGGTCGATGAGGCTCCAGCGCGGGAGGTCGTCCCAGTCGACCAGCGTGATCGCGGTGCCGGTGCGGCCGGCGCGGCCCGTCCGGCCGATCCGGTGCACGTAGGTCTTCTCGTCCTCGGGGCACTGGTAGTTGATGACGTGCGTGATGTCGTCGATGTCGATGCCTCGAGCCGCGACGTCCGTGGCCACGAGCACGTTGGTGCGGCCGTCGCGGAAGGACGCGAGCGCCTTCTCGCGCATCTGCTGGTTGAGATCGCCGTGCAGGGCGCGGGCCTCGAAGCCGCGGTCGCGCAGCTCCTCGCCCAGGCGGTCGGCAGTGCGCTTGGTCCGGGCGAAGATGATCGTCTGGCCCCGGCCCTCGGCCTGCAGGATCCGTGCGACCATCTCGGACTTGTCCATCGCATGCGCGCGGTAGACGAACTGGCGGGTCGACGCGTTCAGCTGCGACTCGTCGGAGGGGTCGTGCGCGCGGATGTGCGTGGGTCGCGACATGTAGCGGCGAGCCAGGGCGATGACAGCACCCGGCATCGTCGCGGAGAAGAGCATGGTCTGGCGCGAGGTGGGCAGGGCCGCGACGATGCGCTCGACGTCGGGCAGGAAGCCCAGGTCCAGCATCTCGTCCGCCTCGTCGAAGACGGCGGTGCGCACCGCGCTGAGGCGCAGGACGCGTCGTCCATAGAGGTCCAGCAGGCGACCGGGGGTGCCGACGACCACGTCGACACCGGCGGCCAGTGCATCGATCTGCGGCTCGAACGCCTTGCCGCCGTAGATGGTGATGATCGAGAGGCCGGGGCGCTTCCGGCTGGCGGTGACGAGGTCCTCTGCGACCTGCTTCGCCAGCTCGCGGGTGGGGACGACGACGAGGGCCTGCGGAGCGCGGCCCTGTGCCTCGGGCGCATCCGGCTCTCCCGGAGCGATGACGCGCTGCAGCAGCGGGATGCCGAAGCCCAGCGTCTTGCCGGTGCCGGTCTTGGCCTGCCCGATGATGTCCGCGCCGCTCAGCGCGACGGGCAGGGTCATGGCCTGGATGGGGAAGGGGGACGTGATCCCCGCGTCGGACAGGGCCTCGACGATGGGGTCTGCGACGCCGAAATCGGCGAAGGTCTGCTGGGTGTCAGTCACTGGTTCTCCTCACGGCGCTCCATGAAGAGCACCTTTCATACATGTGCGCCCCGGCGGGCCCGAGCATCAGTGGGGGATCGGGTCGCGCTCACGGGGCGGAAGAGCGGCGCGCACGGGCGCTGCTCGGGGCCGCGGTCGGACGCGCACGAGCCGCTCCTGCATCTGCGCGATCAGGCGGGCCGATCGGACGGGAGGGCCGGACCCGGAACCCCGTCCGGGAGGTCAGAACCGTGCGGGCGCTGCCACAGCCTCGTGTCGATGATACACGCAGTCCGCGGCAGCGCCCGATCCAGCGAGGGGTGTCAGGAGACGCCGAAGCCCACGCGGCGCACCATCTCCTCGCCCACCTCGACGTACGCGAGGGCGTCGACGGGCACGATGACCCGGCGGCCCTTCTCGTCGTCGAGCGTGAGCGCGCCGCCATCGCCCAGCGCCTTCGTCACCGCGGCGGTGACGTCGTCGCGAGTCTGGTCGGACTCGAGCACGATCTCCCGGTTGGTCTGGCGCATGCCGATCTTGATCTCCACTGTGCACTCCTGAGCGAGTCGGTAACGGTCGGTCTCAGCCTAGTCCTGCACGCTTCGGCCCGTGCACCGGCGACGCTCAGGCGCGTGCTGGGGGCGGTGCGCGGGCGCGTGCTGTGACTGTGTCCGCGCCGCGTGATCGAATGTGGGTGGAGCACGAGCAGGACAGCACGACGGCACGCGGAGGAGGACCGGATGGTCGGTGCAGGCAGGGCGGACGCGGTCGACGGCTCGACCGCGGAGGGTGCGCGCTCCGGTGCGGACGGCCGGCGCCCCGATCCGGTCGCGGGAGCCATCGCCCGCCTACTGGCTGGCGGGCGGGCGGCCTCGGTCGTCGCCGCGCCGGGGGCGGGACTCACCCGGGTGCTCGTCGAGGCGCACGAGCAGCTGCTGACCACCCACGGCCTCGCTCCCTCGGATGTCCTCGTCCTCACTCCCACCCGTGCGCACGCGGATCAGCTGCGCGACCGGCTCTCCGCCGGCACCAGCGCCGTGCGCGTGGGCGGTGCCGGTGCCCGCAGCGTCCAGTCGTTCGCGTTCGGGCTCGTCGCGGCGGACAGCGCTGTGCGGCTGGGCGAGCCCCTGCGGTTCCTGTCCGGTGCGGACCAGGACGCGGTGCTCGCGTCCCTGCTCGAGGGATATGCGGAGGGCCGCGCTCCGGACCCCGGGTGGCCGGAGACCTTCACACAGGAGATGACCGGGACCGTCTCGTTCCGCGACCAGTTGCGCGATGCCCTCGACCGCGTGCTGGAGCGAGGTGCGGAGCCGGTCGACATCGACGCGGTCGCCATGCGCAGTGCACGGCCGGAATGGGCCGCGCTCGCCCGCGTCCTCCAGGACTACCGGGATGTCACGCGGTCGTTCGCGGGCTTCGGCGGGATCGACACCTCCGGCGTGCTCGACGCGGCTCGTCACCTCCTGGGCGACGAGCGCGGCGCGGGCACCGCAGCGGGGGGTCCCTGGTCGTTCGCGCCGGATCCCGTGCCGCGCTGCGTCCTGGTCGATGCGGCGCAGGACATCTCCGATGCTGCTCTGGGTCTGCTCGAGGGACTGCGGGACCTGGGCTGCGGGATCGCCGTCTTCGGCTGCCCGGACTCCTCGACGCAGGGCTTCCGCGGTGCGGGCGGCGGTCTCATCGCCCAGTGGGCGTCCTCCGTGCGCAGTGCCCAGGACGGTGAGGGTCTCGTCGCGCTGCCCGCGGCCCCCGCGCAGGGCCGCGGCGCGGGGAGCGTGCGCGACCTGTGTCTGAGCCTCTCGCGGCGGATCTCCGCGCACCTCGAGCTGGGGCACATCCCGCGCGTCGGCGGGGAGAGCCAGCAGGCCGAGGGGGACCGCCGGCCGAGCGATCAGGACCACGGACCGGTCGACGGGGCGCACCCGGCGGACACAGCGGCGCCGGACCAGGGACCCGGGTCACGGGTGCGCGTGCTCACGCACCGGTCGATGGCGGACCGGTCGCGGCACGTCGCGTCACTGGTGCGCGGCTGGCACCACGACGAGGGGGTCGCGTTCTCCGACATCGCGGTCATCGCCCGCACCAGCGGCACAGCAGTGGCCCTCCGCGCGGAACTGGGTGCCCTGGGCGTGCCGGTCGAATCGACGGACCTGCCCCTGTCCGCCGATCCCGCGACGGTGCCGCTCCTCATGCTCCTGACCGCGGATCCGCAGGACCCGGCCAGCCGTTCCGCGCTCCTGCGCGACCTCCTCACCGGTGTCTACGGCGACATCGACGCGCTCGCCCTGCGCGGCCTCGAGCGCCAGGCGCATCGCGTGCTTCCCCCAGAGGAGGCCGGCGAACAGGGGACCAACGCGAGTGAGACCGGAGCGGAGGAGGCTGGAGCAGGCGAGGCCAGCACCGATGAGACCCGTGCGGCTCTGTCCAGCGCGGAGCAGGCGGGCGACGAGGGGACCAGCGCGAGCGCGGCGACCGCTCCGGTCGCAGATCCGCTGCTCGCCTGGATCGACCGGGAGAGTGCGGACCGGCTGCCGGCACCGCTGGCCCGGGCCGCCGCACTCCTGGAGCACGGTGCGCGGCTGCGGGACGACAGCCCGCACCGCGCCCTGTGGACACTGTGGGAGGCGACCGGGGTGGCGACCGCGTGGCGCGACGACGTCCTGCGCGATCCGCGCTCGCCGCTGCGCGAGCGCCTCGACGCGGTCGTGCGCCTCTTCGCCCTGGCGACGAAGACCGAGGACTCGCAGGGACTCAGCGCCGCTGCCTTCGCCCGGCGCGTGCTGGACCAGGTCTACGCGCAGGACTCGCTGGGCGCGCGCGATGCACTGCCGCTCGTCACCGTCGACTCACCGGCGGGCACCGCGCACCGCGACTACGCACGCGTCATCGTCGTCGACGTGAACGAGGGCCGCTGGCCCAACCCCCGCATCCGCCGCAGCGTCTTCCACCCCGACGAGCTCCTGACCGAGCTGCTGGACCCGCAGGCCGCGGCGGTGGCGGATGCTCCGGGCGAGGAGACCCGCCGCCTGCGCCAGCGCACGATCCGCGACGAGGCGAGCCTGTTCCTGTCGGCGGCCTCGCGAGCGCGCGACGAGCTGGTCGTCTGCGCCGTCGACGACGGTGATGAGAGCCCCAGCGCGCTCCACCACCTCTGCCGCGACTTCGACCCGGCGCTGACGGCGGAGCAGGAGGCGGGGGAGGACGTCCCCGACCCCGCGCCGCCAGCGGATGGACCCGACCCGGACCTGCTGCCCGCCCGTCTGCGGGACGTCGTGGGCCTTGCCCGGCAGAAACTCCTCGAGGCCGATGACCCCTCCGAATGGGCGCGGCTCGTCGCGGCGCTCGCGGGCCTGGGCGTTCGGGAAGCGCGACCGCACACGTGGAGCACGTGGTTCGAGGTGTCGTCCGACGCTCCCGTGCGGGATGCAGGGGAGACCGTGCGCATCCGTCCCTCGCAGGTCGAGCGGTTCGCGACCTGCCCGCTGCAGTGGTTCCTCGTCGACAGCGGGGGAGCACGGGGCGATACATCTGCGGCGTCCCTGGGCACGGCCATCCACGCGGTGGCGGAGCACCACCAGGAGCCGGACCGCGCGGCGATGATGGAGGAGTTCCTCGCGAGCTACGACCTGGAGCAGGAGGCCTCCGACTGGGAGCGCGAGGCGCTGGTCCGGGATGTCGAGCAGATGATCGACACCCTCTGCGACTACCTCGCCGCCAGTCGCGACGAGCTCCGGGCCCTTGCGGCGGACGGCCACGACGCGCGAGCACTCCAGGAGGTGAGTGTTCGCGCATCCGCACCGCCGGATGCACCCGGCGGCCCCTGGACCATCACCTGACGCGTCGACCGTCTGGAAGTGCTGGGCGGATCCGCACGGGTCGTCGACTTCAAGACCGGCAGGAGCGTCCCGTCGAAGGCGGAGATCGGCGACGATCCGCAGCTGCTCGTCTACCAGCTCGCGGTGACGGACGGCCAGGTGCTCACCGACGATCCGGAGGACCGCCTGCCGCCCCTCCCGTCCGCGGGCGCGCAGATCGTCAAGCTGCGGGGCTCGACCCGACGGACGAAGGGCGTTCCGGGCTATCTCTACCAGCAGCCTGCGATGGAGGCGGGCGACGAGGCCCACCAGCAGGCCGCGGACCTCGTGGCCCGCACAGCGCAGGGCATGCGCCAGTCCGTCTTCACCGCCGTGACCGGCCCGCACTGCACCCACTGCCCCGTGCGCACCTCGTGCCCCGCGATCGCGGTGCTCGCACCGGAAGGAGCCGACCAGTGACCGCGGCACCGCTGAGCGCCCGCGACCTCGCCGCGCTGCTGGGCGTCGACCCGCCCACGGACGAGCAGGTCCGGATCATCGAATCCCCGCACGACCGGGCTGCCGCCGTCATCGCCGGTGCGGGATCCGGCAAGACCGCCGTCATCTCGCTGCGGGTCGTCTGGCTCGTGGCGAACGGGCTGGTCGACGCGGACCGCATCCTCGGCCTCACATTCACCCGCAAGGCGGTGGGCGAGCTCAACAGCCGTGTGCGGGACTACCTCGCCCGCTACCGGAGCACCCCGCAGGGACGGGCCGGGACCTCGGCTGAGCAGACGCTGCCGGGCCTCGACCTGCCCACCGTCTCGACGTACAACTCGTACGCGGCCGCCCTCGTGGGCGACCACGGCATCGGGATCGGGCTCGAGGGCAGCGAGGACGTCCTCGACGCGGCCGCCCGCGACGCACTCATGCAGTCGGTCCTCGACTCCGCCGCGACAGACGAGGTCCTGAGCAGCAGCCGGTCCACGATGGCCGCGTGGGTCACCGGTCTGCTGTCGGAGATGGGCGACCACCTCGTCTCGTTCGAGCAGATCGATGCGCACCTGGAGGAGTGCCTCGACGCGCTGTGCACGGGGGAGTACCTCCGGGGGCTCGCGAAGAGCGTGTCCGGGAAGCGGAGCGGGGTGTACGCGGACAAGGCCGCCAAGACCCTCATCGTGGACCAGCTGCGCACGCTGGCAGACGCGCACGACGCAGCCGACCGCGCGGGGCGGACGGCACTGCGGACGGACATCCGACCGCTCCTCGAGGAGCACGACGACGTCGTCGCTGCGCGCCTGCGCGCCAAGCGGCGACTCGTGGAACTGGCCCGGCGCTACGCCCGGGCGAAAGCGGAGGACGGCGGGCTGGAGTTCTCCGACCAGGTGGCGCTCGCCCACCGGATCATGGGCGAGAGCCCCGCGGCACTGGAGGCTGAGCGATCGCGCTGGGACGTCGTCCTGCTGGATGAGTTCCAGGACACCTCGCACGCGCAGTTCCTCATGCTCCAGCGCATCTTCGGTTCGCATGCGGTCATGGCGGTGGGCGATCCGCGTCAGGCGATCTACGGCTGGCGCGGCGCCAGTGCGGACAACATCGAGTCGTTCCCGGAGGCCTTCCGCGGTCCGCACGACGAACGCGCCCGCACGTTCAGCCTCACCATCTCCTGGCGGAACGACGCGGCGGTCCTCGACGCCGCCAACCGCATCGCACGGGGCCTGCCCACCGTCGAGGAGCGAGTGGGCCTGCAGCCCCGTCCCGGTGCGGGCGCCGGTGCCGTCACCGTCTCCCTCACCCACAGTGCGCTGCCGGACCCGGAGCACCCGGATCTGCCCGCCCAGCTGCCGGAGCTCGTCGCATGGATGACCGCGGTGCGGGAGGAGCTCTTCGCCCGCCACCACCAGAAGGAGGAGGAGCGCCGGGACGCGGCGCGTGCTGCGGGGCAGCGACCGCCGCGCCCCAGGCCGCTGCCCACCTTCGCGGTGCTGTGCCGGGCGCGGTCCGGATTCGGACCCGTGGCCGCTGCCCTCCAGGATGCGGACCTGCCTGTCGAGGTCGCCGGATCGCGCGGCCTGCTGGACGACCCCTTCGTCGCGGACGCGATGGCGGTCCTCGAAGTGCTTGACGATCCCGACGCCGGTGACATCCTCATGCGCCTGCTGTCCGGGCGGACCCTCCGGCTGGGCGCTGCCGACCTCACGGCCTTCTCCGCCTTCGTGCGCGCCAGTGCGATCCGCGTGCCGGACCCCGCGGAGCCTGACGGGGTCCGGGAGGAGCGGATCGGGATCGTCGAGGGGCTCGACGAGCTCCTCACCCTCACCGAGGGTTCCGGCGGTGAGCGTGTGGAGGCGCCCGCGGGAGGATCCCCCACGACACCGGAGCAGTCCCGTGCGCTCGAGGCCGTGACGGCCGAGGGGCGGCGGAGGCTCGCTCTGCTGGGGAGGACCCTGCGGAGGCTCCGGCAGAGCACCCTCACGCTGCCGGGGCTGGTCCGTGCCGCGATCCGCGAGACGGGCATCGACACGGAGGTGGCTGCCCTGGCGCCGGCGTACGCGGATCTCCACACCCGCGCGCTCGACAGCCTCCTGTCACTGGTCTCCCGGTTCGCGGGCGAGCAGCCAGCGGGTGGTCCGCGCGAGTTCCTGCGATGGGCCAGGGTGCTGGAGGCCTCGTCGGAGATCGACGACGTGCCGTTCGACCCGGTCCCCGGTGCCGTGACGATCATGACCGTGCACGCCTCGAAGGGACTCGAGTTCGACGCGGTCGCCGTGCCCTTCCTCCATGACGAGGGACTGCCCAGCAAGCGCACCCCCAAGGAGGGCTGGCTGGCGCAGGGGGGTCTGCCCTTCGCGCTGCGCGGGGACCGGGCGGGGCTGCCGTCCTACGACCTGCGGTCGATGGATCTGGAGGGCCCCAAGGACTTCAAGGATCGGACCGACCCCGGCGGGGCGCTGGCGAACGCGCTCGACGAGCACCACCTGGCGGCGGAGCGGCGGCTGGCCTACGTCGCCCTCACGCGGGCGCGCTCGCACCTCTTCCTCTCCGCTTCCCGCTTCACGATCAACCGGAAGAAGCCGATCGAGACCCGGCCGTTCCTCACGGAGGTCGCCGAGGAGCGGGGGCTCGAGCTGCCCGAGCTGCCGGACGTCGACACGCTGGATGTCCGGCGGCAGGACGAGGCCGACTGGCCGGTCCGGGAGCCCGCGCAGGTGCTGGAGCGGCGGACCCGGCTGATCGGGACGGTGCTGGAGGAGATCCGCCGGGAGACCTCGCTGGACGAGCTCGCAGAGACGGCGGAGGATCCGTGGATCCGGGCCCTGGCCCGTCGCGCGCTCCGCCTGAGTCGGGACACGGACGGAGAGGCGCAGGAGCGGATCCTGCCCGGACGGCTCTCCGCCACGTCCCTCGTGGGTCTGCGTGCGGACGCGGACGACTGGTGGAACGGCCTCCGGCGGCCCATGCCCCAGCCGCCCAGCGCTGCAGCAGACGTGGGCACTGCGTTCCATGCCTGGGTCGAGCAGCACTTCGGTCAGTCGGCTCTGCTCGACGTCGAACCGGACGCATCTGCTGTCCGCGATTCGCCGCAACTCGCCCAGCGCCTGGACGCGCTCACGCGCACGTTCCTCGACTCTCCGTACGCTCTCCGCTCTCCCGAAGCGGTCGAGCTGTCGTTCGAACTGGTCCTCGACGCGGGGCACACACCCCAGCGCCGGAGCTCCACCGTGCACGTTCCGGGCAAGATCGACGCCGTGTTCCGGCACGAGGACGGCGGACTGCTGGTCGTCGACTGGAAGACGGGACGCCTGCCGCAGGACTCGGAGCGGCTGGAGGCCATGGCGGTCCAGCTCGCCCTCTATCGCCTGGCGATCTCGAAGATGCCGCAGTACGCGGACGCCCCGCGGATCGACGCGGAGTTCTTCTTCGTCGGGTCGGACGATGTGTGGCGTCCGGCAGATCTGCCGGATGAGGAGCGGATCGTCCGCTGGCTCACGTCGACGCAGACGGTCGGAGTCTGAGCGCCGCGTCAGGTGGTCGGAGGCTCGTCGCCTTCGGAGGACTCCTCGTCGTCGCGCGGATCGTGCACATGGAGCTCGGAGGTGTCGAGCCGCTCCGTCGCGATCGCGTCCTCATCGATCCCCGCACCGATGCGCGCCGACGGTAGGAACACCTCGGGGTCCGTCTCGTCCGGCAGCTCCTCCGTTTCGTTCGAGAGATCGTCGTCCCCGGCCGGGAGGCGCTCGGACGTGTGAGTCGGGTCCTCGGCGGAATCGGCGATCTCCGGGGACTCGGCGCTCGGGCTGTCTCCGTCGTGCGCCTCGGTGCCGGGGACGTCGGCGTCATCCGTGACCTCGGCGAGCGCCTCGAGCAGATCCGCCGCGTCGTCGATGGCGGCATCGTCCTGCGCCGCGACGGCGGCCAGGAGCCATTCGAGGACGGTGATCTCCGCGTGGAAGCCCACGCGCCGGCGCAGGCCGGGGTCGTCGGGGTCGCGATGCGCACGGTAGGAGCGGAAGAACCGCTCGAAGTCCTCGGGGGTCAGCATCGACGACACGGCGGCCAGGTCCATGGCCGGGTCGCCCACGCGCAGGCGAGCCAGCTCGGACACGGCGACGACGTCCCCGTCGATCGCCCACAGCGCATCGGGTCCCAGGCTCGCGTGGACGGGCACCGGGAGGAAGCGCCACGCGGTGACGTCCTCGAGCGCGGTCTCCCAGCGGCTCAGCAGACTGGACGGGACCCGCCCGGTCGCGGCCGCGGAGTCGAGGTCCGCCAGGAGTCGATCGCGGGTCTCCGCCGACTCCTCGACGGTCAGTCCCGCATCCGCGATGGGGCCGGCGTCGGCCGAGTGGATGAGCGCGATCGCGCGGGCCAGGGACTCGACCAGGGCGGGATGCTCCTCGAACATCGCCGTGGACAGGGGCAGGCCCGGCATCGGGTCCGCGATCGTGAGCGTCACGTCAGACTCATGGCCCACGATCTCGCCCTCGATGGTCCGAGCCGCGAGGATGTGGGGGATCCGGGGCGCGTCTGCCGGGAGGAGGGGAGCCAGCGCTGTCGCCGCGACGTGCTCGGCATGCGCCGCTGCTGCTCGATCGTGCGCTGCGACCGTGACGACGAGGCTGCGGTCGCCGTCGGTGATGAGGATCCTGTCCGTGTCGGAATCGGGCAGACGCGTCCACGAGCTCGGCTCGAAGTCGTCCAGCAACGTGGCTGCGACGGCGGTGATCCTCATCCCTGCGGTGTCCACACGCCCAACTTACCCGCTCGCGGAACCGCGGTCCCCGAGCGGCGCAGGCGTGTCCGCGGTCTTCGGTATCGTGGCGAGCATGAGACCGCTCCCCATGCTGCCGCCCGCCAGCCTGTCCCGGACCGCCATCGATCGCAATCACCGGCTGCGCGCCGCGGGGATCGACGCGGTCTGGCAGACCGGACGGGCGCACGCGCTCGCGGGCCATCGCGGCGCCCTCCTCATCTCCCGCGGCGGACTCCACCTGCTGACGCGCGACCAGGTGCCGCAGGACGCGGAGCTCTTCTACCTGGGACAGGACGAGGCGGGCGATCACTTCATCGGGGCAGCGCTCAAGGACGAGGGCCGCGCCGAGCTGGACCGCTGGGTGGGTGCGCAGCAGGCGCGTGATGCGGAGGCGTGGCTGACCGATCCGATCGGCGGGCTCGACGCGACGGAGCCCACCTGGATGACTCTCCGGGACCTGGGGGAGCAGCTGAACGATCGCGATGTCGCACTCGCGACCTCGCTCATCGCCCTGGGCAACTGGCACGCGACGCACACCCACTCGCCGCGCAGCGGCGAGCCCACGGAGTCGGAGCAGTCCGGCTGGGTGCGACGGGACCCGGCTGCTGGCAGCGAGCACTTCCCGCGGACCGACCCGGCCGTCATCATGGCGGTCGTGCACACGGATCCGGCGGGCGAGGAGCACCTGCTGCTGGGTTCCAACGCGATGTGGCCGGAGGACCGCTACTCCCTGCTGGCCGGGTTCGTGGAGCCGGGGGAGACACTCGAGTCCGCGGTGATCCGCGAGGTGCACGAAGAGGCGGGCATCATCGTCCGCGCGCCGCGCTACGTGGGGTCGCAGCCGTGGCCGTTCCCGGCCTCCCTCATGCTGGGCTTCACGGCGGAGGCGGACTCGATGGAGACCAGCGCGGACGACGAGGAGATCACGGCGCTGCGATGGTTCACCCGTCAGGAGCTGCGGGACGCGATCGCAGCGCGGCGGGTGGCGGTGCCCACCACCGTCTCCATCGCCGGCCAGATCCTCTACAGCTGGCTGGATCACGACGGCACCGACGGCGCCCCGTCGGCCGTCGGGCAATGACGGATCTGCTGTGACGGAGGATCAGCATCCCCTGCTGAGAGGCCTCGACCCGGAGCAGCGGGAGGTCGCCGTGCACACGGGGGGCCCACTCGTCGTGCTCGCCGGAGCGGGGACGGGCAAGACGCGGGCCATCACGCATCGCATCGCCTACCAGGCCGCGATCGGCGCGACGGACCCCCGCCGCGTCCTCGCCCTCACCTTCACGACGAAGGCCGCCGGAGAGATGCGGTCGCGCCTGCGGTCCCTGGGCACGCCGTCGGTGCAGGCGCGCACGTTCCACTCCGCCGCACTGCGCCAGCTGCGCTTCTTCTGGCCGCGCATCTCCGACGGACCGTTCCCGGAGCTCCTGCCGCAGAAGGCGACCCTCGTGGGCCACGCGATGCAGGCGGTCGGCATCGCCCCGGAGCGCGAGACGATCAGGGACGTCGCCGCAGAGATCGAGCACGCCGCGGTGTCGCTGCTGGGCGTCGACGACTACGCCGAGCGGGCCGGCGCGCGCCCGCTGCCGGACGGCATCGACCTCGACGCGATGGTGCGGATCATGCAACGCTACGGCGAGCTCAAGACGGAGCGGAGGGTCCTCGACTTCGAGGACGTCCTGCTGGTCCTCGTGGGCGCGCTGGGCACCCACGAGGACATCGCCGCGCAGGTGCACGACCAGTACCGCAGCTTCGTCGTCGACGAGTTCCAGGACGTGAGCCCGCTCCAGCACGACCTCCTCATGCGCTGGCTGGGGCGGCGCGAGGACCTGTGCGTCGTGGGTGACCCCGCGCAGACCATCTACACGTTCGCGGGTGCGACGGATCGCTACCTGCGACGGATGCCCGTCGACTTCCCGTCGTCCCGCGAGGTGCGACTGGTGCGCAACTACCGGTCGGCGGAGCCGATCATCGGGATCGCCAACGCCGTCCTGCGCCGCACGGGCCGCACACCCATCCAGCTGATCGGGACGCAGCGGACGGGGCCTCCGCCCGCCTTCACGGAGTACGCGGATGACGCGGCGGAGGCGGAGGCTATTGCGTCCCGCATCGCCGGGGAGATCGCCTCGGGCCGGCGCCCGGCGGACATCGCGATCCTCTTCCGGACCAATTCGCAGAGCCGCGCCTTCGAGGAGGCGCTGGGTGCGCGGGGCGTGTCCTACGTGCTGCGCGGCGGCGAGCGCTTCTTCGCCCGCCGCGAGGTGAAGGAGGCGCTCGCGGTCATGCGGGCCAGCTCGCATCGGGCCGGCTCGGACCCGCTGGACGTGCAGGTGAAGGACATCCTGTCATCGATCGGCTGGTCACCGACTGCGCCTCAGGCGCAGGGCGCGGTCCGTGAGCGGTGGGAGTCCCTGTCGGCGCTCGTGGGACT
>Ga0079224_100008336_pt1 | contig 14034 bp, 10 predicted proteins | sample Stecom2015_FD_80414 | JGI IMG/M metagenome (GOLD analysis project Ga0079224, IMG submission 80414) | Agricultural soil microbial communities from Utah to study Nitrogen management - Steer compost 2015 | ecosystem: Environmental > Terrestrial > Soil > Agricultural land | place: USA: Utah... | reverse complement strand
GGTCGCGAAGGGTCAACGCGATCGCCTCCGCGCGGTGTGCGACGCCGCCACGCGGCGACGGCTCATTCGGTTCATCTGCTCTGCCTGCCTTACCGGAAATGGCGCTTCGGAAGCCCGAGCCCTGGTGACGTGCAAATCTCCTTTTCCCCTCACGCGCCCCGCCCCTTGGAGGACAGGTTGAGTTCGGCCATGGTGCGGATCGCCTTTTCGTCGCCCATCACCAGCAGCGAGGTCACGAGGGACTCGCGCCAGATGGGGAGTTCGGCGGCGATCTTGCTCGGGGGGCCGACCAGGGCGACCTTCTCCACCATTTCCAGCGGCACCGCCGCCTCGGCCTCCTGCCGTCGCCCGGCCAGGTACAGCTCCTGGATCCGCGCGCACTCCTCCTCGTAGCCCATCCGGGCGAAGACCTCGTAGTGGAAGTTGGCGCCGCGGGCGCCCATGCCGCCGATGTAGAGGGCGAGGAACGGGCGGACCGTGTCGGCGGCCGCCTGCACGTCGTCGTCGACGGCGACGTACACCATGCAGGCCACCTCGAAGTCGTCCGGTCCGCGGCGGGCGCCCGGCCGCGCGAAGCCCTCGGCCAGGCTGTCGCGGTACCGCCGGTCGTCGTACGGCGAGTAGAACAGCGGCAGCCACCCGTCGGCGATCTCGGCGGCGAGGGCCACGTTCTTCGGTCCCTCCGCGGCCAGCAGGACGGGGATGTCGCTGCGGACCGGGTGCAGGGTCGGCCGGAGCGGCTTGCCGAGGCCGGTGCCCTCCCGCGCGGGCAGCTGGAAGAACTCGCCGTCGAAGGTGACGGTCTCGCGCGCGAACGCCTGCCGCAGGATCGCGACGTACTCGCGGGTCCGCGCCAGCGGCCGCGGGTACGGCTGCCCGTACCAGCCCTCCACGACCTGCGGCCCGGAAGCGCCGAGGCCGAGGACGAACCGGCCGCCGGTCAGGTGGTCCATCGTCAGCGCCGCCATGGCCGTCGCCGTCGGCGTGCGGGCGGGCATCTGGATCACCGACGTGCCGAGGCGCAGCCGCGTGGTCCGCGACCCGAGCCAGGCGAGCGGGGTGAGGGCGTCCGACCCGTACGCCTCGGCGGTCCACACGGAGTCGTAGCCGAGCCGCTCCGCCAGCGCGACCAGCTCCTGCTGTCCGGCCGGCTGCTCGCGGCCCCAGTATCCGAGCGCCAGTCCCAGCTTCACGGCCGCCCCACCAGGTCGCGGCCGATGATGTGCTTCATGATCTCGTTGGTGCCGCCGAAGATCTTCTGGATGCGGGCGTCCTTGAACGCGCGCGCCACGGGGTACTCCAGCATGTAGCCGTAGCCGCCGTGCAGCTGCAGGCACCGGTCGATGATCCGGTTCTGGATCTCGCTCGCCCACCACTTGGCCTTCGCGGCGTCCACCACGGTGAGCTCGCCCGCGTTGTGCGCGAGGATGGCCCGCTCGACGTAGGCGCGGGTCACGTCCAGCTCCGTCGCCATCTCGGCGAGCTGGAACCGGGTGTTCTGGAAGTCGGCGATCCGCTTGCCGAACGCGGTCCGCTGCCGGGTGTACTCCACCGTGTTCGCCAGGACGGCCTCGGACACGGCGACGGCGTGGGCCGCGATGGACAGCCGCTCCAGCGGCAGCATCTGCTTGAGCTGCGCCATCCCGCCGCCGACCTCGCCCAGGACGTTCGCCTCGGGGACGAAGACGTCCTCGAAGAACAGCTCGGCCGTGTCCTGCGCGTCGAGGCCGACCTTGTCGAGCTTGCGGCCCCGCGTGAAGCCCGGCATGTCCTTCTCGACGACCAGCAGGGTGAAGCCGTGCGGGCCGCCCTCGGGGTCGGTGCGGGCGACGACGACGACCAGGTCGCACTGGATGCCGCTCGTGATGAACGTCTTGGCGCCGTTGACCCGCCACCCTCCGTCGACCCTGACGGCCGAGGTGCGGATGCCCTGCAGGTCGCTGCCCGTGCCGGGCTCGGTCATGGCGATGGCGGCGATCAGCTCACCGCTGATCATGGGGGGCAGCCAGCGCCTGCGCTGCTCGTCGGTCCCGAACGCGGAGATGTAGGGGATGAGGATGTCGTCCTGCAGCGAGAAGCTGGACGCCAGCGAGGTCGCGAAGGCCTTGCCCAGCTCCTCCAGGACGACCATGCGGAAGCGGTAGTCGGGCGAGGCCGGCCCGCCGAACTCCTCCGGCGCGGACAGCCCGATGATCCCCTGCCGCCCGGCGACCAGCCAGGTCTCCCGGTCGATGAGCCGCTGCTCGTCCCACCTGTCGAGGTTGGGGAGCACCTCCCGTTCGACGAACGCGGCCACGACCTCGCGGAACGACTCGTGGTCGGGCTCGTAGAAGTTCTGCTTCATTGTCCTGTCCTCTTGCTCGTTGCCCTCTTGCTCGTTCTGCGGTGCGCGCCGCCGTCCCGCCTTACGAGCGGCCGCAGGCGCGGCGACCGCTCCATGTCGGCCAGCGCCGCGTCGAGGATGGCCGGGACCATGTCGCCGACCCGGGCGCCGTCGTGCTCGGGCGCCTGGCCGGCCAGCTCCCGGGCGTGGATCTGCTCGAGGATGACCGCGAGCCTGAACTGGGCGAACACCAGGTACCAGTCGACGTCGTCGACGGCCAGGCCCATGCGCGAGACGTAGCGTTCGATGACGGTCGCGCGGTCGAAGAACCCGGGCGCCGCCGTGAGGCCGCCGGTGATCGGGTTGGGCGGGCGGCCCGGCTCGTCCCAGAACATCACCAGCGTGGCGAGGTCGGCGAGCGGGTCCCCGAGGGTGGCCATCTCCCAGTCCAGCACCGCGGCGATCCGCCTCGGGTCGTCGGCGGTGACCATGACGTTGTCGAGCCGGTAGTCGCCGTGGATGACGGAGGCGTACGGGTTGTCCGGGACGCGGCGGCCGAGCGCGGCGGCGATGGTGTCCACCGCGGGCAGGGACCGCACCTCGATGGTGCGGTACTGCCGCACCCACCGCCGGAGCTGCCGTTCGAGGTAGCCGGCCGGACGTCCGAGGTCGGACAGGCCGACCTCCGCGTAGTCCAGAAGGTGCAGGTCGGCCAGGGTGTCGACCAGCGCGGCGCTGAGCCGCTCGCACTCGGCGGGCGGGAGGACCGCCACCTCCTCCGGCGTCCGGAGGACGACGCCCGGCACCTCCTTCATGAGGTAGAACGGCGCGCCGATCACCTCCGGGTCCCGGCAGAGCAGCACGACCTCCGGGACGGGCACCGCGGTCTTCGCCAGGGCGCCCAGCACCCGGTACTCGCGGGAGACGTCGTGGGTGCCGGGCATCAGCTCGCCCAGCGGCGGGCGGCGCAGTATCCACCGCGACGAACCGTCCGTCACCCGGTAGGTCAGGTTGGAACGCCCGCCCGTCACGATCTCGGCGCGGAGGGGGGCGGCGACGGGGACGCCGGCCGATTCCAGGTGACGCGAGAGGGCGTCGAGGGCGAGTCCGGCAGGCGACACCGGCTGACTCACGTGGTCACTCCATTCTTGGGCTGCACGGAAGCGGCGGGGCCCGGCGGCGCGGCCGCCGTGGCGGCGCGCCGGCCGGACCCGCCGGTTCCGGCGAGGTCGTGCGGTCCGTCCGGTCAGTCGCGGGTGAGCAGGACGGAGGCGTTCTGCCCGCCGAACCCGAACGCGTTGACCTGCACGGCGCCTTCACCGAGTTCGACCGGCCCGCCGGTCACGATCCGGAACCTGGCCTCGTCCTCCGGGTCGGTGGTCCCGGCGTTGTGGACGAACCGGCGGGTCCGCAGCGACTCGATCGCCGCGATCATGGACATCACGGCCGACGCGCCGGAGGTGTGGCCGATGTGCCCCTTCGTCGACGCGACCACGACCTTTTCGGCGTGCTCGCCGAGGTATCGGTTGATGGCCCGCAGCTCGGCGGCGTCGCCGATGCGCGTCCCGGTGCCGTGGGCGACGATCCCCGCGATGTCCGACCGCTCCAGGCCGGCGTCCGCCAGGGCGTTGGACATGGTGAGCGCCTGCCACTCGCCCGACGGGTCCGGCGAGGACGGGTGGTAGGAGTCGGCGAGCGAGCCGTAGCCGCGGACGGCGGCGAGGATCCGCGCGCCCCGCGCCTGGGCGTGCCGCCGCGACTCGAGGACCAGCGCGCCGGCGCCCTCGCCGACGACCATGCCCGAGCGGCCCTTGTCGAACGGCAGCAGCCCCCGGGCGGGGTCGACCTCCGCGGATCCCGCGCCGAGGCCCCCGGCGGACAGCAGGACCACCGGCTTGAGGTGGGCGTCGGAGCCGCCGGCGACGGCGACGTCCGCGATGCCGGACTCGATGAGCCGCGCCGCCGTCCCGACCGCGTCCGCCGACGACGCGCAGGCGGTGCACAGGGTGAGCTGCGGCCCGTGCAGCTTCCAGCGGTAGGCGAGCTGCGCCGCCCCCATGTTGGGCCACATCTTGATCTGGACCTTGTTCGGGACCGCCGGCGCGCCGCCGTCCTCGTACGCCGACTGGGCGTCGATGACGGAGTTGAGGCCGCCCATCGAGGTGCCGGTCACCAGGGCCGTCCGGAGCGGGTCCAGCTCCCCGAGCCCGGCCTGCTCCCGGGCGTTCTCGGCGGCGACCATGAGCATCTGGGTGTGGCGGTCGGTGCCCGCGAGGACCTTGTCGTCGAGCAGTTCCTCCGCGCCGAAGCCGCCGTCGATCGGCGCCCACAGGCCGGGCCGGTCGGCGCCGAGCTCCTCGGGCGACGCCTTGACGATGCCGGTGCGGCCCGAGGTGAGCGACTCCCAGTACCGGTCCACGGTGCTGCCGATGGACGAGACCACGCCCATGCCGGTGACGACGACGTCCTTCATGCGACTTCCTCACTAATCGGCGGACGGCGCGGGAGCTCCCGGCGCCGAGCGGTCGATCGCTGGAGGGGCCACCCAGCGACGTCGGGCCAGTGTCACAGGGATCGGGTTCCGGTCGGGTGGTGCGATTCGGCCGGGTTGTCTGTTCTTCCAAGCGCGGTCAGGACGCCCCCGCCCGGCTCCGGCGGACGGGTCGCCGGGCCTCCCCGCGGGGTGCCGTCCCGTGCGCTCGCCGGGCCTTTCGCGGTGCGCCGTCCCGGGCGATCACCGAGTCCCGCCCAGGTCGAGCGGCTTGGAAATCTCTTGCATTAATCCAGAACGAGTGCTTGTTAACGTGCACGAAATATGGGACAACTGTGACCGCGCACACACCTCCAGGTGAAGGGGGAGCACATGACCATGTCCCAGGCCGCTGCCTCGCAAAGACTCCGACTGGTCTCCCGCGAACCCGCCCCGGCCGTCGGCGGCCACCGGGCCGCCGCCCGTCACTCCGCCGCCGACCGCCCCGCCCTGGACGGCCAGATCGTCGAGGACCGCGACTGGCACGCGATGGCCGTCGACGCGTTCAAGGAGGTCGCGCTGGCCGCGAGCCGCGACGCCATGACCCTGACCGACCTGCTGAAGCTCGTCGGGCGCAGGCTCTGCGAGCTGGTCGGCGTCAGCCGCTGCTCGGTCTACCTCCGCCGCGCCGACGGCCGGTTCCAGGGGCAGGTCGGCTACAACGCGGGCCGGGCCAGCATCGACGCCAGGGTCAGCCGCCTGGTCAGCGGCATCGACTCCTTCACGTCCGAGATCGTGAAGTCCGGCGCCCCCGTCGTCGTGCACGACGCCCCGAAGAACCCGCTCACCGTCCAGCGGACGATGCGCCGATGGCGGGTCAAGGACATGCTGGGCGTGCCGCTGGTCGTCGACGGCGAGGTTATCGGCATCGTCTACGTCGACGACCCGGCCCGCCCCCACGAGTTCTCCGAGCGGGACGTCCGCATGGCCGAGACGTTCGCCGGGCTGTGCGCACTCGCCGTGAAGCAGACGTGGCAGCGGGAGCGGCTCCTCCAGCAGGCCAGGGCCGCCGAGCACGAGCGCCGGGTCCTCGCGCGCGTCACCGAGGTGCGCTCCACGGTGACCGCCGCGCTGGCCGGCGGCGCCGCCGTCGAGGACGTGCTGCGCATGGCCGCCGACGAGCTGCGCAAGCCGATCGTCATGTACAACCAGGAGTTCGAGCCGACCGCGCGGGCCGTGCCCGAGGGGACGGCGGCACTGTCCGTCCCGCCGCTCAGCGCGGAGCGGATGGAACAGCCCGCCATGGCCTGCCTGGTCGCCAAGCTGCACGCCAAAGCGGGGAGCGTGACGATCCGGCCGACCCCGGACCTCAGGTGCCGCCGCAGGCTGGCGCGCCTCACGGTCGGCGAGGAGACGCTCGGATACGTCGAGCTCTACGAGCTGGGACGGCCGTTCGGCCCCGCCGACGCCCGCGTCCTGGAGGACCTGGCCTCGGTCCTGGCGCTCAAGCTGCGGCAGGACCAGCGGTACGGCACCCGGGAGACCGTCGGCCGCAAGGACTACTTCGCCGACCTGCTGTTCGGCCGCCGGGAGGCGCCGGTGCTGGAGGCGCGCGGGCCCTCGTTCGGGGTCGACGCCGGCCGCGGGCACCTCGTCATGGTGCTCCCCGCTCCGGAGGAGGAGGCCGAGGCCGCCCACGAGGTCCTGGCGGCCTTCGCCGACGGGGTGGCCGGCCGGCTGCGCCCCACCCTGCGGATGGTCGAGAAGCTGTCCACGCCCGAGGAGCTGCTGGTGCTCTTCGCGGTCGACGGCGACATCGACCGGCGGAGCCTGCGCCCCCTCCTCCAGAGGGCGGCCGAGGACGAGAAGGCCGGGACGCCCGTGGAGCGGGTCGTGTTCACCGACCTCTGCGCCTCCCTCGGGGAGATCCCGGAGGCCGTGCGGCAGGCGACCGGCGTCGCGGAACTGCTGGGCGCGTACCCGCACAGCGCGGTGTCGACCGCGTTCGCGCAGGACCTGGAGGTGCTGCGCCTGGTGTCCCAGGGCAACAAGCTCAAGGACGCGGTGCGCTCCTCCGAGCAGGCGCTCAGCCCGCTCATCGAGCACGACCGCGCGACCGGCGGGAAGCTCGTCGAGACCCTGCGGGCCTTCATCGAGTGCGGCGCGCAGTACCGCAGCACGGCGGCGCGGCTGGGCGTCCACGAGAACACCGTGCGGTACCGGCTGCACCGGGTCAGCGAGATCTCCTCGATCGACCCGTCCAGCTTCCTGGACCTCACGCGCGCTCAGTTCGCCTTCCAGGTGGCCCAGCTCGGGCTCCGGGACCGCTCACGCGGCGAACTCGCCGGGTGACCGGGCCGGCCGGGGGTTGGCGTAACCGACAATCACCGGCCGCCGCGGCCCGAGGCGTCCACCGGGCCGCTGGTTCACTGAGGCCGCCGCTCACGCGGGCGGCCTCAGTGAACCTGCATCCCGACGTACCGCGTGGAGGCCACGTGAACGCCCAGCCCACGTTCGAGACGATCGACTACGCCGTGGACGGCGGCATCGCGACGATCACCCTGGACCGGCCGGACGCGCTGAACGCCATCACCCTGCCGATGATCGACGAGATGGTGGCCGCGCTGGACCTCGTGGACGCCGACGACGACGTCCGGGCGGTGATCTTCACCGGCCGGGGCCGGGCGTTCTGCGCCGGCGCCGACCTGTCCGGCGGGACGGAGATCCTGCGGCGCGGCGAGGGCGAGTTCCGGATGGACCGCGACGCCGACGGCGGCGGGGTGTTCAGCCGCCGGGTGTTCGCCTGCACCAAGCCGGTGATCGCGGCCGTGAACGGCCCGGCGGTGGGGATGGGCGTCACGATGACCCTCCCCATGGACGTGCGGATCTGCGCGGAGGACGTGCGGTTCGGCCTGGTCTTCACCCGCCGCGGACTGGTGCCCGAGGCGTGCTCCAGCTGGTTCCTGCCCCGCATCGTCGGGATCAGCCAGGCCGCCGAATGGGTCTACTCGGGTCGGATGTTCGACGCGCGGGAGGCGCTGTCGGCCGGGCTCGTCCGCTCCGTGCACCCGGCGGACGAGCTCCTGCCGGCCGCGCGCGAGCTGGCCCGCGAGATGACCGAGCACAGCGCCCCGGTCGCGGTGGCGGTGTCGCGGCGCATGCTGTGGGAGATGCTCAGCGAGGGCACCCCGGAGCTGGCGCACGAGCTGGACTCCCGCGGCATCGCGTCCCTCGGCGCGAGCAGGGACGCCGAGGAGGGGATCGGCGCGTTCCTCGAGAAGCGCTCCCCGCGTTTCCCGATGCGCCCGTCGACCGACATGCCCGCCTGGTACCACCGCTGGACCGAGCTCGGCAGCGCCCGCGCCCTGGCCGAGGACGCCGGCTGAGCCGTGCTCCCCCAGGTCGGGAGCGGTTGGTGGATTCCCCAAGCGGCGCCGGCGACGCGACCGGCGCCGCCGTCCCCCGCCTGCAAGATGACCCCTGGCGGGCCCGGCACGGCCGCGCCGCACCCGACTACTGGGAGGACCCGCAGGTGATCACAGGCAGCCAGTACCGCGAATCGATTCTCGACGGCCGGGTGGCGTACGTCGACGGCCGGCGGATAACCGACCTGGCCACCGACCCGGTCACCCGCGTCGCCGTCGACGGCGTGGCGGAGCAGTACGACCGGTTCTACGAGCCCGGGGAGGACGCCCGCAACCCGTTGTTCACGCCGCCGCGGACCCAGGAGGACCTGCGCCGGATCATCGACCTCCTGCGGGGCGTCGACCTGATCGCCCACACCACGTTCACGGCGGTGATGACGCTCCTGACCGTGGTGCCCACGCTCGAGAAGGAGCACCCGGTCTTCGCCGAGCGGGCCCGCGCGCACCTGGAGAAGGTGCGCAGGGAGGACCTGAGGGTCACCGAGTGCATCACCGACGCCAAGGGCAACCGGGTCCTGTCCCCCGCGAAGCAGCCCGACGAGGACGCCTATCTCCGCGTCGTGGAGCGGCGCCCGGACGGCGTCGTGATCCGCGGCGCGAAGCTCCACATCACCGGCGCGGCGCTCGCGCACGAGCTGTTCGTCATGCCGACGAAGAAGATGGTGCCGGGCGAGGAGGACTACGCCATCGCCTGCGCCGTCCCCGCGAACGCCCCCGGCGTCTCGACGATCAACACGACCTACGCGCCCCGCACCGAGGACGACCGGCACTTCCCGCTGAGCCGCAAGCGGCAGATGCCGGACGCGATGGTGATCTTCGATGACGTCTTCGTGCCCAACGAGCGCATCTTCCTGGACGGCGACACCAAGTACTCCGCGCTGTTCGCCCACTCGCTGGGACTGTGGGAGCGCCTCGGCGGCGTGGCCGAGATGGCGCACGACGGCGACCTGATGGTGGGCCTCGCGATGCTCGTGGCGGAGGCCAACGGGCTCACCCGGGTCAGCCACGTCAAGGAGAAGATCAGCGAGCTGGTCATCTACGCCACGCTCGTCCGAGCGGGGCTCGAGGCCGCGATCGCCAACGCGCACCGGACCGACGACGGGTACCTCTACCCCGACGAGCTGTACACCAACGCCGCCAAGTACCACGGCGCGGCGGAGTTCAACGTGATGGCGCGCCACCTGATCGACATCGGCGGCGCCGCGGTGCTGACCTCGCCGACGCTCGGCGACCTGGAGATCCCCGAGCTGACCAAGAAGATCGAGAAGTACATGACCGCGAACACCGAGGTCTCCGGCGAGCAGCGCATGCGGATCATGCACGCGATCCGCGACCTCACCGCCGACGCGTTCGGCGGCTGGCACTACGTCACCAACGTGCACTCCGGCGGCGGCCTCTACGCGCAGCGCATCGTCACGCGCAAGCACTACCCCGTCGACGAGGCCGTCGCGATGGCCCGCGAGGCGATCGGCCTCCCGGCCGCCTGACCGACCCCGACCGGAGCACCAGGAGGTGAACGCGCATGGGACTCGACTACGGTGAGCAGCTGAGGCGTCACGCCGCGGCCACGCCGGACGCGCTCGCGATGATCGACTTCGGGCGGGAGGTGACGTACCGGGAGCTCAACGCCCGCGTCAACCGCCTCGCCAACGGGCTCGCCGCGGCGGGCGTGCGCCGCGGCGACCGCGTCGCCGGGGTCGTGGACAACGGCGGGGTGCCGTACGAGACGATGCTGGCCTGCGCCAAGGCCGGCTTCGTGTGGGTGCCGCTCGACTTCCGCCTCTCGACCGAGGACCGCGCGGCGATCCTGGCCGACTGCGGCGCGTCGGCGGCGGTGGTCGACGGCCCGTACCTGGAGTCGGTGGAGGCGATCAGGGAGCGGTTGCCGTCGGTGCGGCTGTGGCTGTCGACCGACCCCGGGGAGCGCCCCGGGTTCGCCTCGTACCACGCGCTGGCGGACGGGGCGTCCGAGGACGAGCCGGGCATCGACGTCCCCGACACCGACCTGCTCTGCATCCTGTACACCAGCGGCACGACCGGACGCGCCAAGGGCGTGACGATCACCCACGGGCAGACGCTGCTCAACTCGGCGAGCGCCGTCATCGTCTGCGACATCGGCCCCGACACCCGGTACCTGGTCTCCTATCCCCACAACTCGGCGGGGACCGTCAACCACGTGTGGGGGCCGACCCTGCTGATGGGCGGGGCGGTCGTCATCGACCAGGTGAAGCAGTTCGACGCGGAGCGCTACCTGACGCTGGTGGAACGGCACCGGGTGACGCACGGGCAGCTCGTCCCGACGATGCTCTTCCGGCTGCTCGACTACCCGGACATCGGGCGGTTCGACATCAGCAGCCTGCAGACGCTCGGCTACGCGTCGGCGCCCATCCCCGCGCACCGGGTGCGGCAGGCGAGCGAGGTGTTCGGCGACATCCTGGTGCAGCTCTACGGGATGACCGAGACCTCGTCGCACGTGACGATCCTCAGCAAGCGCGACCATCGGGACGCGATGCAGGGCGACGAGCGGCTGCTGTCCTCGTGCGGCCGCGCGGTGTGGGGCGCCGAGATCAAGCTGGTGGACGACTCCGGCGCCGAGGTCGGCCCGAACGAGCTGGGCGAGATCGTCCTGCGGGGGCCGTGGATCACGTCCGGCTACTGGAACGACCCCGAGCGCACCGCCGAGGCGATCCGCGACGGCTGGCTGTACTCGGGCGACGTCGGCCGCATGGACGAGCGCGGCTACCTCTACATCGTCGACCGCAAGAAGGACATCATCATCACCGGCGGCGCGAACGTCGCCAGCACCGAGGTCGAGGCGGCCGTCTACGACCACCCGGCCGTCCTCGAGGCCGCCGTCATCGGGGTGCCGGACGACCAGTGGGGCGAGCGCGTCCACGCGGTGGTCTCGTTGCGTCCGGGGAGCACCGTGACCGAGGACGAGCTGATCGCCCACTGCCGGGAGCGGCTGGCCGGTTTCAAGTGCCCCAAGTCCGTGGAGATCCGCGAGGAGCTGCCGCGCACCTCGACCGGCAAGCTCGCCAAGGCCGAGCTCCGGCGGGCCCACCAGGCGTCGCGGCAGACCGGCGTCTCGTAGTAATCACAGCCGTCAGTCCCCTTTTCGAGGGCCGTGCAGCACGAGGTGCCGCACGGCCCTCGTCGTTTCCGGCCCCGGTCCGCCTACGCCGTAACGGCCCTCGCTCCGGCCGCGCGGCCTGCGCGTTCACGGCCCGTTCCGCGGCCGTCCGAGGGGGTTTGTGCGAGTTGACAAGACCCCGCCGGGCGCCCCCGATCGACCCGGCGTGATCGACGCCATAGTGATGCTCCCACCGCGGCACCAGAGGGCTCACCGCGGCGCGGACCGAGGAAAAACGAGGAGAACCTGATGCGGATTCGGCGCATTGCACGTGGGCTGGCGGCTGCCACGACTCTGTCGCTGCTGATGACCGCCTGCGGCTCCGGTGGGGATGGCGGCGGCGTCTCGGCCAAGTTCCCGCACCACATGCCGGCGGACAGCTCGGACGGCAAGTGCATCCAGGACTTCGCCGACCAGGCGAAGGAGAAGGCGGGCATCGACTTCAAGATCACGCCCGCGGGCGCCCTCGGCGGCGAGGCGGACGTGGACGAGAACCTGTTCCAGGGCGTGTTCCAGGCGACCCTGATGTCGAACGTGATGATGGGGGTCTGGGAGGAGTCCGCGCAGGTCACCAACCTCCCCTACGTGATCCCGGACATCGAGACCGGCCGGGCGCTCCTCGACTCCGACATCATGAAGCCGGTCTACGACTCCCTGCTCGAGAAGAAGGGCGTGCGGATCCTCGGCTACTGCCACTACAGCGTCCGCGACATCGCGGCCACCAAGCCGATCAGGAAGCCCGCGGACCTCGACGGGGTGAAGATCCGCGTCCCCGAGACGGACGCGTTCGTCAAGACGTTCAAGTCGCTCGGCGCCAACCCGACGGCCCTGCCGTTCCCCGAGGTCTACAACTCCATGAAGACCGGGGCGGTCGACGCGGCCGAGTCCAACTTCGCGGACATGCTCGGGCTGAAGTTCAACGAGGTCGCCCCCAACTTCTCGCGCACCAGCCACATGTTCACCGGCCAGGCCGTGGTCGTGAACGAGAAGTGGTTCCAGGGCCTGACCAAGGAGCAGCAGGACGAGCTGACGAAGGCGGCCAAGAACGCCGAGGAGACCAGCTACCAGGAGCGGCTCAAGGAGAACGAGAAGATCGTCGGTGAGCTGAAGGCCGCCGGCGTCACCGTCGTCGACGACGTCGACCGCGAGGCGTTCGACCAGGCGGTCGCGAAGGTGCGGGACGAGCTCGCCGCCGAGTACGGCGTGGAGGACCTGCTGGCCAAGGTCCGCGAGTTCGTGGAGGAGAACAGCTGACACCGCCGCCGTCCCGTCCGGTGCGGCGCGCCCCTCGCGGAGCCGCCGCGCCGGCCCGGACCTGCCCGAGCGAGAAAGGTGGCATCCCCTCATGCTCGACTCCCTGGGACGGGCCTACCTGACGGCCATGAAGGTCGTCCTCGGCCTGCTCTCGCTGGCGCTGCTGGCCATCGCCGGCTGGGGCGTCTTCAGCCGGAACATCCTCGACCGTTCGGTGGTGTGGGCGGACACCACCAACACGTGGATCTTCGTTTGGATCATCTTCCTGGGCTCCGCGCTGGCGGTGTACCGCGGGGCCCACATGGAGGTCGGCGCCGCCCGTGACGCCATGCCGCCCGTCGTCCAGAAACTCCTGATGCTCGTCGGCTACGCGGCGGTCGCCGCCGCGTCGGCGTTCCTGACCTACGCGGGATTCAAGTTCCTGGAGGTCAGCGGCGACACCCCTTCCCCCGCCACCGGCACCGACCTCAAGTGGGTGCTGTGGGCCTTCCCGGTGGGCGGGGTCCTCATGACGCTGACCGCCGTCGAACGGCTGGTCCGCGCCCTGTTCGTCCCCGCCGACGAGTACGTGCAACGGCTCCGCCAGGCGCGAGAGAGCGCCGTCGAGGAAGGTCTCTGACCCATGCCCCTGGCCATCGTGGTCGCCGTCGTCGGGGCGGCGATCGGCGTCCCGTTCGCGTTCGCGCTGCTGCTCGCGGCGATCCCCGGGATCAACGCCCTGGGCCTGCCCCCGTACGTCGTGCCGCAGCGCATGTTCCTGCAGATGACCTCGCCGTCGTTCCTGGCCATCCCGTTCTTCATCATCACCGGTGAGGCGATGGCGCGCAGCGGCATGGCGATGCGGCTCGTCGACCTCGCGCGGGCTCTCGTGGGCCACTTCCGCGGCGGCCTGGCCCAGTCGAGCATCCTGATGTCGGTCGGGTTCGCCGCGGTCAACGGCTCCGGGGTGGCGGACGCGGCGGCGTCCAGCCGGATCCTGGTCCCGGAGATGAAGCGCGAGGGCTACAAGCCCACGTTCTCCGCCGCGGTCCTGGCGGCGGGGTCGGCGCTCGGGCCGATCATCCCGCCGTCCATCGTCATGATCATCTACGCGGGGATGACCGGACTGTCGGTCAGCGCGATGTTCCTCGGAGGCGTCCTGCCCGGCCTGGTCATCGCGGCCGGCTACATGGTCGTCGTCTGGTGGGTCTGCCGCGGGCAGGAGGACACCCGCCACCCGCGGGCGTCGGTCCGCCAGTTCCTCACCGCCTTCCGGACCGCGATGTGGGCGCTGATCGCGCCCGCCATCATCATCGTGGGGATCCTCAGCGGCTACTTCACCGCCACCGAGGCGGGCAGCGTCGCCGCGATCTACATCCTGCTGGTGTGGGCGTTCGTGTACCGGACGATGACGGTGCGGGCGCTGCTCGACGTGCTGCAGGAGGCCGCG
>Ga0079224_100008335_pt1 | contig 14034 bp, 14 predicted proteins | sample Stecom2015_FD_80414 | JGI IMG/M metagenome (GOLD analysis project Ga0079224, IMG submission 80414) | Agricultural soil microbial communities from Utah to study Nitrogen management - Steer compost 2015 | ecosystem: Environmental > Terrestrial > Soil > Agricultural land | place: USA: Utah... | reverse complement strand
TGCGCTTGGTGGCCGGGAGATAGGCGACCGCGGTCGAGCCGATCTTCGCGGTGAGCTCCTTGGCGCGGAAGCGCTGCTCGACCATCTCCACCGCCGGGAAGGACCACTCGGGCACCTCGATCGGGCGGCCCTTCTCGTCCTCGAGCGGGTGCTTCGTGAAGTACTCGCGCACCGCGGTGACCATCTCGTGGAAGGGCAGCGGGTTCGAGGCGCCGGAGACGACCTGGTAGTAGGCGTCGTCGCCGCGGTGGGAGACGTCCTGGGGCGCGGGCGCCACGATGACGTTCACGACGTGGTCGACGGGGATCACGTCGAGGATGGAGTCCGCGAGGCCCGGGAACTCCGGCAGCATGCCGCGGCCGTAGGCCATGATCAGCGGGTCCGCGACCTTGTAGCCGTCGATCCAGCCCGGGTAGGGCTTCTTCATGGCGGACTCGATGATGGAGGGGCGCACGAAGGAGACGCGATGGCCGTTCCCTGCCCACAGCTCCTCGGCGACCTGCTCGGCCATCGCCTTGGTGAAGGTGTAGATGTCGGTCCAGCCGACGGACTGGGCGCGGGTGCGGCCGAAGTCGACCAGGCGCTGCTGGACCCAGTCGCGCCGCGCCTCCTCGGAGACGTTCGCGACGGACTTCGGGCCCATGCGGCCCACCTGCAGCTTTGCGGTGCGGATCTGGGAGCGGAGGGTCTCGGGCTTCCGGGATTCCGCCTCGACGCGCTCGCGGGCGGCGAGGGCGGCGTCGAACTCGGCGCGCCAGTCGACGTCGGAGCGCAGCGAGCCCTCCTGGCGCAGCCCCTTGGAGATGCCGCCGACGTAGGCGGTGGAGACGTGGATGACGTGCGGGTCCTGGCCGGAGGCCAGCAGCGCCTCGTAGAGGTTGCGGGCGCCGCCGACGTTGGTGCGGAAGGCGTCGTCGATCGGCGGGTCGAAGGAGACGGAGGAGGCCGAGTGGATCACCGTGTCGACGGGCTCGGTGATCGCGGGCATGTCGGTGAGGTCGCCCTCGAGCACGCCGACGCGCGCGTCGAAGATCTCCTTCAGGCGCGCCTTCCCGTCGGCCGCGCCGCCGAGCGCGCCCTCTTTCTCCAGCAGCTCGCCCCAGGAGGCGAAGACGGGCTTGCGCAGCAGCTGCTCGAGGCGCTTGCGGCCCGTCACGGAGCCCTTGGGGCGCACCACGGCGGTGACGTGGACGTCCTCGGTGGTCTCCAGCAGCGAGCGCAGGACGGCCTGGCCGAGGAATCCGGTGACGCCCGTGAGCAGGATCCGTCGACCCCCGGTGCCCCCGGGGGTGGACGGGGCGGCGGCGGGGGAGGTGTGCGACATGGGATCCTCTGGGGACGGGAGCGGAGGTGGCGGACCAACCGGGGAGGTCAGCGGCAGGGTCCGGGCCTGCGCGCGCGACGCGCCCGCGGTGTCTCTGCCCGGCGGCTTCTCCGCGCTGGTCAGGGCGGCGCTAGTGTATCGTAGCCGCCATGCATAGGGCCCTGATCACCGGCGGCACCGCAGGCATCGGGGCGGCCTTCGCCAGAGCGTTCGCCGGCCGGGGGAGCGCCCTCGTGCTGGTCGCGCGGGACCCCGATCGCCTCGAGGAGTCGGCCGCGCAGCTCCGCCGCGAGCACGGCGTCGACGTCGAGACGATCGTCGCGGATCTCGCCGACCGCGACGCGCAGCAGCGGGTCGCCGATCGCCTCGAGTCCGACACCGACCCCGTCGACGTGCTCGTGAACAACGCCGGCTTCTCTGTGCGCGCAGGCCTGCTCGACGAGGACCTCACCCCCCACGACCTCGGCTTCGAGGTGATGATCCGCGCCGTCCTCAAGCTCGGCGGTGCGGCGGGCCGGGGGATGAGCCGTCGCGGCCGCGGCTGGATCATCAACGTCGGCTCCGTCTCCGCGCTGGTCACCCAGAACAACTACTCCGCGATCAAGGCGTGGGTGGGCAACTACTCCGAGTCCCTCGGCGTGCAGCTCGCAGGCACCGGCGTGCAGGTCACCGCCCTGATGCCGGGCTGGGTCCGCACCGAGTTCCACTCCCGCGCCGGGATCAAGGGCTCCTCGATCCCGGGCGTGCTGTGGCTGGACGCGGACCGCCTGGTCGAGGACTGCCTGCGCGACGTTGGCCGCGGCAGGCCAGTCTCGGTCCCCTCGAAGCGCTGGAAGCTGATCTCCGCCGTCCTGCGCACCACCCCGCGCGGACTCGTCGCGCGGCTCAGCGCGCTGCTCAGCCATCGCCGCAACCGGGAGAAGTGATCGCGTGACCGACGAGGACAGCGAGAAGGAGCCCGAGGAGCAGGAGAGCTCGCGACGGGCCGAGGCCGCGGCACGGTTCGCCGAGGCCTCGAGCCGCGCCGCGGACGCCACCGCGAAGGCTGCCGACGACCTCAAGGACCGCTCCCGCCGGCTGCTGGCCTCGCTCTCCGCGCGCTCGCGCGGGGAGGGATGGGAGAAGCCGACGGGCGAGCTGGCCAAGTACCGCTCCGGCTGGCGCGCCGGGATGCGCTTCGTGCTGCAGCGGGTGCTGTTCCGGGCCGTGGTGAACTCCGCCGTGAGCCCGCAGGTGCAGGTGCACCGCCGTGTGAAGAGCATCCGCGGTCCGTTCGTGCTGGTCGCCAACCACACCAGCCACGTCGACGCACCGCTGCTCGCGATGAGCCTGCCCTGGACCCAGGGACGGTTCCTGTCCACGGGCGTCGCCGCCGACTACTGGTTCGATCACTGGCACCGCCGCATCTTCGTGCGCCTGATGATGAACGCCTTCCCGATCGACCGCGGCGGCTCCCGCAAGCACGCCGGCACCTCGAAGAGGCTGCTGCGCAGCGGCGTGCCGATCCTCGTGTTCCCCGAGGGCGGCCGCCAGCAGACCGGGACCATGGCGGAGTTCAAGGCCGGCGCTGCCGCGCTCGCCCTCGGCGTCGGCGTCCCCGTCGTGCCCGCCGCGATCATCGGCGGCTACGAGGCGATGCCCAAGGGGCGCAGCTGGCCCGTGCCGGGCCGCCCGCCCGTGCGGGTCGTCTTCGGCGAGCCGCTGCTGGGCGGGGTGGACGAGCCCGCGAGCGACTTCATCACGCGCATCCACGACAGCGTGAAGGACCTGTACGACGAGCACCACGACGAGGTCCTGGGCAGCGCTGTCCGGGACGAGGAGGAGGACGCATGAGCGATCGGCTGAGCGCACGCGAGGTCAAGCGGCACAAGTGGTGGGGCTGGGGCCTGGACGACATCACCTTCCGCTACGACAACAAGCCCGCCTTCGCCCCGCTCGCGCGGAACAAGGTCGGCGTCGACCTCGAGTCGAAGCAGCCGGTCGAGCCGCAGCTGTCGGACTTCGAGGTGCCGGAGAGCCGACTGCCCGCCCCGGCGCGCGAGGCGCTGGTCGCCGTCGTCGGCGCCGACAACCTGCTGGACGACGACGAGTACCGGGTCGTCCACTCCTTCGGCCGCTCCCTGCCGGACCTGTTCCGCGTTCGCAATGGCCGCTTCGAGCGCCTGGTCGACGCGATCGTGTACCCCGCCTCCGAGGACGAGGTCGCCGCGGTGCTGCGCCTCGTGCTCGAGCACGACATGGTGCTGATCCCCTACGGCGGCGGCTCCTCCATCTCCGGCTCCGTCACCCCCGACGTCGACGAGCAGCGCCCGATCCTCACCATGAACCTCGGCCGCATGCGCGAGGTGCTCGAGATCGACGACACCGCGGGCCTCGCCCGCGTGGAGGCGGGCGCGTACGGCCCGGACCTCGAGGAGCAGCTGAACGCGCTGGGCTGGACCGTCGGCCACTTCCCCGACTCCTTCACCTACTCGACCGTCGGCGGCTGGGCCGCGACGCGCTCCTCCGGCATGCAGTCGGACAAGTACGGCGACATCGAGGACATCGTCCGCGGCCTGCGGATGGTCCATCCCGCCGGCGTCGCCGTCACCAAGCCGATCCCGGGCCGCGACTCCGGACCGAGCGTGCACGAGATGATCCTGGGCAGCGAGGGACGTCTCGGCGTGATCACCGAGGTCACGGTGCAGGTGCACCGCATCGCGCCGGTCCGTCAGGTCATCGCCTACATGTACCCCGACTGGGAGCACGGCATCCGCGGCATGCACGCGATCGCCCGCTCCACCGACGTCTCCCCGACCTTCACCCGCCTCTCCGACGGGCCGGAGACCGAGTTCAGCCTCGCCATGGTCAAGGCACCCACCTCCACCAAGGGGAGGGTCGCCGCGAAGGTGCAGGACGGGCTGTTCTCCTACCTGCGTTCCAAGGGCTGGGACACGACGAACGAGATGTCGATCTCCTACGTCTGCTTCGAGGGCTCGAAGGAATCCGTCGAGCAGCAGAAGTCGATCGTGAAGAAGATCGTGAAGAACGCCGGGGGCATCACGCTCGGCGCGGGCCCCGGCGCGATCTACGACCAGAAGAAGTTCGACACCCCGTACCTGCGCGACTTCCTGATGAACTACCAGGTCTTCGGCGACGTCTGCGACACCGGTGCGACCTGGTCGAAGATCAACGAGGTCCACGCCAAGGCGTTCGAGGCCTTCTACGCGGTGCAGGAGGAGCAGGGCCTGCCCGGCTTCATGTTCTGCCACATGTCGCACAGCTACCACGCCGGGGCGTGCCTCTACTTCACCTTCGCCTTCCCCTACTCGACCGACGAGCAGGCGCTCGAGCAGTACTACGCCGCCAAGAGCGCCGTGCAGCAGACCTTCGTGGACCTCGGCTCGACGGTCTCCCACCATCACGCGGTGGGCACCGAGCACCAGCCCTGGATCACCGAGGACATCGGCGAGGTCGGCACCCGCATGGTGCAGGGACTCTTCGCCGACACCGACCCGGGCCGGAACCTCAACCCCGGCAAGGTCGTCCCCTCCTGAGCGGGGGAGCGACGATGCAGGCCGCGCATCCCGTCCTCGTGCTGCGGCACGGGGAATCGACCGCGAACGTCGAGGGACGGATCGTCTCCGTCCCCGGCCCGCGGGCGCTCGAGACGGTGGGGCTGACCGGTCGCGGCCGGGAGCAGGCGCGCGCCGCGGCGACGGATGCGGCCGCGCAGGGCCTCGGTCCGGGCACGGTCGTCGTCACGAGCGACTTCGCCCGCGCACGCCAGACCGCCGAGGAGGTCGCCGCCGGTCTCGGCGCAGGGGCGCCGCGGGTCGACGAGCGCTTGCGCGAGCGCTGTTTCGGCGCGCACGACGAGGGCCCCGCGACCGCCTACGAGGGCATCTGGGCGCGGGACCGCGCCCGGGAGTCGCACGAGGACGGGGTCGAGCCCGTCGCCGAGGTCGCCTCGCGGGTGCTCGGGGCGCTCCGGGCGGCCGACGCGCTCGCCGCCGACGCGCCCGTGGTGCTCGTCGCCCACGGGGACGTGCTGCAGATCGCGCTCGCGCTGGCCGCGGGGCACGACCCGCACGACCACCGCGAGGTGCCGCATCTGGGCAACGCCGAGCTGCGCGCGCTCGGACCGCACCGCACTGCCGCGGCGGTCGCGCCGTGCTGAGCGCGGACCGCGGCGGCGGCGTGCGCCTGCTCGTGCGCGGGGACCTCGAGGAGACCCGGGCCCTGCTCGCCGAGTTCTTCACCGCCCGGGGCTGGCGCGTCCACGAGACCACGCCCGCGCGCCTGGACGTGGAGACCGGGAGCCTGCGCCGCACGGTGCTGCTCGGCGCCCTCGCCGGGAGCCGCTTCCACCTCCGGGCCCGGCTCGAGCTGGCCGAGGTCCCCGGCGGGACGCGCGTCCGCTACCGGTGGGGAGCGACCGTCGGACGCACCCTGGGCGGCGCCGTCGGCTGGGCGCGCGCGGGACGCCGCCATGCGGAGACCGCCGAGGTGCTCGTCGAGCGCCTGCGGGCCGACGGACTCCTGCGCGAGGCCGCGCCCGACCGATGAGACGGCGGCGGAGGCCGGCCTCCGCCGCTGCCGCCGCTCCGGAGAGAGCAGGCTCCCTCGCCGTTGAAGGAGCCTGCGGACGACCATATTCAGTTACTCGTGAGAAATGGGTCACAGGCGGGTCACGGGTCGTTCACGGAACGTTCCCGGTCGCACACGTCCGTCCGGCGGCGGGTCGGCCGAGGAGACGGCGCCATGCGCCCCTACGATGGACCGGGTCGCCCGAAGAGGGGCGGCCCGCGAACCACCAGCGACAGGACGAGGGAAGTCATGACACTGCGCATCGCCGTCTTCGGCGAGAACCGGCACGAGAAGGTCGACCCGAAGGTCCAGGAGATCTATCCCGAGGGCATGCACGCCGTGATCGCGGAGGCCCTGCGGACCCTCCTCGCGGCCGACGGCGTCGAGGCCGAGGTGCGCATCGCCCTGCTCGACGACATCGAGGAGTCCCTCTCTGAGGAGGCTCTCGCCGAGACCGACGTGCTCACCTGGTGGGGCCACATGGCGCACGAGGACGTTCCCGACGAGATCGCCGAGCGCGTGGTGCGCCGCGTCCACGAGGGCATGGGGCTGATCCCGCTGCACTCGGCCCACTACTCCAAGCCCTTCAAGAAGCTGATGGGCACCACCTGCAACCTGCTGTGGCGCAACGAGGGCGAGGAGGAGCGGGTCTGGACCGTCAACGGCTCCCACCCGATCGCCCGCGGCGTGCCGCACCCGATCGTCGTCCCCGAGCAGGAGATGTACGGGGAGATGTTCGACATCCCCGCCCCCGACGAGCTCGTCTTCGTCTCCTCCTTCGCCGGCGGCGAGGTGTTCCGCTCCGGCGCCGTGTTCCGCCGAGGCAAGGGCAAGGTCTTCTACTTCAGCCCCGGCGACCAGGAGTACCCCGTCTACCGCCAGGCGGAGATCCAGCGCGTCCTCGCCAACGCCGTGGTCCGGGCCCGGCCCGAGGAGCGCGAGGCCGCGCCGGTGAAGATCGCCAACGCCCCGCGCGACTGGTTCCGCGGGGACGACTCGGACGGAGCCACGCGTGTCATCTGAGACCAGGACGCTCACCGACACCTCCGCCGCCCCGACACCGGCGGCCTCCCTGACCGGCTTCCCCCGCCTGTCCGCCGAGCGTCCCGCACGCGTGGTCGTCGTCGGCGCAGGATCGATGGGCAGCTGGTGGGCCCGGGAGATCGTCGCGAGCGGGGTCGCGGAGCTCGTCGGCGTCGCCGACCTGGCCGAGGGCGCGCCGCAGCGCGTGATCGACCAGTCCGGCGCGGAGGACCCGGCGGCGGTCGCCGTCGGCGCCGACGGGGTCGACCTCGCCCTCGAGCTCGGCGCGGACCTGATCGTGAACCCGACCGTGCCGGTCGCCCATCATCCCATCACCGTGAAGGCGCTGCACGCCGGGATCCCGGTGCTCGGCGAGAAGCCCGTCACCGAGACGCTGCCCGAGGCGATCAGCCTGCTCGCGCACGCCGAGCTCACCGGCGTGCCGTTCATGGTCTCCCAGTCCCGGCGCTTCTTCCGCCAGGTGCGCCAGCTGCGCAGCTTCGTCGCCGCCCACGGGCCGACGGTGATGACCAGCGCGTTCTTCTCCCTGTTCACGGAGATGGAGGGGTTCCGCCGCACCCAGGACCACCCGCTGCTGCGCGACATGGGCATCCATGCCTTCGACACCGCCCGGTACGTCCTGGACGCGGACCCGGTCGCGGTCACCGCCCGCGGGACGCGCCCCGAGTGGAGCGTCTACCACCACGACGCGACCGTCAGCGCGACCTTCGAGATGTCCGACGGATCCCTGTTCGCCTACCACGGCACCTGGAACGCCCGCGGCCTGCCGACCTGGTGGAACAGCGAATGGCGGATCGGCGCCCAGCACGGCTCCGCCACCTGGGACGGCACCGGCGCCCCGGTCGTCGGCACCGAGGACGAGGAGGAGACCGCGCGCCTGCAGGCCGCGATCGACGCCGAGACCGCGCCCGAGCCCGACCAGATCGCCGCCTCGCTGGTCGAGTGCGTCTCCGCGCTGCGCGAGGGCCGCACCCCGATGTGCGAGATCCACGAGAACGTGCTCAGCTTCGCCATGGTCGAGGCGGCCGTCGCCGCCGTCGAGCGCGGGGAGCGGGTCGAGATTGACGAGCTGCTCGAGCAGGCGCGCGTCGAGGCGATCGCCGCGGAGGCCGACGAGCAGGCCCGCGAGATCATGCGCTCCTGGGGCAGCGTGCGCGAGGCGCTCGTCGCCGGCTCCTGAGCCGAGCCGCCGCGCCCCGAGGAGTCACCGGGGCGCGGCGGGCTCCAGCTGCACCAGCGCTCGCTCGAGGTGGGGGGACCGCCTCGTGCAGACGCCCGCGGACCGCTGCCGTGAACGGCTCCGCGTCCGCGACGGTGAGGCCGGGGTCCACGACGATCGTGAGCTCGGCATCCAGTCGGTGACCGATCCAGCGGGCCCGCACCTCGTGCACGCCGAGCACACCGGGGCCCTCCGCGGCCGTCCGGAGCAGCTGGACGGTCTCCGGCTCCACGCCGTCCATCAGCCGACGGACCACCGTCCGCATCGAGCTGATCAGCACCAGGACCACCATCACGGCGATCAGCAGGCCGATCAGCGGGTCGATCCAGGGCAGTCCCGCCCAGGCGCCGAGGACGCCCACGACTACGGCGAGCGAGGTCATCGCGTCGGTGCGGGCGTGCTGGCCCTCGGCGATCAGCGCGGCCGAGCCGATGCGCCGGCCCGCCCGGATCCGGTAGCGGGCCACGAGCTCGTTGCCGGCGGCACCGATCAGCGCGGCGGCCAGCACCCAGCCCAGATGGGTGAGGTCGCGGGCCTCGGTCAGTGCGCGCACGGACTCCCAGACGATGAGCGCGGCCGACAGTGCGATCACGGCGCCGATCAGCAGGCCGACGAGGTCCTCGGCGCGGCGGAAGCCGTGGGTGAAGCGGCGGGTGGGGGAGCGGCGGCCCAGGCGGAACGCGATGATCAGCGGGATCGTCGTGGCGAGATGGCCGAGGTTGTGGAGGGTGTCCGCGAGCAGCGCGACCGATCCCGACAGCGCCACGATCACGATCTGCAGCAGCGCGGTCGCCCCCATCCCCGCCAGGCTCACCCAGGCGGCGCGCAGCCCGATGGCGCTGGACTCCTCGGCCGTGCGGATCGCCTCACCGTGGTCGTGGCTGTGCGGGGTGAGGGCGTGGCGCAGGCGGGCGAGGAGCCCGGAGCCGTGGTCGTGGTGGCCGTGGCCGTCGTGGTCGTGGTGGTGGACGTGCTCGGGGTGAGTGCGGGGATGCGTGGCCACAAGAGCAAACTATCTGCGCAAGCATGCAGGTAGCAAGGTCTGCGTAGCATGTTCTCATGCATCCCGCGCCCGTGCACCCCGTTCCCGATGACGAACACGCGCAGATCGCGGCGACCACCTTCCGGATGCTCGCCGATCCCACGCGCGTGAAGATCCTCTGGGCGCTGTTCCAGGCGGAGTCGAGCGTCAACGCGCTGGCCGAGGCGGTCGGCGCGACGCCCGCGGCGGTCAGCCAGCATCTGGCGAAGCTGCGCCTGGCGGGCTTCGTCCAGAGCCGCAAGGAGGGCACCTTCGCCTATTACCGCGCCTCGGACGCCCATGTGCGCAGCCTGCTGCAGGAGACCCTCTCCCACGCCGAGCACGTCACCGGGGTCGCGGGGCCCGGCCCCCATGAGCACGGGGCGGGGCGGGGCGACTAGACGTTCGCGGGGCGCCCGCCCCGGCGCGGGCGGACGATGCGCGGGACATGCGAAAGGCCCTCATCGCGATGTTCTCGCTGATGAGGGGCCTTTCCTTCTGCGCGCCCGGAGGGATTCGAACCCCCAACCTTCTGATCCGTAGTCAGATGCTCTATCCGTTAAGCTACGGGCGCTCGCCAGCTGCGCTGACCTGGACTACTCTAGCGGGCCCTCGCGGCCGGCGCCAATCGGCGGGCCATGACCCTGCTCACAGGAGCGGGGCCATGGCCCGCGGCGGTCACCAGCCCGACTGCTGAGGAGGCTGCGGGGAGCCGGGGCCCTGCGGCCCCCCGGGGTTCTGGCCGCTGTCGGGATGGGCCCACGGAGGCTGCTGCGGGCCCTGCGGGGAGCCATGGCCGCCCTGCTGAGGGGCGCCCCACTGCTGATCGCCCTGCGGGGCCGCGGGCGGCGAGCTCTGCCCCCACTGCTGACCGGACTGGGGTGCGGGCGGGGGAGAGGCCTGGCCCCACTGCTGGCCACCCTGGCCGCTCTGCACGCCCTGACCGCCCTGAGGTGCGGGCGGCGGCGAGCTCTGGCCCCACTGCGCGCTCGGCGGAGCGGCCGGGGACGCCCCGGACGCGGCGCCGACGGACGCACCGGCGCCGTAGCCGCCGGGCACGCCCGAGGAGGCGCCGGCCTTGTTCTTCCGCGAGCGGACCACGAGGAAGACCACCACGGCGGCCGCGAGCAGGAGGAGGAAGCCGATCACGACGACGGCGATGATCACGATGACCCAGGGGAAGCTGTTCGCCTCGGCGCGGATGTCGATCCCGTTCGCGATCTCGGCCGCATCCGTGAAGACGACGGTGCTGCCGTCGATCTGGCCGCCGGAGGACTCGATGATCTCACCGGGGAAGATGAAGGTCATCGAGAACTCGAAGCCGTAGTCCGCCAGGGTCGGGTCGGCGAGGTCGCCCAGCCCGGCCTGCGCCGGGTCGAGGGTGAAGTGGTACTCGCCGTCCTCCTCGACGAGGTCCAGCCCGTTGCCGAACTCCTCGTTGTCGACCACGCCGGTGATCTTGCAGCCGTACATGCCGTCGGCCTCGTACGGCTCGACGGTCGGGGCGATCTCGCCGGCCACGCCCGACTCCTCGCCCTCCATCTCGGCGCACATCTCCTCGGCGGAGGAGTACTCGGACCCGATGAGGGAGGTGTCCAGGCCGATGTCCATCGTCACGTCGATGGTCTCGGCGTCCTTGATGTCGAAGGTCGCGTCGAACTTCCCGCAGCCCGCGAGGACCATCATGAAGGGAACGAGGAGGAGCGCGAGGAGTCTGCGCCGTCTGGAGATGCTGGTCATGGGTCCCCCGTCGGGTCGCGCACCGAGGTGCGTGGCGCCACCGGGTGTGACGCGCTTCCCGTTCAGCGTACCTGCGCAGGAGGGAGCGCGCGGTGGGGAGAACTCCCCATCGCGCGCGGTCCGGTTGCACGGCTCCGATCGATCGGAGCCGGGGCGACCGGCTGCTTCCAGAGCAACCGGCTACTTCCAGAACATGAGCATGCCGCCGCCGACCATCAGTACGCCGAAGCCGACGGCGAGGTTCCAGTCGCCGATCGGCAGGGGCAGCTGCCCGGCGGTGATGTAGTAGGTGACCAGGTAGGCGAGGCCCAGGATCAGGAAGACCACGGCGGCGGGGGCGAGCCACTGCGGGTTCTGCCCGGCGGCCGCGACGCGGCGTCCGGTGGTGCGGGAGGTCTCGGCCGCGGCGGCCCGGCGCACCGAGGTGGCGCGCGTGGAGTCCTTCGCCTTCTCGGGCACCTCGCCGCCGGCGGTCCTGCCGGTCTCGCCCTTGCGCTTCTTCTTCCCGGACGTGCCCTTCGTCGCGCCGCGACCGACGGGGTCCTTGCCGGCGGCGCCCCTGCGGCGCACGGGGTCCTTCGCGGAGCCCCCGGCGGGCTTCGAGTCCTCGGCCTCCGCGGTCGCGTCCTCCGCGTCCGCCGTCGTGTCCTCGAGGTCCGTCGCGGCGTCCTCGGCCTCCGCGGTCGGGTCCTCGGCGTCCGGCGTCACGTCCTGCGGGTCCGTGCTCGCGGCCTTCGCGCTCGACGTCGCCCGGGCGGACGACTTCTTCCTGCTCCTGGCCATGGAACGATGCTCCCTCGACGCGGCCGTCGCGCGACCGTGTCGCGCGGATCCGCGAGTGCGGACCGTGGTCTAGGGTAATGGGCGTCCGGGACGCGCGCGAAGCGAGGAGTGACGATGGAAGCACAGGACGCCCCGTCCGGGCGCCGTCGCGGCCGTGCCCGGGGGCGCGTCGGCGTGGCCCTGGTGATGGTGCTGTGCGGCGTGCTCTTCGCGACCACCTCCCGCCTCGCCGCCGGCGGCTCGATCCGCGACGAGAGCAGCGACGTCGCCGGCGTCCTCGCCGATCGAGGCCGCACCATCGAGGAGCTCACCGAGGACAACGCCGACAAGCGCGCCGAGATCGAGGAGCTGCGCGGCCAGGGCGCGGGCGCGGCGACCGCAGAGCGCACCGCCGAGGTCGAGGACGCCGTCGGCCTCAGCGAGGTCTCCGGGCCGGGACTGCGGATCACGCTGACCGATGCGCCCTCGAGCGCGCTCGGCGCGATCCCGGGCACCGAGCCCGATGACCTCGTCGTCCACCAGCAGGACCTCGAGTCCTTCATCAACGCCCTGTGGGCCGGCGGCGCGGAGGCGATGATGCTGCAGGATCAGCGCGTGGTCAACGGCAGCGCCTTCCGCTGCGCCGGCAACACCCTGCTGCTCGAGGGCCGCGTCTACTCCCCGCCCTTCGTGATCACCGTGATCGGGCCCGTCGAGGAGATGACCGAGGCGCTCGACTCCTCCCAGAACGTGCAGCTCTACCGCGAATGGGTCGATCACGTCGGCCTCGGCGAGAAGGTCGAGACGCTCCAGGACACCACCCTGCCCGCCTATGTCGGCCCCCTCGCCGTCGACGCCGCGGTGAGCCGGTGAACGCCGCCCGGCGGGCCGGCGCCTCCCACCGCGGCCGGCCCCGCGGGCCGGGCGTGCTCGGGGTCCTCGGCGAGCTGCTGCTGACCGCCGGGGTGCTGCTGGGCCTGTTCCTGGTGTGGCAGCTGTGGTGGACCGACGTGATGGCCGACCGCGAGCAGGCCGGAATCCTCGACGGGCTCGAGCAGGAATGGGGCGCCGTGGACGAGGAGCGGATCGCCCCGCGGCAGGACGGACCGCCGCCCGTCCCCGCGACGCCCGAGGACACCATGGTCTTCGGCACGATGCACGTGCCCGCCTTCGACCGCGACCGCTTCCCGCTCGCCGAGGGCGTGAGCCTCGAGCAGGTCCTGAACGTCAAGGGAGCCGGACACTACCCGCAGACCGCGCTGCCCGGCCAGGTCGGGAACTTCTCCGTCGCCGGGCACCGCAACACCTACGGCCGCGTCCTCGAGGACATCGCCGGCCTCGAGAAGGGCGATCCGATCGTGGTGGAGACCGACGAGGCGTTCTACGTCTACGAGGTCACCGAGTCGCTCGTCGTGATGCCGGACGACGCCTGGGTGATCGCCCCGACGCCCGATGAGAGCGGGGCGGAGCCCACCGAGCGGATGCTCACCCTGACCGCCTGCCATCCGATGTACTCTGCGCGGGAGCGCTACATCGTCCACGCGGAGTTCTCGTACTGGACGGACCGGGCCGACGGGATCCCCGAGGCTCTCGCGACCGCCCCCGACGCCGCCGAGGAGGGCTGATGTACGCCTGGCTGTTCCGACTCCTGCCCGGACCGCTCTGGGTGCGGATCCTGCTGACCGTGCTGGTGCTCGCCGCGCTCATCGTGGCCCTGTTCGGGTGGGTGTTCCCCGCGATCGCGCCCTTCATGCCCTTCAACGACGGACTCGTGGGGGCGGTGGCCGCCACGGGCTGACCGGAGGAGCCGGCCGACGGGCTCAGCCCGCGGTCATCAGGGGCTTCAGCCCCTCCGAGCGCTCGAGGGCGTCACGGCCGTCGCACAGCTCGAGGAAGCGCGCCAGCATCAGGTGCCCGTTCTCCGTGAGCACCGACTCGGGATGGAACTGCACCCCGTGCAGGGGCAGCTCCCGATGGGCCAGGCCCATCACCATCCCGTCTGCGGTGCGGGCGGTGACCTCGAGCTCGGTCGGGACCGTCCCCGGCACCACGGTGAGGGAGTGGTAGCGGGTCGCGGTCATGGGGGAGGGGGCGCCGGCGAAGACGCTCCTGCCCTCATGCGTGAGCTCGCTGGTGCGGCCGTGCATCAGCTGCGGGGCGTGGTCCACGCGCGCCCCGAAGTGCTGGCCCAGCGCCTGATGCCCGAGGCACACCCCGAGCATCGGCACCCGCTGCTCGGCGCAGCGGCCGATCACGTCCAGGGAGCGACCGGCGGTGGACGGGTTGCCGGGGCCGGGGGAGATCAGCACCCCGTCGAACCCGGTGAGGTCGACGGCGCCCGTGTCGTCGGCGGGC
>Ga0079224_100008334_pt1 | contig 14036 bp, 8 predicted proteins | sample Stecom2015_FD_80414 | JGI IMG/M metagenome (GOLD analysis project Ga0079224, IMG submission 80414) | Agricultural soil microbial communities from Utah to study Nitrogen management - Steer compost 2015 | ecosystem: Environmental > Terrestrial > Soil > Agricultural land | place: USA: Utah... | reverse complement strand
TTTTCTAATCGTTCTTCTTGGTTATTCAGCAAAGCCTTAATTGGAGATACATAAATAACCGAAAGGCCATCTAGCCCTTCGGTGTGTATATTATGGAGTATTGGAAAGAATGCTGCTTCCGTCTTACCGCCGGCTGTTGGTGCCAATAAGATTAAATTCTTACCATCTATTACTTCAGGAATCGTCATTTCCTGAATTGGCGTTAAACCTCTCCAACCTAATTTTGATATAATACCATTTTGTAACGGTTCACACAATAAGTGAAAATTACTCATTAGATACCACCTAAAAATTAATAATATGTGCTGATTCACTTTCCGTTTCTTCAACCAACCTACGAATATCAGCATCAAATTCAAATTGCTCTTCTGGAATATATGAGTCATACATCTCTGACTTATCTAGGATATCAACTAAGGTCCTTAAGAACCCTCTTGGCTTAATGGCGATTTCTCCACCGAATCCTGTTGTCATTTCATTAACTAGATTTTCTAAAAATGCATTACTAACTTTCGTCGAAGCATCCCAATTAAAAACATCTGCATGTATATCTCTAACTTTTCTAGCAACTGAATTTAACTTTTCTTTATTAAAAGAGTCTAGAAAGATGACAGGTTGCCGTAAATTTCGGAATTGCTCATCCTTCTCTACTTTAAGCCTTTGGTGAAGCGGATCAAGACTTTTAATCCCTCGTTCACTTTCCATTAATTCTGTAGTTCCTGTATATAAAAAGTAACAGTTAGGGAATCCATTACTATCTGCTTCATCAATAAACAAGCGTAAGTTCTCATAAGCATTATCTCTCATCTGTTTAGTCATTAATTTCTGCACAGTTTCAACTTCATCGAATAAAATTAATAGACCACTGTACCCTGTTGCTTGAACCATATGTAACAGTGCCCTAAAAAACTCAAAAGCATTTTCTCTCGTTACTTCACCAGTAACTTTTAATTCGGTCTTATATTGCCTTGGCACCTTGTCACCTTTCAACCATGCAACTGCTGCTTGAGAAAGTGCTGTGTTACCTTCGTATTTAGCATTATAAAAGGATCTAACAGCACTAGAGAAAGATGCTGCAATTGCTCCGATAACTTGTAATTCAAGGTCAATCTGCTTTGTCATTTCCTCTTTAAATGAATCACGGTCTTCATCAGGATCTAATCCAGTTATTTCTATAACCTTATCTTCGACACTTAACAGCCATTCTTCTAAGATAAACGTAAAGGCAGGAACATTCTTATTATCCTTTACTCGCATACCATCCATAATTTTTTTATAAAGAACTTCAAATTTATGAAGTGGTGCCTCTTGAGAAATTACAACTGACGAAACAACAAAGTTTTTTTCAAATGCTAATTCTCTTACAGAAGTACTAAAAAATGTTTTACCGGAACCATAATCACCAATAACAAATTTAAAATCCGTTTTCCCATTTTGAATGTCATTTAATTGGCTTTCTATTTGTTCTAACTCCTGTTCAATACCAACTGCAATCTTTTCAGTACCTTCTGCTGGTACAGTACCATTTCTTAATGCTTTAATTATATTACTCGCAACAGATTCACTCATTACACTTTCACCTGCCTAAGATTTATCGAATCAATTTATAAACAATAATTTCACCAGCAGAACTGATATCTAACTTCAATTCTCCACTCTTAACCAATTTTCTATTTAAACGCTTCATCATGCCGTCTACCATGCCTGCTTCACCAAATTTGTTAATAAGCATGCTTTCAATATCTCTTGTCGTTAATTGATTCGTGCGACCTAGCGTTTCTAATATTACCTTTTCCTTTTTGTTTAATGAGAGGCTTAAATTAATCTCATTGTCTCTTACGGTTAACTTAAAACTATTATTCTTTCCTGTAGAACCAATAGTATTCTGCACAGACCTTTGGGGCTTAATGTGTATAAAAGGTAAAACTATTTCTTCAAAACTTGCTCCTCCATGGCTATATAGATCTCTTTCTCCTCCACCGTGATAATATCCTTTATCAGTGTAGGATATTTTATAGTCTCCGATTTGAATACTATCAGGGACTTTATTTCGGGAAACAACATACCTCGACTTAACCTGACTAGCATCATCAATTTTTATATAATGATTAATCTTTGAAAAACCATGATCCGAAGCAATAACTATATGGGCATCATGTGGCAATGTGTTGATTAACTCCCTGATACTTGCTTCAAATACTTCTTTTTGTCTTTTATAGAATACAGATAAGCCTTGAGTAGAAGTATGACCTTCCCTATCAAACATATTAAAAATAAGTATATTAATGCGCTTATCCATTAATAATGAATCTTTTACTTCTTGTTTCCTTGCTTCACTTTCTGATTTTGTTATATAATTGATTTCACTACTATAGGTAGAGCGTATATCTTTATAAATTGCTTCACGCGAAAGAGAAGTTATTGAAGGTAACATTGCCAAACTGTGACCATAAGATACTTCTCTTTCTCTAAATAAAGATTTAAAGTATGGTTCGACAACTTTCTTCCATGCATCGTATCTCATGCCATCAAAAATAACATATACAACTTTACCTGTTTTAACTGGAATAAAATTGGAGATGCTATGATTTAATATAGGCTGTTCTGAACCATGTTCTACCCAATGCTTGTAATGGTCCTCTACAAACTTTGCAAATGATTTTCTAAACACATTTAGGATATTGTTCATTCTTACTTCTAACGCTTCATACCTTTTTGATTCTATAAATGATTCGCTATCTAAACTATACCTAATTTCGCTAAGCTCGTATTCTAAGTCATATAATTTTTCAGTAATAAGTTGAAGCCATTGATTGTAATCACTGATAGAGTTGATTAGGTTAATTGAATTTCCTTCTAAATCATATATATTATCAAACCAACTAATTAAGGATTTAAGAAACCTTTGTGCATTCTTTACCGAATTAATCTGATAAGGAACTCCTTCAACAATACTAAATACTTCCTTCAAGTCTTCAAATGAATATCTGTATAACCTTTTTGCCCCTTCTAAATTGAAGTCTTTTAAAACATTCCTAATGCCCGTAATAATAGATGACGAGGAATCTTGATTTTCTCGAACAAATAAAACATAGTCTTCGGCTTTTTGATATAATGATATATTACTTTTTCGAATTAATTTTTCTGCTTGATCTCGTTTTTGAAGATACAATTTCTTATCTTTTCGCTCTATTCTTTCTGCAAGCGTAACTAACTCAAAGTAATCTAAATCCTTTAATTCCTTATAATCATTTCCCATAATCTTTTGAAGGTTATCATCTGTTAACTGATTAAATTGCTTCAGCACTAGAGAAAACCATATTGTTTTATCAAATAGTTCAAATAGGCCTTTTTCTATTATATCCCCAACAAATTCTGCATGATGATATCTAAAAACCTTGGTTATTAATTCCTGTAAGTTAATTTCAATATCTAGTGGCTTGTTTGTACTGTATACATCTAAAATATTTCGATAGTAAATATAGCAATCTGCCAAGTCTGATAATTTAGTCGCATCCATATCATAAATTGCTGAAAGTAAGATTAGGTCAGTCTCTTCTCGATTAATGTTCTTTTTTGGTATTTCCTTCCTGTACATAAGTAACCGTTCAAAGACTTTTTCAATTTCTTTTGCACTAAAGTCATTAATTCGTTCATGCCAATTTAAACCTTGTTCAATCTGATATAGAAAATCTCTTAAATTAACCTCGTGAATAGCCTTACCACATGAACGGATAGTAAAATCACGAATCTTGTTTATAATACTGGGGTTATTAACAATAAAAATATAATATTGTTCATTACCTATAACTTGTTTTACATGTTCAAACCTTTTTCTGAACCCATGATGATCTTCTATCTTATAGACAGTGTGAGGATATAGAAGTGCAATTTCTATATCCTCAATGTTCGTAAATAAGCCATTATAATCCCTAAGAATTATAATAGGGTGCATAGGAGCAGTGTCCTTTTTCAACTCAATATATTTCGCTAAATAATGTATATATATTTCGTTTGTCATTTTATCAATCCTCAATGTCTACAAACTTTATATATTGGTTATCATCAATATTTCCTTGAGCATCTAACATTTTCTTAAATTTCGATAGTAACTCGTGTTTTGGAAATGCCTTGTTTGCGAAGGCCTCTATAAGTTTGTTGATATCACGTTCAACAACTTTGGCATCAGCACTTAGCGCATCGTTAATAAAGGCTATTAATTCAGGGTGTTCTTCTAATAATACACGGTACTTATTTGTAACATTTTGATCCAATACCAATCCAAGCATTTTTTCAGCCAATAGAACAGAACTTGACTGCTTCTTTATTTCCTTTAGGTAATTGACTCGTTTCTTGATTTTTTCCCTATTAAACGATTCTGTCAAAGAATTAAGGTATTCATTTATCGCATTATTAATCGCATCTTTATAATGCTCAGGGCTTGTGACTATTATTTTGTCACCCAAATTAAAACCACAACTACAGGTCCAATTATTTTCTAAAAATCTAGAAGGAGATTCGCGACAAGCCTTATTCCATTCTTTTGCTAGGTCTGCCTTTATATTAATGAAATCATAATCTATACTAATGTTTTCAATATGATTAATTTTTTCTAGGAATAAGTAATCATCACCGTGACTTATATCTTCTATTGATCTAAATACTTCTTGATTATTCTGTTCATGATGCTCAATTGCATAAAGTTTTTCATATTGCTTTTTGAGTGTCCTAAACTCCCTCAGTAAGGTTTCTTTTGCATTATCAAATACTAATGCATCTCCTACTCCCAAATAACTCTCAACCACGTCTATTTGTTTTTTAAGTGCTTGATACTTATCATTCGATGGAATGACTAAATTGTCATCCTTCATTTGGCTAAATACCATTGCCACATCTGATTGGTTACTATCTCCATTTTCCTCATAAAACCAATCAACAATCTTTTGATAAGCATTATCAAGTTCTTTTAACTTACTACCCTCAAACAACTGCATATTTTGCACTACAAAGTATTCTAAACCATCTTTAGAACCATTTAACTCCTCTACGTTCTCAACAAATCTCTTAATAGATTCCACAGTTGTGTATGTTTTATTAAAACTACTTCTTTCAAGCTGAATATCACTTTGAAAGTGTTCAATTTTACGTAGTAGTAAAACAATATTTTCTAGCGTTTTTTGTTTATATTCAACTAGGTCTTCCCACAACTCTTCTTGGTGTGCTAGGTCTTCCTTTTCAAAACGTCGATTAAATAAAACTAACGATAGTTTCATTAACGGTTCTATATATTTAGTTTCAATAAACTGCCCTAATTGAAACTTGTGAATACTACCTTTTAATGGAGGCTTTATTTGTGATAATTGTACTCGTTCATCACTTTTTACAGGGAGTAAATAACCTTTTTTCATCAGTAGCGAAAATAATATTTCAACCGTATTTTTATCAGGGCCGAATGATGATTTTCTTACTGTTTTATACAACTCATTATAAGTTACCTCTCCTGCATTGGAATTAGATACATTATCAATTATTAACTTAATTAGTTTATTATCATTGCTATTTAATCTGAATTTGGTTTTTCCATCAACTTGCTCGACCTCTCCAAACTTTTTAACAATATGTGTAACAATCCTTTGCTCATTAACAGGCGCTTCATTGAAATCCTTTACACCAAATATATAATTACTAATGAACCTGTTAAGCATCTGTTCGGATAATGGAATAAATTCTTCCGGTCTGATAAACGTATTATCACCGAACGAACGTTTTAAAGTGGCTGAAATAATAGATTGAACTATTTTAGTAAAGGATTCTGATGATAACCTAATACCATCTAATTCTCCTTCATACGTAAGAACTGAGCCATTTAAATACAAGTTTTGCAAAATTATTTGCACATTTTCTTCATCTCTATAAATAGTCTCTTGTAGTTTTTCTATTGCCTCATCCAACTCTTTTGTTGGTGAGTATTCATACTCTTCTTTATAATTGTTAAGAACTTTTAAGTGGGAATAATAACGCTTAAGATCTTCAAGGTCCTTTTTTCCTTCCTGACTATCTAATTGCTTTGATGGTAACCAACAAACTATGTTATTCAGCAAACGCTTATCTAACTCTTTGGAAGTATCTTTGCTACCGCCAAAAAGGCTTAAATTAGTAACATTACCTTCCAATATAGAATCTACTGCTTGTTGAAATGATTGCCTTTGATAATCAACATCTAAAAATGTTCCAATAAGCAAGTAATAGTCCGTCTCAGTATCCTTAATATTTCTTAAAGCACGATTTAGTATTTCCTTTTTCCCAATGTCGTCTATACGTCCGTATTGGATTACTCCTTGACGGTCTGTATTATTCCATTTTGCTGTAGTATATGGTGACGGTTCATTATATTGAGAAATCGGAAGCGGTTCTGCCACAAGTGCCTTCATTACTTCATCTACAATAATAGAACTATTTTTATCCTCAAGTGTATTCAAAACCTGTTTTGTATCATTCTTAATCTTAGTTACTACACTAGTGTCCTTGCTAATATAGTAAACATTATCTCCATCATTTTCTTTGTCTATAAACTCTATATAACGTCCCTTATCAAACATTTTGTAGAGTATTTTATTAACTTTACTTTCTGCCAAATCACCTTCAAGTTTTGGATATTGAATCATATAAGTTAAATCCCTAACATTGTAATCCTCTTCAAGATCCAAAACCTTCAAGAGTGTCATTAGGTTTATTAACTTAATAGCGTGTTCTTTCTCACCACCTTCAAATAATTCACTTACTCTTCCTTTTGTGTCTCCTTCAAGACCCATGTAGTAAGCGTAAATTATTTCAAAAATATCTCTTTTACTAGCATCCTCTTTTATACGATCCTGAAAGTGAGTGTATATACGGTCTGGTGTTACCAGATGCATTTCATCTTTATCTAATATACCTTCACCCTTTTTATTACCTTTAACCTCTGTCAATATGAAGTCAACAAGCGACCTTTGTCGAGACAAAAATCGAAGGGATTTTGATAATAAATTTAAAGTCTCAGGGTGTAATGGATATGTTTTAAGAAATTGATTAAGGTCAGTTTTTTTAAATGCATTGTACTTATCTTCAAGTATCGTTGCAATTTCTTTGATTCTATCCTTGTTATTTTTAACTATTAGTCTTTGGTCAATAATATCTTCAACATCTGTAACAGTTAAACGCAACATATTTTCTGAAGGAAAACGGTCCCTCATTAACTGATATACATCTGGTACTGTAATATCATTTAACGCATTAAGAAATGAGCCAATTATCCAAGCAGGTATAATACTTTCATCATACTCTAATAGTTGCTTTAAAAATAAAGCATCATTTCTTGCGTTATTTCCTCTGTCATTCAGATACTCGGATAATTCATCAATTAAAACTAAAATTCCATCAAATTTTTCTTCCTCTAAATAATTAAACAAATACTCTATTCGTTCAGTTCGTCCACGATCAGGATTAAAGAAAGATATTTTTTCTTTATTAATAAATTCTTTTGCTGCGCCTGTTATTGATCGTTTATTGTTTAACTTTTCTTTAATATCGTACCAACTTCTGAACTTGTTGTTAGTCTTCTCACTTATGAAATCTGAAAATTTCTGATTATAGTTCTCATTACCAATAATTGCTTCTTCAAACTGTCGAATATAATCGCTTTCATCAGTAAAGGGAAAGCCTGTAATATCCTCTGCTGCTTTAAAAAACATGTCCTCTAAGGAGACATTTGCTCCCCCTTCTTCTGCGACAAGTGGTACAGTAAAAATCCTTTTTCCCTTTATAAATGATTTACCTTTTTCAATAGTTTCACTTTTCAGTTGGAGTAATTCAAATGCATGTTCATATTTCATCAATAATCCTATTACAGATAAAAAGTGTGATTTACCTGAACCCGGTAAACCAGTAATTTGGAATCCTTTTCCCTTATCAGGTGCAGTTACGATACTATAAAAGAATCTCTCTAAATTTTCTTCTACATTACTAGTGATTACATAACCTTTAAGCAGTTCCTCTATCTTTTGTTTGTCTGCATCTTTTGATAAATTTTCCTTTAATTTTACAATTTTGTCTATGTCCGGTACTTCAATAATATCCCTTATCTTCATTGTGAACCCCCTCCCCAATAAATCATACTATATGAATGTGTTGGTACTAATTCACTGTACTCTTCTGGAACTATAACAATAATTGTACGGTTTACTTCAGTTTCACTCATTAATATCTTTAACCATTCCGTTTGATCCTCAGCAAATAACCAATCACAATGGTCAATTACTAAAAGATCTTCTTGCTTATTATTAATAAGTTGGGATACTAATTTAACAGAATCATATTCAAATTCTTGAGGGAACATACTGTATGTATCGATCTGCTCTTGGCTTAATTCCTTTTGGAGAAATAACCCCATATCAATATAATGGTTTTTCCAAGAGTCGCCAAACCGTTCTTCTAAATAATCCTGAACACCTTTACTTTTACCACTTAGGTGTTCCCCAATTATAAATAGTAACCTTCTTTTTGCCATCGAAGATATTTTTGAACTGATTTTATGCTTCAACATTTGCCATCACCTTTTGAACAAAGTCATTTAATGTAGAGCAAGTAAACTGATATTGTTCGTTTGACCCCATCTTATAGAATTCTAAGTAATTGTTTGAAACTAACCATTTTATATATCTATCTGCTAAGATACGATCAATCAAAAGATACTTAAATGTCTCTGCATAATGTAACCTCTCTGTGGTTGGTATTCTATTGTCCTGAATTTCAAAAAATTCATAGTATAAACTGAATGCAACTGTTTCATTAGTAGGGCGCAGACGTTCATTTACAACATAAATTATCTCTTTTTTTATTATATCTTCCTTGACATTTATAATATTAAAATCTTTCAAGATGGTTGTTAACACTGATAATGTCTTCTCTATAGAGGAAGTTTTATGTTCTGTCATTCGCTGTAACAAGTAATCCATTAGTTCAGTTTTTGTGAATTTTCCCTTTAATATTCCGCTATATATATCCCTCAACACAATTTGTAGTGTTGGAGTTTTAACCACCGTCATATAAAAGAGAATTTCCTTTTTGGTTTGATAACTTTCAATCATGCTTATCATTTCTAAAAAAGGAGTATAAACAACTTGTCCCTCATCCAAAATTATATATCTCTCAAATAGCCTTCTACGATATTTTATAGATGTTGATTCACTAAATGGCATAACATCTTCAAAATACTGTCTTACAACGTCCTTATCTCTTTCATACCTTATATACTCAAGCGCCTGTATTGTTTCATCTACAGGCACTCGTTCTGACATGGGTAGTATCCGGTCCACTTAAGCAACCCTCCTGTTAATCAAAGGCCTTTCTTACTTTTTCGGTAAGTAATTCAATATAATCGTTCTTGTCTTTAAAGTTTAATTCTTTTAAAACATTAATGGCGGTTTCTGCTTTTTTCTTGTTTTTTGTTAAACCTTCGAAAATAGTTCCTTTATGACTTTCCTCAGAAGAAGAAGTAAAGTAATTTATGGCATCGATTAAATACTTCTTATGAATTTCATCTGACCAATACGATAATCCATATACATTAGTATCATACTTGATAAATAACTTAGGCTTTTTTTCTTGCTTTCTCTTTTTAATAAAATTACTTAATGTGTCTGATTTAGAATTTAGTATCTCCGTTATTACTTTCTCTGATCTTTTTGAGATATCATGGGCTTTCATTATGTTTAGAATGTTATTTAACTCTTTTGTTCCTAACACTTCTTCTACTGATGAATATAGTTTTAAAATATCTTGATAACTGCCCCTTTGTTCTAATATATCTTGAGTTCTAAAGGATACTTCCTTAACAACTTTATTTTGGGACTCAGTTATTTGATAAATGCTCCATGGGTCTTGAGTGAAGAATTCTTCAGCATATTGTTTTCTCAACAGAGCAAAAGTTGCATATTCAAATTCATATTCTTCTGATAAGACTTCCAAAGTCTTTTTATTCCTTATATGCTCTTCTAAAAACTTATCTACCGGAATTAGTTTTGAAAGTTTTTGTACATAAGAATTCCTTTCTTTTTCAGATAACAAGGATAGTTCATCATTGTTAATAACTTCTGTTTTTGCATTTAATTCTACATATTTTTGCATCATTATATATTCTTTTTTTGTGATGCTGTACATCCGCATAACCAGAATATCAATCTCATCTGCCAATATTTTTATTTCATCTTTATAGTTTTCATAGGCTACTGATCCTACTAAGGATAAATTTTTCCCTTTATACATTTCCTTGGTTATTGAGATAATTTGATCGACTCTTTTGATTATCTCCTCTTTTAATTCTTTATCAATTTCAAAAAGTAGTGGGATTTCCTCTAGGAATACTTTTTTATATCTGATACCATTTGTATTAAGAGTTGACCCTATGCTTTTTATATAAAACATTGACAAAGTTGAATTCAGTGTTGCAAGAAGTAACTTTAAATTCTTTTTGCTCGTAATCATAAATCCCGTCGCTTCAACATAACTTTTAAAGGCATCAAAATAAAATTTGGGTCTATTTGGTGAAGAGTTTATTATTTCACCATACAAAATTTTATCCTGTTCAAATTCCTCATAATAGTCACACGATCGTAGATTATACCAATTTGAACCCTGATCAGAGCGATTGGCTAATTTATCTTTATATTTCAACATGTGATTATAGATTGCTTTATAATTTTCTTCTATATTAATATCATAGCCAGTATTTATGAGATATAAATTTTCCTCCTCAATTCTGTATTGATCAATATCCCTTCCTCTTAACACTGGTTTTATTATTTCGGCTGCTTTAGGTTCTATATTTACCAACTCATTTTTAGTTCTTTCATTGATAATAAATGCATCGTTAAAACCAGTTTTTATCCCATAATAGATATTAATATATGGTATTTCTTTCAGTTTTTCACCCTTACCTTCTATTTTCTGCTTTAGGTTAATTAATTCGATATTACCGAAACTCCAACTTTCTTCACCATAAAAAGATTGATTAATATGATATTTATCATTGTAAATTATTTTACTATCTTTATTTGGCTTCTTATTTGTGACAATAATAATACACGCATCTACTACCGCATCCACAAAAACTTCGTTAAGTGCTATTTCATTAAAGTTATCTTTATATTGACTAAGCAAAAAGGATTTAGAAATAAACTTCCTTAATTTTCTCCCATAACTTGTTCTTGTAAATTTATTAGATATTATAAAGCCTAACTGCTGGTCTTCTTTTAAAAGTAACATTCCTCTTTCAACAAAATATGTTAAAATATCAGCAGTGCTTGCGTAAACCTGATAGTTCTTTTCTAAGTATCCCTTATTAGGGACCTTCTCACCTCTGATATATGGTGGATTCCCCACAATATAATCATATCTATTACTCCAAAATTTCCCCTTTTTAACAATCTCTTCGGCCTCTCTGAATGAAAGAGGAATTTCTTCAGTTTCTCCCAACATGTTTTTATGCTTTACTGATAAAAAGAGATCACCAAATTTCATTTGATCTTCTAATTCGCGCCAAGCATAATCCTTCTCCCATTTGATTAAACTATCGCATTCGATAATATTAAGGTCATCGGTAATGAAATTATTTAAATCTTTTAAAAGTAAATTGATGGTCGTTAATTGTAAAGCAAATGGATCAATGTCTGCCCCATAAATACAATATTTTAAAATATGATAATGTAGATATTTATTGGTCCAATATTCTTTTCCAGTTAAAATATTTTCCTCAGTACCTTTTACAACTGAATATTTGTCATCTTTATATTTCTCTTGGAGTTGCTTTAAATTATCTTCAAATTTACTTTTTAATATGTCATAGGCCATTATTAAAAAGTGTCCAGATCCACAAGAAGGGTCTAGAACTTTAACAAATGGTTCATCAAGGACATTAACCTTTTTTACAGTATTGTTTAAAATATATTCTATTACTGATTCAGGTGTATAAAATTGTCCAAGTGCTCGCCGTGTTTCACGGTCCATGAATTTCTCGTATACATCACCTAATACATTCTCTGAAGAATCCCCAAAATCATATCTACCAGTATCTAGAGTTTCGATTATTTCTTTTAATAAAAATTCAAAACTTTGATAAGGAGTTTCCTCAAATAATTCTTTATCAATAAACATTATTTCAATTTGTTCGGATGAAGGTAATAACCAGTCGTAACTATCCTCTTTATATAGCGAAATATTATTATATGACTTATTCATATCTTGAAAAGCAAATTTTATTAATTCTGAGAGGCTATAATTTGTGATTAGGTTAGACCACTTTTGCAATCCGACCATTGATAACTTTTGGCCAGCGTTAGGACTTACTTCTTCCCCCATAATTTTGTCTTCTTCATTCAACATAAAACCTTTATCTTCGCAAATCCGAATAAATAATATCTTGTTTATCAGAGTATAAGCAGACCGATGAAAATATTGCTCATTCCATTTCTCCTTCTCTTCTTCTTTATTCCTATTTTCCTTTTTATACTCTTCCTCAACGAACTTTTTGAAATCACTTTCGTGTATAAATTTATATTCAAAAATTTTTTTGTAAACCTTTACAATCTCTTTATGTATTCTTTTAAGATCGCTAATCAAACGCTCCTTATTCAGCATGGTACACCTCCAGTTATAGCAGCCCTACCTGCTGCAATAAAAAATTTGTTATTGAAGAACTCTGATGGAAATTTTGGAGTTCCTCTCTTTTTTCAGCGTTATATAATGTATCGATTAGTGTTAATGTAGAACTTGCACTTAAAGAATTAAAGTCATACTTTGCTAATTCAGGAATATATCTCAACATTATATTCTCTGTTCTAGTAACAAAATGGCGTTCGTCATAAACGGTATTCCTAAATATCTCTACTATGTCTTTCTCTCTCTTTACATCCTTTTCGGCAAACTTAAATAATAGAGTATAGTCTTTTCTAAAGTTTTTACTCATTTCATGCCAATTTTTAAGGCCCTCCTCATTCAATTTAACCTTAACTCTTGCCATAGTTTCCTCAACCATACGTATAAGTACGTATTTAAAAATTGTGTGCAATGCAACTTTTTCTATAAAATATTCCTTGAATCTTTCAGGGCTATATTTTCCCCTATACTCTTCTCTATACTTTTCAACATTTTCAGAACTTAATGAAGCAATTAAATCCTGTTTTAAATTCAACATTTCATCTAAAAATTGCTCTTGATTATGCTCAATATTCATAAATAAACCTCCAGAAAATATCCATCTATTTTCCTATTTTAACATAGTGGCATGCTATATTGGATTTTTTTAGATAAAAACAACTACCATAAATTCTGTTTTGTCAAGTCTCTTAACTAAATAATGAATCAGTAACCATAAGGTAACATTACATGTTGATTTCTATTAGTGTTCTGTCTATAGTTCAGCACTTCTATATACATATTTTTTCTGTGTGGCTTATATCAACCTACTATTTCTTTTGATTATCTATTATGCTGTATATGTAATTAATTTCATACTTATGTCCATCTTCAACGGTAATATGCACTGGAAAATGTTCCCTTGACTCATCTACTTTTACTTCAATAAAACCATTGACCCCTGAATGAACAATGTCACAAATATCCTCAACATAAAAGTTTCTAAGCACCATTATCAAATCCCTTACTAATGATGAACTCGTCTATATCACCACCATCATAAAGTTCTAATAGAACACAGTATTGCCTGTTACATAAGTTATCGTTACCCTAGATGAACCGTTATAAAAATCATTAATTTCTACTAATTCTTCAACACTTAATTTAATCAATTTCCCCACCTTCCTATACCGTTTATTTCGACATTGGGGTAATGATTTTACTGCATTTTTTAAAATAAGAATTTTATTGAATCAATTTCATAAATTAAACCCTTAGAGCCCCAAGGTTTTTGAGACGTAAAAAAAGGAGTACCTCCCCAAAATGTCGAAATGAGTAAGTAACGACACAAAACTCAATGACTGGAG
>Ga0079224_100008332_pt1 | contig 14036 bp, 14 predicted proteins | sample Stecom2015_FD_80414 | JGI IMG/M metagenome (GOLD analysis project Ga0079224, IMG submission 80414) | Agricultural soil microbial communities from Utah to study Nitrogen management - Steer compost 2015 | ecosystem: Environmental > Terrestrial > Soil > Agricultural land | place: USA: Utah... | reverse complement strand
GACTTTTATTTATAGCCTTAGGTGTTTCATCTTGTAGTCTTGACGACGATCAGCAGGATTGTGTAACGGGACCTGTTGGTTATAATGTTGAATTTATTGATTTGGAATCCGGAGAAAATCTTTATCGAAATAACAGGTTTCAGGCTGCGCAATTACGTGTTACAGATGAAGATAATAAACTCGTTACATATCGCTTTATCAATGAACAGGATAAGACCTTTATCCAGGTGAATCTTGGCTTTGAAACGGGAGAAAAAACCATAACAATGAAACTGGATGATGAGACCGCAGTAGAATTTGAAGTAACTATTAGTCAGATTCAGGAAACCTGTACTACCTATTACATAAGCAAACTTGAAGTGCCGGATTATGGATATGATGAATCGGGAACTCCCGGTGTGATTAGGGTTTCGTTATAAGAAGCTTTTTTGCTCAAAGTTTAAAGGTGCAAAAATTATCTTTTTCACCTTGCCCATAAAATCATTAAATTTGCAATCGGCCTTAGGGCTTACTTTAATAAGATAAGATTATGTTTGATAATTTAAGCGATAAATTAGATAGTGCCTTACACGTTCTTAAAGGACATGGCCAGATCACAGAGATCAACGTGGCCGAAACCTTAAAGGAGGTGCGCAGGGCTTTGGTAGATGCCGATGTAAATTATAAAATAGCCAAGGAATTTACCGCTACGGTAAAAGAAAAAGCCCTTGGTCAAAATGTTCTTACGGCCCTAAAGCCGGGGCAATTGATGGTAAAACTCGTGAAAGACGAGCTTACTCAATTAATGGGAGGTGAAGCCGAGGGTATTAATCTTTCCGGAAATCCTTCTATAATCCTGATGTCCGGTTTGCAGGGTAGTGGTAAAACCACTTTCTCAGGTAAGCTGGCTTTATATTTAAAAAGCAAAAAGAACAAGACTCCTCTACTCGTGGCCTGTGATGTGTACAGGCCTGCCGCTATTAACCAGTTACATGTGGTAGGAGATCAGATTGGGGTAGATGTTTTTAGTGATGAAGGCAATCAGGATCCAGTAAAGATCGCCCAGGCAGCAATAGCCCATGCAAAACAAAATGGTCATAATGTAGTGATCATAGATACCGCAGGTCGTTTGGCAATTGATGAAACCATGATGACCGAGATCGCCAACATACGTACTGCCATACAGCCACAGGAAACTTTGTTTGTGGTAGATTCTATGACAGGGCAGGATGCGGTTAACACGGCAAAGACATTTAATGAGAGATTGAATTTTGATGGGGTAATTCTTACCAAATTAGATGGTGATACAAGAGGTGGGGCTGCGATCTCAATTAAATCTGTAGTCAACAAACCAATCAAGTTTATAGGTACCGGTGAGAAAATGGAAGCGATAGACGTTTTCTACCCAGACCGTATGGCCGACAGGATCCTTGGAATGGGAGATGTTATTTCCTTGGTTGAAAGGGCCCAGGAACAATATGATGAGGAAGAAGCCCGAAGACTGCAGAAAAAGATCGCAAAGAACCAGTTTGGTTTTGATGATTTTCTTAACCAGTTACACCAGATCAAAAAAATGGGATCTATGAAGGATCTTATGGCTATGATTCCCGGTGCAGGAAAAATGTTGAAGGATGTTGATATTGATGACGATGCCTTTAAACATGTTGAAGCCATTATTTATTCTATGACCCCGGAAGAAAGAAGTACACCCACTGTTATCAACGCCAGCCGGAAAAAGCGTATTGCCAAAGGTTCGGGAACATCTGTACAGCAGGTAAACCAGTTGCTTAAGCAGTTCAACCAAATGGGTAAAATGATGAAAATGATGCAGGGCGGTGGCGGCAAAAAAATGATGCAAATGATGAAAGGCATGAGCTAAAACCTTATTCCGCTTCATTTCAGCATTAACTTTTATAAACCTGAATTTCACACAACCCCAATATATATGACTATTCTCGATGGTAAAAAAATAAGTAACGATATTAAGAATGAAATTGCTGAAGAGGTTCAGCAAATGAAAGACCGGGGAGAAAAGGTGCCACATCTTGCAGCCATTATAGTTGGAAGTGACGGTGCAAGTCTTACCTACGTTAACAGTAAGGTAAAAGCATGTGAAAGGGTGGGTTTTGAAAGTACTTTAATTCAGTTAAGCAGCAGTACAAGTGAGATAGAGTTGATGAAGAAAATAAAACAACTCAATGAAGATCCCGATATTGACGGTTTTATAGTGCAGCTTCCCCTTCCCAAACAAATAGATACCCAAAAAGTATTACTGGCGGTAAATCCCGATAAAGATGTTGATGGTTTTCATCCTACCAATTTTGGTAAGATGGCACTTGATATGAGCAGTTTTATTCCTGCAACTCCCTATGGGATATTAGAGCTATTGGAACGGTATAATGTTGAAACCAAAGGGAAACATACCGTGGTAATTGGCCGTAGTCATATTGTGGGCAGACCAATGAGCATACTTATGGGAAGAAAAGGTTTTCCCGGGAATTCAACGGTTACCTTAACCCATAGTTTCACAAAGAATATAACCCAAATTACCTCTCAGGCCGATATTATCATAACGGCGCTTGGAAATCCCGAGTTCTTAAAAGCCGAAATGGTGAAGGATGACGCTGTTGTAATTGATGTTGGTATTACGCGGGTTCAGGATGACTCACAGCCCAGGGGTTACCGTATAACAGGAGATGTTGATTTTAAAGAAGTGAGTAAAAAAGCCTCCTTCATTACTCCGGTTCCGGGTGGGGTAGGGCCTATGACAATTGCTATGCTGCTAAAAAATACATTACTGGCAAGGGATAATCACCGGCACGGAAAATAGGCACAGAAATATATAAACTACAAAAGCCCGGATCTCTCCGGTCTTTTGCAGTTTAATGAGGATTTCCTCTACTCTGCAGTCTCATCCAGTTTCCAGTCCAGATAATTATGAAGATCACTCTCCATAAAGCGCAGGGCAAATGTGAAAACAGCAAAATCATCTACATAACCTATTCCTGGGATAAAATCAGGGATTATATCAAAAGGATTTAGTACGTATAAAAAAGAAAAGGCAATTGCTGCTATAGTAAACCATGGAACATTTGAATAAACACCGCTTCGGTAATCCTTAAGCATTCCAAACATCACCTTGGCAAGTTCGGTGTATTTTTTAAGAAAATTGGCACTACTTAGTTTATCAGAGATTTCCTCTTCATTTTCCATTACCACATCTACATCATCACCATCAATTTTGGTGATCTCGCCGCTTACATATTCCTCATCAATAGTTTGGTTCTTTTTGCTAAACATATCTTTGGTTTTAGATTAAAATTAAATATTACTGTATTCATCGCCATATTCTTTTTTGTAAATCTTTACGATCAATAAAAATAAAGAAATAAGCAGGGGTCCAAAAATCAAACCTATGAATCCAAATAAAGGAACTCCAACCACAACCCCAAATAAAGTGATTAAAGGATGTACACTTGATAATCTTTCAAGTATATAAAGCCTTACAAAATTATCTGTAGCTCCCACCACCACCAATCCATAAATTAAGATCCCTATGGCCTGCCAGTTATTCCCACTTGCAAGCAGGAGAACCGTTACCGGCACTATTCCCAGGGCCGATCCAATGAAGGGTATCATTGACCCTATAGCGGTAATGGCAAACCAAAAAAATGGGTCAGGCACTCCAAAAATGAAGAACCCTATCAAAGCAATGACTCCCTGAAATATTGCTACCAAAGGAATTCCCAGGGCATTTGATTTTACTGATATATCTGTCTCCTTTTCAATTAAGACAGTATTCTCATCGTTCAAGGGTATGTAAGACCTTAAAGTGCTGTTTAATTGCTCACGGTTAACAAGCATGTAATACAACATAAAATACATGATACCAACTGCAATGAACGCATTAAAAGTTCCACCCGCCAGGCTCTGCAAGTTTGCTGTTAACCAGCCCGCAACAGATGAGGTGTCTATTGTGCTGCTTAAATTATACCCAATATATTCTTCAAGATTTTCTGCCTGATCCTGAATTGCTGCTACCACCCTCTCTGAATTGGCCACAGCCTGCCCTATCTTTGATGAAAGCATCATAATAATAAGCACAACCGGTATCAAAATGCCAATGAAAGACAGCAACATTAAAAACCCTGCTGCCAGAGATCTTTTCCAACCCCGGGCAACCAGTTTTGACATCCATTTTTTCAGAATAACAAATAAGGTGATCGCACCTAATATGCCTGACAGGAATGGGATGACTTCTTTAAAAATCAAAAACCCCAAAAACAGTATTACCAGTAATACGAATAACTGTCGTACCAGTTCGGGCTTTAGTCTATTCATTCATATCCTATTTTGCAAAGAGCTGATCTATGTTTTTAAAGGCCTTAAATTCAAGTGCATTTCCCGATGGGTCTTTAAAAAACATCGTTGCCTGTTCGCCGGTCTTACCCTGAAACCTGATATAAGGTTCAATAACAAATTCAATTTTTTTACTTATTAATTCTTCCGAAAATTCCCTGAACTTTTCCCATTCCAGTACAACCCCGAAATGAGGAATAGGAACATCCTTTCCATCTACCTTGTTTTCGGGGGACGAAGCGGGTTTGGATTCCTGAACATGCAATACAAGTTGGTGCCCAAAGAAATCAAGATCTACCCAATGGTCACTACTTCTCCCTTCAATACATCCAAGGATATCCCTGTAAAATCTTCTATTGGTTTCTAAATCATTAACCGGTATGGCCAGGTGGAAGGGCTGAATATTATTCATTAATATACTTTTTCAATTTTTGGTTTCGGGGACTATTGCCCGGCAATATCTAATTTAGGTAATAAAGCATTAGCTTTTTCAACAACATTAAAATTATAAAGATATCCTGAAAATAAAGGGATGCATTCAGCTAATACTGTGTTAAGATTTTTTCCTTCCTGAAAATCGGGGAGTAGGCTTCTTTGATGTGGTGGCAGGAGATTGGTCGTAAATCTTTTTTGCAGATTTCGGTTGGGTCTTTGAGGAATCAACCATGCTTTTTGAATCAGAAATCATGGTATTAAGGGTTTGAAGTTCATCTTTGGTAAATTCTCTCCATTCTCCAACGGGAATATCTAACTTGATATTCATAATGCGTATCCTTCGTAGTGCAACCACCTCATAATCAAGATATTCACACATGCGCCTTATTTGCCTGTTCAACCCCTGGGTAAGGATTATCCTGAAATCGTAGTTTCCCAGGCGTTCAACTTCACATTTTTTGGTTACCGTATTTAAGATGGGAACTCCTCTTCCCATTCTATCTATGAATGTTGAGGTAACAGGTTTATTAACTGTAACAATATATTCTTTTTCGTGATTATTGGTAGCCCTGAGAATTTTATTTACAATATCGCCATCATCGGTTAAGAAAATAAGACCTTCACTTGCCTTGTCCAAACGGCCAATTGGAAAGATACGTTTGGGATAATTGATAAAATCAATAATATTATCCTTTTCTACCCCTGTATCGGTAGTGCAAACAATTCCAACAGGCTTGTTGAATGCAAGATACACCTTAGGTTCATCTTCATTTATAACCGGTTTTCCATCAACCTTTACGATATCGCCGGGTGACACTTTTGTACCCATGGCGGGAACCTTGTCATTTATAGTGATACGGCCTTGTTCAATTAATTTGTCGGCTTCCCGCCGGGAACAAAATCCCGCCTCGCTTAAATACTTATTTATCCGGGTTTGTTCCATAATTTCGCGACATGATAAAGGGGTTACAAATTTATGAAATACAGGCGATTTTTAAGCCCATAATTATATTTGTAACCCCTTTAAGCTAAATTATTCTGCTTTTTTATTCTCTACTGCAACTTCATCTGTATCCTTTCTATATTTCAGCATAGAGATCCCGGCAATAAAAAATACAAAACCTAATATCGCCAAAGCCCATGGACTCATCATTAAAGCTACACTTCCAAAAATTCCTAAAACTCCCATTATAAGGGCAATTGCTCCCCCTATTAACATAATAACAGCTAAGATCTTGATCATAATATAAAGTTTTGGTTAGGGAGTAAAGGTAGATAAAGAATTTAGATAGGAAATTGAATTAACATTTCATAAACAAAAGACTTATTGAATTATTGATATGAATAACCTTAAATTATTACCAGCTAATCATTAAATATTTGATTTTCGCATTGTCTGGAATTTGTGATTCATGAATGCGCATATCGGTGTCATAGCGAAGGTCTGTTGGTAAATCCTTCTTATCTATTGTAAGGTATAAATTGAGCTCGTCAATGAATATTACAGCCGAATTCAAAGTGTTTTCGATCCTGGATATGGAGTAATTTTTTACAACATCACCAAAAGTACTCTCAGTACTAAGGCCTTTTGCCGTTTCAAACCGGGGATCAAGTACCTGGATGTATCCTATGGTGCTCGTAGAATCAAACTGTTGCACTGGTTCCAGAATTAATAATGGGGTACCATCCCTGTCAAATATTTCTATTTCATTTGAGGAAGCAAGAGAACCCGATGTTGAGGTCTTTCTGGCAATAGAATCATTCTCAAAAATTGAATCGAGTTGACTTATCTGGCTATCTCTGGTTAAAGGTCCTACTTTATTAGCATCAATTAAAAAAGGACTGGATTCCTTACCACAGGAAATTAGACTCATTACAAGTAACATGGTGAAAATTAAATTTTTCATATTCAGGGGGTAAACTTTATTTGAATGTTTTATTTAATATACTCATAACTCCTCTTATAAATGAAGCACTTGTAAGCACTTTTATCACAGGATTTTGAGTGGTTCTTGAGCTTCGTCTGGAACTAGATCTTTTGACAACCTCCCTTTCATCCCGGGCTTTTTCTTGGGCCTCTTCTTTTTCTGCCCTTAGAATTTTCTGGTCCAGTATTTCGTATGCACTTTCCCTGTCAATTGTTATGTTGTATTTTGAACTTAGCTTACTCTTAGCAATGAGATCATTCAGCTCGGCTGTATCCAATATATCCATCCTGCTCATTGGTGCTCTGAGCATGGTTGCTGCCAGGGGAGTAGGCCTTCCTTTTTCATCTAAGGTTGAAACCAAAGCTTCTCCAATACCTAACGAGGTTATAACTTCTTTGGTATCATAAAATTCAGAAATAGGATAATTTTCTGCAGTAAGTTTAATCGCCTTCCGGTCATTGGCAGTAAAGGCTCTCAGGGAATGCTGGATCTTTAATCCAAGCTGACTTAAAATATCCTTTGGAACATCTGTAGGATTTTGGGTGATAAAATAAATACCGATTCCTTTTGATCTTATAAGTTTTACAATGCTTTCAATTTGGTCCATTAAGGCCCCCGAAGCTTCTTTAAAGATCAAATGTGCCTCATCAATAAACAAGACCAGTTCAGGTTTTTCAGCATCTCCTTTTTCAGGAAAGGTTGAATAGAGTTCGGCCAGCAGGCTAAGCATGAATGTTGAAAATAATTTAGGCCTGTCCTGTATATCGTCAAGGCGTATAATATTTACCATTCCATTTCCCTGAGCGTCTTTTTTTACAAGATCCATAACATCAAAAGAAGGTTCTCCAAAGAAGAGATCGGCGCCCTGCTGTTCCAGGTTAACGATCTTCCTTAGAATTGCCCCGGTTGAAGATGCAGAGATCCTTCCGTAGTGCTTCTCAAATTCTTCTTTGCCCTTTTCCGTAGAAAACTGAAGGATCTTCTTGAGATCTTTAAGGTCAAGAAGTGGAAGGTGGTTGTGATCACAATATTGAAAGATCACTCCAAGCACCCCTGTTTGAGTTTCTGAAAGGTCAAGGATCCTGGAAAGTAGTACCGGTCCAAACTCGCTTACAGTTGCCCGAAGCCTTACCCCGGGTTGATTTGAAAGGCTTAAGAATTCTACTGAAGATTGGGAAGCTTCAAATCCTATTCCTATCTTCTTATGGCGTTCCATAAGTTTTTCAACATTCTCTGCAGGTTTGGCAATACCGCTCAAATCTCCTTTAATATCCATCATTAAAACCGGAATTCCTTTTTTAGAAAGATTTTCTGCAAGGATCTGTAAGGTTTTGGTCTTTCCGGTACCTGTGGCTCCGGCGATAAGGCCATGACGATTCAATGTTTTTAAGGGGATCTTCACCTGGGCATCAGGATAGGGAACACCGTCTAGCATCGCGGCTCCCAGGATTATAAAATCACCTTTTGGTGCGTAACCGGCAGTAATATGTTGTATAAACTTTTCTTTGGTTTCCATAGGGTACTTATAAGATTTAAGTTATTTCACTGCAGGAGACAGCATTTGCATAGTTCCTTTTGTGCCATCAATTCTGGCTTCTATCCCATTGGGAATGGTAGAATTATCGTCTATATGCCCAATCATCGCTCCCGAATATGCTGGGATATTAAGAGGTTTTATATAGTGGTCAATTACTTCTTCCAGAGTTAATGAGCCGTAACCGCTACCGGGTTTACAATCTGTACATTTTCCGAAGACGAATCCGGATATTTTACCCAACACCCCTCCCAGCTGTAGCTGAGACATCATGCGGTCTACTGCATAAATTTGCTCACCCACATCTTCAAGGTATAATATTTTATTTTCCCATTGAAGCGGAAAATAAGGAGAACCCATGATACCCGTAAGTACCGAAAGATTTCCACCCAAAAGTTCGCCCGAGGCTATCCCCGGATGAATTGTTCTTATCCTGTTTCGTGTTACAGTCAACGCACTTCCTTTATCTACAGGGTTTTGAAACAAAACTGCCTCAGCATCAAAAAGGATCTTTCTGAAAATTGGGTAGTTAAAAGAGTTCCATGTTGAAACTGCCAGGGGCGCATGAAATGTTACCAGCCCCGTTTTGGAATATATAGCCATATGCAGGGCAGTGATATCGCTATATCCTATAAAGATCTTGGGATTTGCGGCGATTACCTTGTAATCGAGTTTGTCTAAAATTCTTGCAGCACCCGAGCCTCCACGTAATGCAATGATGGCCTGCACCCCGGGATCCTTGAACATCGCATTTAATTCTCCGGCCCTTTCTTCATCTGTTCCGGCTAAATGACCATAGCGATTGTTTACAAATTCTCCCAACTTTACTTTGAGGCCCATAGCCTCAAATGTCTCTACAGCGATCTCATAGGGTTCTGTCTCAAATATGGCGCTGGAAGGGCTTACAATTCCTATGGTATCACCTTGCTTAAGCCGGGCTGGGATTATTTTTTGAAAACCAGATTTATCTGGAAGCAATGAAGCTGCCGGTAAAATTGAAGTAAGGGATAAGGCTAGGCTGCCTGTACCTATATTCATTAAAAAGTTTCGTCTTTGCATGGGAAAGCTTGTTATGTCTAAACTATTAAAATTTATCCTAAATATGCTTATTAATTATTTTCATAAAGTTGTCTAAGGATCAATTCCATTTGACTTTTAAGAACGTTGGTAGGTACTGTATAATTGCTGTTCATTAAGCTAAAGACAAGGACCTTCCCCGATTTTGCCCTGAGGTATTCGCTTAAACTGTGATTGTGTCTCAGGGTCCCGGTTTTAGCGAAAATATATGGTTCATCTGCCACATAATTATTTTTTAAAGTTCCCGAGACTCCACCTGTGGCCAAAATATTAAAAAGCCTTTCCTGTGGCACCTCCTCCTTTATCTTTAAAAGTAATGAGATCATGGTGCGGGGAGTTACGAGATTATATCGTGATAGGCCCGACCCATCAACCCACTGCGGTTCATCGGGCAGGTCCAGCAGGTAATTGTTTAGCATATGATCTATTGCAATATCAGAACTAAGAGTATCGCTAAGGGATTGAGAAGCCATCATCAGGATCTGTTCGGCTATAAAATTATCGCTTACTTCCATCATTCTCTTGTACATGCTGTCTACGTGAATGCTGTATAAGGTGTGATAGTTTTCAAAATTTCCATTAAAATCCCGAATGATTTCTATATCCTTTTTAAGCGTATCTCTTAATATATTAACTACAAGGGAAGCCGAATATTTAAAGGGAACGTCCTGGTTTAAATTTTTTTGATCTTCGGCGGGGTTGTAAAGGAAATTATTTTTTTCAATATCTCTTCTTATTCCCCTGAACTCACTTTGATCAAAATTTATTGAATCTGAAAAAATTGCAGGTGAAGCTATCAAAACAGGTTTCCCGGCCACCGCTTTAAAATTTACCCTGTTTCCATAAACAGGAAAAGAAGTTCTTTCTACTGAATATGAGGAATTGTAATCATCCCATGCCCATCCGGGACCAAAATATTTTTCTTCAACCGGTGGAGGAAGATAGAATAGTTTTTCATCTCTTGATGCGAGAAAATTCAGTATACGGGATTGAGGAAGATCTGGGTTTAATAAAGATGGATCTCCGGTTCCCCGGAAAATAAGAGAATCATTTTGCACAATATAATGCAGGGCGGGTACTGAGTCCTCAAGAATTTTTAAACCGGTATAAAAAGTAAACAATTTGATATTTGAGGCAGGGGTAAAGTACTTTTCTGCATTATACTCATAGATCATTTTGTTCTCAATGGGATCAAAGACAGCTATCCCGTGAAATCCCTGGTCAAAAACCTGAGATTGTTCAAAAAACTCAAGGGAAGTTTTTGTTGAGGAGCAGGAAGATAGCAATGTAAAAATCATCGGGCTTAAAAACAGGAGGGCAAATAGTCTTCTTTTATTGTAATTCACTTTATGATTGAGTTAGGGTACATATTGAAATTAATTTTATGTTTTTACATGCTGCCTGAACAATGTAAAATGTATGAAAGGCCGGTATAGTTTAGACAAAACTAATGTAAGAAAATCTAAATTATTAGTTCGACCAATTTACTTCTAAAAGCCTTTGGGCATAATATTGTAATAAATTGGTTCCTATTTAATAAGTAGCTTTACAGATTAGAAAAATAAAGCAAAGCTGATTTGGCTCCCTTTTAGTATTTTTATAATTGTTGCTTGAAAAAATTCAGATGAAAAATTTACAAATTATACTTTTAGTACTAATCTCTTGCACATGTACTCTTAATACATTTTCTCAAGACAAAAAGTTCATTCACCAACTCTGGGAATCCTATCCCGATTATATAGAAAACAGCCTTAAACACAGAAGGATAAAACATGCTGACATTATTCCACTTATAGCAAAATTAAAAGACAATGACCGTTTTAAGGTTCAAAAAGTGGGAGAGTCTATTGAAGGACGGGATCTTTTTCTTATTTCAACAGGAGAAGGAGATATAGATGTATTCCTATGGTCTCAAATGCACGGGGATGAATCTACCGCGACCATGGCTCTTTTTGATATTTTCAATTTTTTGAATTCTGAAAGATTTGCGGTAGAAAATAAGGATCTGCTTTCCAGGCTTAATTTGCATTTTCTGCCTATGCTTAATCCCGATGGTGCTGAGGTTTTTCAAAGAAGAAATGCATTGGGCATCGATGTTAATCGGGATGCCCTCAGACTGCAATCTCCTGAGGCCAAAACTTTAAAAAGAATCAGAGACAGTCTTGATGCCGATTTTGGATTTAACCTTCACGATCAAAGCAAATATTACAACGCAGAAACCACAGATAAACCTGCTACTATTTCATTTCTCGCTCCTGCCTACAATTATGAAAAAGAAGTAAATGAAGTAAGAGGCAACGCTATGAAACTAATTGTGTCTATGAACCGGGACCTTCAGCAATTTATTCCTGGACAGGTGGCTAAGTACAATGATGATTTTGAACCCAGGGCATTTGGAGATAATATTCAGAAATGGGGCACTAGTGCCATTCTTATCGAATCGGGAGGGAATTTTAACGATCCCGAAAAACAGGAGATACGCAAACTAAATTTTGTGACTATTTTGAGTGCTTTAAGATCTATTTCCAATGCTTCTTATGAAAAAGAAACCTTAGAGGATTATCAAAAAATTCCTGAAAACGACAGCAAGCTGTTTGATCTTAAATTGACCGGTCTTGAATATGATTTGCACGGTGAGAAATATATATTGGATCTCGGCATCAATCATCATGAAGTCCCAAGCGGCAATAGCTATTACTACAGAAGCCAGATTGCAGATCAGGGAGATTTGTCTACAAATTTTGGTTATTCAGGTCTTGACCTTTCTGGATACAAGATCCTGTTTGGAAAGATCCATCCAAAAATTTTCAATACTGTAAGTGAAGTTGAAAAGCTCGAGCCCGGGTCAATTCTTTCCCAAGGATACAGTTATGTAAGAGTTCGCACTTTGCCTGGAAAGAAAAACTTTATAAACCTTCCTGTAAACATAGTGCGTGAGAATTTTAAAACACCAACAAGAATTAATGTGGGTGGTAATCCTAATTTCTTTCTTTCCAAAAATGGAAATATAAGATATGCCATCATCAATGGGTTTCTTATAGACCTGGTAAAATTTGACCCCCATGCTGTAAAAAATGCATTGATAATCAGATAATTTAGCTTGTGACATGCATGGTTTTATAAAGAACTTCAATTTTAAGGAGACTATGTCTTTTTCATTACCTTTGCAGCATGATAAAAGAGGACACAAATGCCCGGGTAGAATTGGGGACCATGCTGCCATTGATGGAGGCTTTTTACACTATTCAGGGTGAGGGCTTTCATAAAGGAACTGCGGCATATTTTATAAGAATTGGGGGATGTGATGTAGGATGCCACTGGTGTGATGTCAAAGAAAGCTGGAATGCCCTGTTGCACCCACCCACTGCTATTGAAGTAATGGTTGAAGATGCTGTAAAACACAGTAAAACGATTGTGATCACTGGGGGAGAGCCGCTCACCTGGAATATGGACCCATTAACTACCCTTTTAAAGGAAAGGGGTTGTAAGATACATATTGAAACTTCAGGAGCTTATGAGCTTTCAGGTATCTGGGATTGGATTTGTCTTTCTCCAAAAAAGATCAAATTACCCACCCCTGAAATTTATGCGGTAGCCCATGAGCTTAAGGTAATTGTATTTAATAATAATGATTTTCTATTTGCCGAAGAACAGGCGTCCCGGATTAATGAAAATTGTATCCTTTACCTCCAGCCTGAATGGAGTAAGCGGGAAAAAATGATACCGCTTATAGTAGATTACGTGATGGCCAATCCTAAATGGAAAGTCTCACTTCAAACCCATAAATATTTAAATATCCCATAAAAAAAACCCAGTCAGAATTATTGACCGGGTTTTTAAATATATTAAGCTGGCTTATCGAGCTACTTTAAAAGGTACTTCAACATATTTGTTATCCCATCCCATCAAAAGGTCGGCGCCATTATCTTTTGGAGAAAATGCAATTGAAAATGCTTCAATAGTGGTAGGAGATTGTCTCACAGGTACTTTTATACGTACCAGATCCTCTTTATCTGTATATTCATACGCACCCCAGGTATGTATTCTTTTATTTAAAATTACAGTCCATTCTTTTTCTTCAGGAATGGTATAAACTGTATAGGTTCCCGCTTTGACAGTAGCATCTGCCACAGTCATATCTTTATAAAGCGTAAGTTCGGTTGCTTCATTTGCTCCAGTACGCCAAACCTGGCCGTAAGGAACCAGTTTGCCGAATACTTCACGATCTCTTTTTTGAGGCCTGCTGTAGATAACTCTGGCCAAAGCCTCTTCATTGGCGTCTCTATAAATGGCAAGATCCATAGGACTTGCATCTATTTTAGGAAAATTTGGTCCATTTTGGGGAGTCTCCTGTGCGATCAGGGTATCAACCTGAAAAGTGAAAATTGCCATTAAGGCGATCAAAAAATATTTCTTCATAATTGGTTTTTTAAAATTGCTATAAATATAGGTTTTACGCATGGTGACTATAGTTAATAATCTGCTAAATTTAACATTTGAGTTCCGTTGCGAACAAACCAATTCAAATTTCAGACCAAAATTATCATGTATGGTTTTATCAAGATTATATACCAGGAACTGACCATGGATAAAATTTAAGTTGGCAACGTTAATTAATACGGTTCCGTTGCCAACAAATCACTTTTTTCTATTTTTTATTTTCCGAAGTGTCCTCTATCCTAAATGCCAACCCTGATCAGGATTTTATTAAGATATTTTTTCTT
>Ga0079224_100008331_pt1 | contig 14037 bp, 11 predicted proteins | sample Stecom2015_FD_80414 | JGI IMG/M metagenome (GOLD analysis project Ga0079224, IMG submission 80414) | Agricultural soil microbial communities from Utah to study Nitrogen management - Steer compost 2015 | ecosystem: Environmental > Terrestrial > Soil > Agricultural land | place: USA: Utah... | reverse complement strand
GCTATTTAACCCCTGAGGAAATGGAAGAAGAACGCCGTTTTCAAGAACAAAAACGTGCCTTGGAAGAGAGAGCAGAACGTTTGCGCAGAATGAGTTTCGATATTCAAGGACATGAAAATGATCAAGATGTAGAAAATATTCCAGCTTATATGCGTCGTCAAGGAAAATTAGATGCATCAAATGGTTCTTCAGAAACTTTTCTTTCAGGATATGAAGTGAAGGCTGATAATGAAGGACTCGGTAAAATAAGTTCCATCAACACATTTTTAGATGGTAAGAAACCGGATTAGTCTATAGTCCGTTTATGGCTAACAAAGGCGCTGCCGAAATGGTAGCGCCTTGTTTTGTTTTAGAAAAATGCGAGCTGAAACTATAAACTTATCTTTGCCTAGCAAAATGATTAGCTATGGCAACACCCGAAGAATTAAAGTCAATTGCTCAACAACTTCAACGTCCGCATGGCGAAAAAGGCCTGGAAATGGCTACCATGATGAATGAAACCAATAAAGCCATGACCCAACAGGCTATTAAGCAATTAAAGCTGAGTTCAGGAGAAAAGGTATTGGAACTAGGCCATGGAAATGGTGGACATTTGCCTTACTTACTGCAGCAAGCTGCCGATATACAGTATTTTGGTCTGGAGTTGTCTCCTCTCATGCAGCAAGTGGCCGCCAAAGCAAATCAGGATTATGTAGAACAACAAAGGGCTTCATTTCATTTATATGACGGCACAAGACCCCCATTTGAGGATGAACAGTTTGATAAAATATTTTCTGTAAATACAGTTTATTTTTGGCCAGAGCCATCAGGCCTGATCGCTGAGTTGTATCGGGTGCTTAAAAAGGAGGGAGTGCTGGCTCTTACTATCGCCCATAAAAGTTTTATGGAATTGTTGCCTTTTACCGCATTTGGATTTCATCTGTATGAACCCGAAGAGTTGAAGACCCTGGTGCTTGCACAATCCTTTCAGTTTTTGAGCACCGAAACAGCTACAGAAATAGTAACTTCTAAAACTGGAGAAAAGGTGGAACGACAGTTTTCTACGCTCACTTTTAGTAAGTAGTTTGAAGGGCCATTGGGAAGGTCGGATAAATTGTTTTGGCCCTACACTTGTATATTCATTTAAGTTTTCCGAGTTCATTTATTAATTTAGCTTTTTGTACGATAAGACAAATAATTATGAATTTATATACCATAGATACCGGTTTGTTTAAGTTGGATGGTGGCGCCATGCATGGAGTAGTGCCCAAATCACTCTGGCAAAAGCTAAACCCTGCTGATGAAAATAATCTTTGCTCATGGGCAATGCGTTGTTTGTTGGTAGAAACAGAAGGTCGTTTGATTTTAATTGATACGGGTATTGGAGATAAACAAGATGAAAAGTTTTTTAGCCATTATTACTTACATGGTGAGGGTAATTTAGAAAAATCCTTACAGCGCTATGGGTTTTCTATGGAGGATATTACAGATGTTTTTCTGACTCATTTGCATTTTGATCATGTAGGAGGGGCAGTTAAACGTGTGGGTGATAAATTAGTACCTAGCTTTAAGAATGCACAGTATTGGAGCAATCGTGCACATTGGGAATGGGCCGTACATCCCAACGATAGAGAAAAGGCTTCCTTCTTAAAGGAAAATATCATGCCTTTGCAAGAAAGTGGCCAATTACAGTTTATTGAAACTGCTGAAGGCCAGGAATGGCTCCCGGATTTTAGAATTCGGTATGTGCAGGGACATACCGAAGCCATGATGTTGCCTCAAATTCGATATAAGGAGCAAACGCTGTTGTATTGTGCCGATTTATTACCCAGCAAAGCCCATATATCTTTACCTTGGATTATGAGTTATGATATGAGGCCCTTGGAAACTTTAAAAGAGAAAAAATTATTGTTGCAGGAAGCTGTAGACAACGACTGGTTGCTCTATTTCGAACATGATGCCGCTAATGAATTGTGTAGCTTAATGCAGACAGAAAGAGGTATTAAACCTGGCCAAACGCTACAATTGTCAGACTGCTGATCAGCTGCACTTTAGCCTTATAACAACTTATGTTTCTACGTCACATTCCATTTTTGAAAGCAGTATTTGCCTATTCACTAACTGCTTTTGGTGGTCCACACGGCCACATAGGTATGATGATAAAGACTTTTGTGCAAAAGCGAAGAGATGTAAGTGAAGAAGAGCTATTGGAATACAATGCTTTTTGTCAAATGCTTCCGGGGCCTTCTTCTACCCAAACTATTACCCTTATTGGTTATAAGCGCGGCGGTGTTCCATTAGCGATTGCCACTTTGCTGATTTGGATGATCCCGGCAACCCTACTCATGACGGCATTGGGCTTTCTCGCTGTTCATCTCAATGAAGGAACACTCGTTCCAAATTTGTTTTATTATGTACAACCCATGGCTGTAGGTTTTGTGTGTTATGCAGCCTGGAGGATGATGCCTAAAGCCATTACAAGTATGGCCACCTGGTTGATTATGGCTATGGGGATATTGGGAACCATTTTGGTATCTACACCATGGATTTTCCCTTTGTTACTGCTGGTTGCCGGATTTATTACCAACTTTAGTGGCAAGCGTATCCCTAAGAAAGTTGAAAAGCCTAAGCCAGTTCGATGGATGAATTTATGGTTGTTTGCAGCAGTATTTATCATCATTGGTTTATTAAGTGAATTGGCACGGGTGCAAGAATGGGAGCATAGAAGAATTTTTAACCTTATCGAAAATTTTTATCGGTTTGGCAGTATTGTGTTCGGTGGAGGACAGGCCTTAATTCCAATGATGCTGGCTCAGTTTGTTACCTTACCTTCCAACAGAGGAGAGGCTACTTTCGTGTCTTCAGCCGATATCATGACAGGGTTTGGAATGGTACAGGCAGTTCCCGGGCCTGTGTTTTCAGTATGTGCTTTTATCGGGGGAATAGCCATGAGCGAATATGGCCCCGTATGGCAATTAATAGGGAGTTTGGTGAGCATTATGGCTATATTTTTGCCCAGTACTTTACTTCTGCTGTTTCTTTTTCCTATTTATCATAATCTAAAGCAGCATGTGGTTATTTATCGCGCCCTGGAAGGAATGAATGCGGTAATTATTGGAGTCATCTGGGCTTCCGGTTTTTTATTATTTCGTGAAATAAATAAAGATGGTTTTGATTTAAACAGTGTGATTGTTGTGGTCATCACCTTTTGTTTGTTGCAATTTACACGCATTCCGGCACCACTTATTGTGCTGGCATGGCTACTGTTGGGCTGGGCTTCTTTGGGTCAATAAAATGAACTTTTAGACAGGCAGATTGTTGTTTTTTTACCTTTTGTTCAATAAAAACATAACTGTCATGAATACCGCCGATCAACATAAAAACTTCCCGACCGTTACAGAGGCCATGGCTTGGCTACATAAACAAGGCTATACTTACGACTTTAATTTAGATGAAGATTGTCTTACCTATGATGGGGGACAAAAGCGCTTAAATCCGAATGAATTTGTCATTGACGAAGTGTTTCGTTTTGAAGGGATGACCGATCCCGGCGATGAGAATGTAGTTTATGCAATCCGTTCTGACGAACATGGCGTTAAAGGCATTTTGATGAATGCATTTGGTCCGTATGCTGATGCTATTTCAGACAAAATGATACGCAAATTAAATACCCACCCTTCTTAACTTAAGCCTTGTAAACAAGAAGAGGTTATCACTAAGTAGGATAACCTCTTCTTGTTAGGATTAGTCTAGAAATACTATTAGCTAAAGGGCTGTTAAGTATTCCGATGAGCAATAACCTTCTACGCCTTCCGCATTTCTAATGAGATACCAGCCGTCATTGTATTTACTCAGCAAAGTTACTATCGATTCATGTGCTGCTTTGCCAATAATGGGCTGATCTGTTCCCGGACCTTTTCTTACATTTAGGTTAGAGGTCTGAGTAGTTACTTTTAATTGTGTGGCATTAGCGTCCGGTGAAACATTAACATTCATCACCAAATCACCCGATTTGAAATTAGGGTCAATCCGATCATAGATAGCCCATAGGTTATCTTTAGTTTGTCCGGAAGACACTTCGCCATCTATATATAGAATATTATCTTGTTCGCGAACCTGAAGGTTATTTGCGCCTGCAGACTGAGCAGCTTGTATCAACTCTGCATATTTATCTTGTAAGGCCATAATGTATGGGATTTAAAAAGTTTAAAGAATTTAATGCGGTAGTCGGAAATGATGAGTCACTTATTTCACGTTCAATGCAGTACTTTCCACTTGTTTAGGACGAAGCGCATCCAGCATGGGCTTGAGTTCCATCCAGTCTGCTTTTTTGATTTCACCACCCAAGGTAATGACGCCGTTATTGACGGTAGCGGTAACTCCCGGAAACTGTTGAATTACTCCATTTACGCCGGTGATTAAAGCTTGGTCAGGATTGATAACTACGGGTGCAGCAACGGTACCATTGTTGACAACTGATTTTACCCCGGCAACATTTTTAACGGTTGCTTCAGCAGCAGTTTTTGCCGCATCATCGGGAAACTGGCCATCAAGGGTAGCTACTCCGTCTTTTACTTCTACAGTAACAGAATTGCCCAATATTGCTTCTATTTTAGCTTTGGCTTCAGCATCTTTTGCAGCTTGTGATTTACAGGATGGCATGCCCAAAGCAAGGCCCGTAACTACCGCAGCGGTAACAAAAATGTTCTTCAATTTCATAAGAAAGGAAAAATTTAAGAGTTCATAAAAAGAAAATATTGCTACTGGTAGTAGCAGGTTTGTGAGGGTAAGTTAGGAAAAAACAATATTAATAACATAAATTTTATCTCTACTTTAAATCAATTTTAAGACTTAATAGATTGATAACAGCCAAAGTAAGTACTTGGTATTGGCCAATAAGTCAGCGTCAGGCAAGGCCAAAACCCTGCTTTTGCAGGAAGATTGCAAATGAACCAGCAAGGATTTGGCTCTATTCACGGTTGTACATAAAAAAAACAGTAGTAAGACGATGCTTACTACTGTTTACTGCTATACATTACTTTTTATATGGAGCTTGAATGCTACCCAATCACCTTATTCTGCATGAAAAGGATAGCGGTAATCGGTAACCGGCACAAAGGTTTCTTTGATAGTACGGGCATTTAACCAGCGATATAAGTTTAAAATTGATCCGGCTTTATCGTTTGTTCCAGATGCCCGTGCGCCTCCAAAAGGTTGTTGGCCGACAACTGCTCCGGTAGGTTTGTCATTAATGTAGAAGTTTCCTGCTGCATTTACCAGCTTTTTGGTCATCAGCTCAAGTGCATAACGATCACGGGCAAAGATGGCACCGGTCAAGGCATAACCAGAAGTGTTGTCAACCGTTTGTAGCATAGCTTCCCAATCGTTTTCAGGGTAAACATAAATAGTGAGTACAGGGCCAAAAAGCTCTTCACACATAGTGATATAATCTGGCTTTTGGGCTTCAATTACCGTAGGTTCAATAAAGTAACCTTTCGATTTGTCGTATCCGCCGCCGGCTATGATTTGGGCATCACTGCTATTTTTCGCTTCGTCGATATATTTTGCCAGGCTATCGAAAGATTTTTCATCAATTACTGCATTTACAAAATTGCTGAAATCATCTACCGGACCCATTTTCAGGGTTTTTATTTCTGCTTTAAGTTTGGTTTTTATTTCTGCTGCTAGATTAGCCGGTAAATAGGCACGGGAGGCTGCAGAACATTTTTGGCCTTGGTACTCAAAGGAACCTCTAACCAAATTAGCTACCACGCTGTCTACATCTGCCGTAGGGTGTACAAAAACGAAATCCTTACCACCGGTTTCACCTACTATCCTGGGGTAAGAACGATATTGAGCAATATTTTTGCCTATGCTTTGCCACATATTTTGGAACACACCAGTAGACCCCGTAAAATGGACCCCTGCAAAATCGCGGTGTGCAAAACATTTTTCGCCTACTACAGGGCCACTAGTGTACACCAAATTGATAACACCATCAGGTAACCCGGCTTCTTTCAAAATGTCCATAAATAAGGCTGCGGCATATACTTGGGTGTTAGCCGGTTTCCATACTACTACATTGCCACACATGGCCGGAGCAGAAGGTAAATTGCCACTAATAGCAGTAAAGTTGAAAGGGGTTACGGCTAATACAAAACCTTCTAAAGCTCGGTATTCCATACGGTTGTTAAAGCCTTCCGGAGAAATAGGTTGTTGGCGGTAAATATTGCTCAGGAAGTGAACATTAAAGCGAAGAAAATCAATAAGCTCACAGGCACTGTCGATTTCAGCTTGGTAAGCATTTTTGCTTTGGCCCAGCATGGTAGCGGCATTCATTTTGAAGCGATACTTGGTGGCTAGCAGTTCAGCAGCTTTCAGGAAAATGGTAGCACGATGTTCCCAACTGGTGGCTGCCCAGGCCTCGCGGGCCGCCAATGCAGCATTGATGGCTTGGTCAACATGACTGGCATCGCCGGCATGAAAATGACCTAAAAGGTGAGCTCGTTCATGAGGAGGGCGAATTTCTTTTTTATTTCCGGTACGTACTTCCTGGCCATTGATGTACATGGGGATGTCGCATGGCGTTGCTTTTAGTTCTGCAATAGCTTGTTTCAATTGTGCTGCATCTGCAGACCCGGGCGCATAGCTGCGCACTACTTCATTTTGAGGTTCTGCAAAATAGAAATAACCGTTGTTCATAAAATAAATATGGAGAAATAATGAGAAATATTTTTTCGAGGCACAAAGATAAACGATATTCCTGAGCTTAATCAGGTTTTCCGGGAATGCAAGCTACGCAAGCAAGAAGAGCTAATAATTACTTGGCTACTACTTTGCCCGGCTTAAAAAGCAAACCAATTGGATTAGGTCTAATCACAATAGCTTTGGGAGTAAGGCTAAATAGGTGAAAAATTCAAAAGTTTAATTGCCGAAATTATCGAGGACACTTTTGCCGGACTTTGTTAGATGAATTAGGAATCGATTCCTATTAATCGAAAAATCCAGTAAATGATACCTGCCATTAGTGCACTTACAGGGATAGTAATGATCCATGCCCAAAGCAAATTGATAGTTACCCCCCAGCGCACAGCAGAAAGCCTTTTGGTGGCGCCCACACCTATTATAGAACCGGTTATGGTATGTGTAGTACTCACCGGAATCTTCAGCATTTCAGTAATAAACAAGGTCATGGCTCCGGCGGTTTCTGCAGCTACACCTTCAAATGGTGTTACTTTAGTGATTCTCGTACCCATGGTTTTGATAATTTTCCATCCGCCGCTCATGGTTCCTAAGGCAATAACTGTATAACATGTAAGGGGTACCCAATTAGGCATTTCACTAAATTCAGATATTTGCCCACTGGCAATTAAAGCTACGGTAATAATACCCATTACTTTTTGAGAATCATTACCACCATGTCCAATGCTGAATGCCGCAGAAGAAACCAGCTGCATACGTTTAAACCAACGCTCACTTTGGTTATAATTGAGGCTGCTTAAAAACAAACTAAATATGGCCATGATGGTTAGGATAAAGCCTAAAAGAAGCCATTTGAAGTTATGTGAATGAAAAATAACTTTTAAAACATAACTTTCGTAATGTGATTTTAATTCGGCCGGATTGGTAACCAATACATTGCTCAGCAAAATTATCGTTCCCAAAATAATGGAAAAAGAAACCAGCTTGGGCCAAATGGTTTTTCGGAAGGAATTCAGAAACCAGAGGGAAATGACAAATGCCATCAGCATACCCAGTAAGGGTGCTAAGAATATAAAACTCGCAATCACTCCGATGGTACTTAATTCAATAGACTCAATGCCCGAGTGGGCAATGGCAGCCCCTGCAAAACCACCAATCAAGGTGTGAGAAGAGCTGGAAGGGATACCAAAATACCAGGTGATTAAATTCCAACTGATAGCTGCAACCAAACCGGCACAAATTACAGTCATGGTAATGTATGGGACACCGGCCGCATCTGTACCTTCTTTTACCGTTTTAGCAACGGTATTGGCCACCCCATGATCTTTAAATATAAAAAATGCTACAAAGTTGAATAAAGCAGCCCATAATACAGCTTGAAACGGGGTAAGCACTTTGGTAGAAACAATGGTGGCAATTGAATTGGCGGCATCATGAAATCCGTTGATATAATCAAACACCAATGCTAATATGATAACAATAATTAAAAAGGTCATATACGGATGAAGGAGGAAATGCCGCCTTATACTTTTAAATTAATGGAAAGTGCCCCGGCCAAGAAATGCTTAGGCGTATTTAATAATGATACTTTCAATAACATTGGCTGCATCTTCACATTTATCTGTGATGATTTCCATGTCTTGGTATATATCTTTAAGTTTTACTAGCTTGATAGCATCTGACTGATGAGCAAATAATTCAATAATGGCATTGTCCAATAAATCATCTGCCTGGTTTTCCAGACTGTTAATTTTCACACAGGATTCAGTAATCGCACGTAGGTTTTTCATGTTGCGCAGCTCATGCAGCGCTTTATCCAAGGCTATAACAGCATCACGAACTACACCAGACATGCGACGCATGAATTCGTCCATTTCTGCAACCTGATAATTAATTATTTTTTTGGAAGATGCATAAATGAAATCTGCTACATCATCTAAAGAAGTGGCTAAATAGTGTATATCTTCCCGGTCAAATGGAGTGATGAAGTTTTGACCTAACTCAACGAAGATTTTATGGGTGATATCATCGTTTGTATGTTCTCCCTCTTCTAACTGTCTAAACAATTGCATACGTGAAGTATGGTCTTGTTCGTTTATGGCAGAATGAAAGGTGTTGGCCATCTTAATGAGGTTGCCCCCTACTTGTTCAAATAAGTTGTAAAATACTTTATCCTGAGGAAGAAATGCTTTTACGATGGAGTTGAATCCCATATTGATAATATTTTTGATTTTAAAAATCGATGCAAAATTAACTTTAAGTACGCTGGAATGAAACAGTAATCAATAAATTAATAATTTGGTAACCTTGGAAATTCGCTAAAGATTAATGAGTAAATACAGGTGTCGCAACGCAGATTTAATGATAAGGTAATAAACAGGTAACTTATCGTTAATCAGGACGTAACCTTTAGGCAACATGATAAGGTCACTTTTGCAGCATAATTAATATCAACATTATTTTATGCCAAAGTTATTATTATTTTTTACTGTTTTTGCTTATTCAATATCCGCTTTTGCGGCAGGTAAAATTGTAGGAACGGTAAAAGACGGAACTTCAGAAGAGGCTTTAATAGGCGTGAGTGTCTCCCTCAAAAAAGATTCATTATCGCCTACAATAATGGGTACTGTAACGGACATTGAGGGTAATTTTACCATTGAAGCCCAAGCCGGTACCTATGAATTGGAATTTCGTTACCTGGGCTTTCAAACAAAAATTGTAACTGATGTTTTGATTCAGGAAGGTCAATTAACTTCAGTACCGGTTTCCTTAAGCGAACCAAAGTCTACTGAAATAGAAGAAGTAGTCATTAGAGGTACTTTAAAAAGAGAATCTATTAATGCCCTGTACACTATTCAAAAAAATGCAGTAGCTGTTTCGAGTGGTATTTCTGCCGACTTGATAAAACAATCTCCAGATAAAAATACCGGAGAAGTGTTGAAAAGGGTGAGTGGCGCTTCAGTTCAGGATAACAAATTTGTAGTGGTGCGCGGGCTGAGTGACAGGTACAATTCTGCCTTGATGAACAATACCCCAATGCCTACAACAGAACCTAATCGAAAGGCATTTTCTTTTGACATCATTCCCTCCAACCTGATTGATAATTTGGTGATCAATAAAACCGCAACTCCGGAAATGCCGGGAGATTTTGCCGGTGGTGTTATTCAGGTATTTACCAAGGATATTCCGGATGAAAACTTCTTAAATCTGAGTCTTAGCCTAGGCTTTAATACCCAATCTACTTTCAAAGATTTTGTATCGAATGGCCACAGCGGAAGTACTGTATTTGGCCTCGATAATAATGAGCGTAAGTTAAACGGCCAATTCGGAAATGATTATACTGATTATAAATCATTGAGTAATTCTGAACAATTGGCGGCAACTAAATCATTGAGTAATAATTTTAAGGAAACCACTACCAAGGCTTTGCCTACACAAAGCTACCAGGTAAGTTGGGGAAACACTTCCTACTTGCATAATGGCGGTAAGTTCGGGAGCATCGTCGCAGTAAACTATCGCCGCTCAGAAAGCATAAACGAAACCCAGCGTAGAAGGTTGATTTCTGATTATTCCTGGACTTATGATTTCCCGGATGAAGATCGTTACAGCTATGCAGTAAATACCGGCGCCATGGCTAACTTCTCCTATGTGACCTCGAAAAGTAAATTTGGTTTCAAAAACATGTATAATCAATTGTACGATGATGTATACTATATTCGACATGGTTATAACATGAGCAATGTACAAGAGCAAAAAATTAGCTCATCAGTACCCATGGAAAGAGGATTGTTGAACAGTCAATTGGAGGGAGAGCATACATTTGGCGGGCGTAATAATAAATTATACTGGAACCTGAATTACACACGCCTTAGTGCCGATCAAAATGACTTGCGTACAGCTTTCTATAGTCGGGGATTCAGTACCAGCAACAATTTGCCTCAGGAAAACCCCAATGTGCCTTATGAAATTGTTGACCGAAATAGTCGTCGGTTTTATAGCAATATGTTAGATAACAATTACGGCGCAAACCTGAATTATACTACCTATTTCAACTTATTTGGTCAAAAACAAACACTTAAAGCTGGCTATAACATTTTAAACCGTAACCGCACTTTTCAATCACGCATTTTCAACTATCAGGCCAATAACATTACTGAGTTCCACCAGGAATTAGCCCGTTTGCCAATTGGTGAAATATTCTCCACAGAAAATATTCATGAAAATGGATTTGTTCTAAATGAGTTTACAAATCCTACCGATGCTTACGATGTACAATCCTTGCTTAATAGTGGTTTCGTGATGTTTGATAATCGTCTGTCGGAAAAAATCAGGTTGATTTGGGGTGCTCGCATGGAAAATTACACGCAAAACCTCCATATTAAAACGCTCTCAGCACAAGAAGAAACGCTGACTACGAATTTCTTGGATGTGTTACCCTCTTTGAACCTGACCTATAGTTTGAATAGTAAAATCAATTTGCGGTTGGCGGCTTCACAAACCGTTAGTCGCCCGGAATTTTGGGAAGTCGCACCATTCTCCTTCTATGATTTTGATAATACATGGGTGATGGAAGGGAATCCCGATTTGAAGCGTGGTAAAATTAGTAATATAGATTTGAGGTATGAGATGTACCCCAAGCTTGGAGAGACAATTTCCTTCTCCTTATTCTATAAGCATTTTTCAAACCCCATAGAAACTTACCTGCAACCAATTTCCGGCGATGCGGATTACATTGGATATACCAACTCCAAGTCGGCTCGATCTATAGGGATGGAGGTAGAAGTAAGAAAAACGCTGGACTTTATCAGTAATACAGGATTTTTTGCCCACACCACTTTAGGAGGCAACCTGGCTTATATCAATTCTGTTGTGGATTTGGATGGCTTTAGCGGCAGTAGCAAGCGCCCGATGGTTGGCCAATCCCCCTATCTGATTAATGTTTCGGCTCAGTATCATGCTCAACGATTAGGAGTAAATGCTACGGTTTTATATAATCATATCGGCCATCGTTTGGCTTATGTAGGAAATGCGAACCGCCCCAATATTTATGAAAACGGGCGCCATCTGCTGGATGTACAATTGTCTAAATCTTTGTTTAAAGAAAAAGCAGAATTGAAGTTAACAGTCAGTGATTTATTAAATAGTCCGTATGTGTTTTATCAAGACATGAACAATGATGCAAAAGCATATCAAACTACTGGGGATAATACGTTGAATGCTGCCGGAGCTGATAGTTATTTCCGGAAGTATAAAATGGGAACCAACATTACATTAGGCTTTAATTATAAGTTTCGGTTGAAATAATATTTTAGTAACAATACCGTAAGATTAGGGTAATAACGGAGGTTTATTTTTGCTTCAAATCTTGAAAAATAACAACATGAAAAAAGTATTGAATGTGGCATTTGCCGGTGTGCTGGCCTTAGGAATAAGCTCTTGTGGCCCTAATGATGATCCCAACAAAAAACCTGAACCAAGTGAAGAAAATGTGTTGACCGGTAACATTACCGGCGACAAAGAACTAACAGTCGGAACCTGGACATTGAAAGGATATGTTTATGTGAAAGATGGCGCTAGCCTGACTATCCCCGCAGGAACCATTATCAAAAGTGATATTATTGAAAAAGGTGCCTTGATTGTAGAAACCGGAGCACAAATCTTTGCTGAAGGAACTGCTGCTCAACCTATCGTTTTTACTTCTGGTCAGCCTAAAGGGCAACGACGTCCTGGCGATTGGGGTGGGATTATTATCCTAGGTAAAGCCACTACTAACCGTGGTACTAATCCACTGCCGGTTATTGAAGGTGGGGTTGGTTCTACTTACGGTGGTAATGATGATGACGACAATTCCGGAGTGCTTAAATATGTACGTATAGAATATGCCGGGATTGCCGCACAACCTAACTCTGAAATTAACGGATTGACATTAGGAGGTGTAGGACGTGGTACAACTATCGAAAATATTATGGTAGCATTCGGTAATGATGATGCCTATGAATTTTTTGGAGGTACTGTGAATGCCAAACACCTGATTGCTTACGCAACTGCTGATGATGATTTTGACTTCGACTTCGGTTATACCGGAAAAATTCAGTACGCTATTTCTATTAAACATCCTCAGTTTGCTGACCCCGGGGATGCTGCCAACGGAATAGAGGCTGATAATGATGGAGATGGTTCATCGGCTATGCCCAATACTCGTCCGGAATTGTCTAACATTACATTTATCGGACCCAATGGTGCTGCAAATACTCAGGCTAATCACAATTTAGCAAATCGCTGGCGTCGTAATGTAAATTTCGTATTGCGTAATTCCATCCTCTTAGGTCATCAAAAAGGTGGTTTTTCAATGGAGTCAGCAGGTACGGTTTCCAGCTATTTTAATGGTGTTTCTGAATTTAAAAACAACATTTTGTGGTCTTTTAATGAAGAAAATACCTTTAAGTCTGACCAAGCGGCTCCCCAGGATAAATCTGCTGTAATGGCTAAAGCTGTTTTAGATGGAGTGATCATTCCCTCAGATGTGGAAGAAGTTGAGCTGACTAAACCATTTACTTGGTATGTAGATAAAGTGGCACCGAATTTGAAGCCCAAAGATGGTTCTATGGCTTTGACTGGTGCAGATTTCGACGGCATGTCCGGATTTGAAGTTGTTCCCTTTAGAGGTGCTATAGGAACCGCAGATTGGACACTTAACTGGACAAACTGGGATCCCAACAATACAGATTACTAAGTTAGAGCACGTATCTACACACAATTTTTTTATCAATACTCCCGGAAGAGCATATCTTTCGGGAGTGTTTTTTTGATGAACAGAGCAGCAAACCTATTTCCTTTGCCCTTGCACTATATTCATTAATATTGCGTTTATTACCCATGCCTATGTCTCTGTTAAAATGTATTGTGCTTTGGATGCTGCTTTGTTGTACAGCGGGCAAAATCTCCGCGCAACAAAGTAATCAAATACTAGGCTTAGCTAGACAATTTGTAGCCACCGGTGCCTATGAAAAAGCAGTTCCTTTATTAAAACAGCTATATGACGAAGCCCCCTTTGATAAAAACCGGTATGATGAATACCTTGATGCCCTCTTGCTTGCACAACAGTTTGAAACCGCACATGAGTTGGTTCAATATATGGCTAAAATCCGACGTACAGACCCGGTAATGGAGGTGGATCGTGCAAGAGTGTTTGAACAGGAAGGGAAATCAAAAGAAGCAAAAGAGCATTATAAAGCAGCGCTGTCACAATTTCCTGCTGATGAATTAGTTACCACGCGGTTGGCAAATGCTTTTGAACAATTAGGTCAAATAGAATTTGCCATTGAAGCTTATGAGCAAGCCCGCCAGCAATGGCAG
>Ga0079224_100008329_pt1 | contig 14039 bp, 13 predicted proteins | sample Stecom2015_FD_80414 | JGI IMG/M metagenome (GOLD analysis project Ga0079224, IMG submission 80414) | Agricultural soil microbial communities from Utah to study Nitrogen management - Steer compost 2015 | ecosystem: Environmental > Terrestrial > Soil > Agricultural land | place: USA: Utah... | reverse complement strand
GTGGCCCGGCGCCTCCGCCAGGGGGTGACTGAAGTCCACAACGTCCGCCGCCAGCACCAGGAGGCCTACTACTTCAACTGGCGCCTGCATATCGACCGGGATTTGCAGGCGCCCTTCGTGCCCACCCACGCCAATATGGCCGCTCTGCGCCTGGATCCCGCCATGCCCAGTCACCAGCTGGCGGCCCAGCTGCGGGCGGCGTTTTCCGGCATCGTCGCCGGCAACGTCAAGGCCTTCGGTATCGACCAGGTGGCCCGCCACGGCCCGTACCAGATCCGCGGCGACCGCACCATCATGGTCGCCATCGACAAGCTGCTGAGGATTTTCGTCGCCCAGCACCGGATGAAGCTGGGCCGGGGCGAGGACTACCGCCCCTGTTACCAGGTGGTGGGGACCGGCGTGCCCTGAGCCCCGCGTCAGACGTCAGACGTCAGACTAGATAATCAATGCTTGGTCATCTTGTCGAGAATGCCCATGGCAAATGCGGAGGCGACAAAGGTGAGGTGGATCACCACGTACCAGAGCAGTTTGTCGTTGTCGATCTTTTCGGCATTCATAAAGATCTTCAGCAGGTGGATGGAGGAGATGGCCACGATGGATGCCGCCACCTTGTTCTTGAGGCTGGCGGTGTCCAGCTTGCCCAGCCAGTTGAGCTTGTCGTGACCCTCGTCCAGGTCGATCTGGGAGACAAAGTTTTCATAGCCGGAAAACATCACCATTACGATCAGCCCCCCCACCAGGGAGATGTCCACCAGGGACAGCACCAGCAGGATCAGGTCCATTTCCGACACGGTGAGGATATGGGGCAGCACATGGATCAGTTCGAGGAAGAACTTGATACCCAGGGCCAGCAGCGCAAAGCTCAGGCCCAGGTAGATGGGGGCCAGCAGCCAGCGGGCGGAGTACAGGGAGCGTTCAAAAAGGCGTTCCAACATAGAGCTGTTACCTGTGTGGCATGTCGGGAGTGGGAGATGGCGGCCTATTCTACGCAACCCTTGTGAGCGAATCGAGCCCACAAATCCACTGCTGAAAGCTGCTATCATTTACCTGGCTTGTGACAGGCCCAGCACGATCGCCCGACGCGGTGTCAATTCACTCACCAAGGAACCGAACGACAATCATGGGAAGGCTGTTACTGCCCATCGCGGCCCTGCTGATCTCCGATGCTCTGCTGCTGATCGGCCACGGCATCCAGATCACCCTGCTGCCCCTGCGGGCGGAAATCGAGAATTTTACCCCCACTGAGGTGGCCCTCACCGGCTCCTGCTATTTTGCCGGCTTTGTCATCGGCTGCCTGCTGGCTCCCCATATCATCCGCAGGGTTGGCCATATCCGCGCCTTTGCCGTGCTGGCCTCGGTGTTTTCCGCGGTGATGCTGATGTTCCACGGGCTGCCCGATTTCGAGGCCTGGCTGGTGCTGCGTTTTGTGGTGGGCTGCTGTATCTCCGGGCTGTACATGATTATCGAGAGCTGGCTCAACGACCGCGCCACCGCCGCCAGCAGGGGCACCATCCTCTCGGTCTACACGGTGATCAACCTGACCATGATCGTGGTGGGCCAGCAACTGCTCAATCTGGCGGAGCCCTCGGCGGCTACCCTGTTTGGCCTGGCCTCGGTAATGCTGTCCCTGGCCATTATCCCGGTCTGCCTCACCCTGTCCCTGGCGCCGGCTCCGCTGACCCCGGTGCGCCTGGATTTTCGCCGGGTGTGGGAAATTTCCCATGTCGCCATTCTCGGCGCCCTGGCCAGCGGCCTGGTGACCGGGGCCTTCTGGTCCCTGGGGCCGGTGTTTGCCCGGGGAGTGGGGATGAACACCGCCAACCTGACCATGTTTATGAGCGCCGTGGTGCTGGGGGGCGCCATCTTCCAGTTGCCCCTGGGCAGGCTCTCCGACAAGCTGGACCGCCGGGTGGTGGTGCTGGGCTCCTCCCTGGTGGGGGCCCTGCTGTCGGTGGCCATAGTGCTGTTTTCCTACAATCCCCAGGTGCTGCTGGTGCTGGCCCTGCTGTGGGGGGGCATGGTGATGACGCTCTACGCCATCTGCCTGGCCCACGGCGCCGACAATGCTGAGCCCCACGAATTTGTCCTGGTGGGCAGCTGTATCCTGCTGTTGTTTGGCATCAGTTCGGTATTTGGCGCACCCCTGGCCTCGCTGTTTATCGAATTTATGGGGCCGGGGGGGATGTTTGTCTACGCCGCCCTGTGCCAGGTGCTGTTCGCGGTGCTGGTGGCGGTGCGTCGCCATCAGCACATCAAGCCCATTATCGACGAGACCGAGCACTTCCGAGCCATGGCGGACACCTCGCCGGCCCTGTTCGAGTTGGACCCGCGCACCGAGGCAGAGGACTGGGACAACCAAAGTCCCAGCGCGGACGAGGGCCTGGTTGGCGAGGTGGGCCAGGATAAGGCCTGAAGGCGTGGCGACCGCGGCAGCCAGCTACTGACAGCTGATCATCGACCCCAGGTCAGGGCCAGGCGCCTGGCCAGGCCGCTGTCGCCGGCCCGCAGGGCCTCCCCGAGGGCGGAGGCCGACGGCGTTGGCGCCCTGTCATCCGCGGCGCCAAGGGCGGCCAGGATGGCGCTGAACAGGGCCAGAATGGGATTGCCCCCGGCGCGCCCCAGGCTGGCCAGCAACGCGCCGGTGAGCCCCCGCTCCCCCGCGGCGATGCGCTCCAGAACCGCCAGTGCCGGGCCAGGGTCGCCGCCCTCGGCGGCCAGGGCCGCCGCCAGGCCGAACACTTCCCGGAACACCGGGTCGATCTCGTCCCGTCCCAACTGCATGAACCTGAACAGCACCAGGCTGCTGCGGATGACGTTGTCTGGCCTGGGCTCAGCTGCCCACAGGCCGCCCTGGCGACCCTCGGCGGCGGTGACGATGTTGTCCCGCTGCAACACCCGGATCGCCTCCCGCAGCACATTGCGGCCCACCCCGTAGCGCTCGGTCAGGGTTTTTTCAGGGGCCAGGGGGTGCCCGGGGGCAAGTCCCAGGCGGATAATATCGAGCTGGATCTGCAGGGCCAGAATGTCGACCCGGCGGAAGGTGCGATCCGATGGGTAGGTGTTGAGGATCAGTTCGGCGATGGCCCTGGTGTCGCCGATCGAGGAGCCCAGGTCAAAGTGGCGGCCGCCGCCGGGGGATTCGGCGAAGAGGTCGAGAATGACTTCGCAGGCTTCCCCCGAGGCCTTGATGGCGCCGTAGAGGTCGGCGGCGACGACCCTGGTGAACTGCGTGCGGCGCATCTCCCCCATGCGCCGGGCGTTGGGGCTCTGGGTCAGGCCTCGCAGGGGGCGACTGCCCAGGCAGATCCCGTGACCGTAAGTGAGCTGGGACAGTACCGAGCCGAAGATCTGCACCAGGCGATTGCCCGAAAGCTTGAGGATCTGCCGGTACAAACGGGTGGATACCTCCAGGCCGCCGAGATCATCCAGGGCTGCCATGTCGGCGTGAAAGGCGCGGGCGGCGGCCAGCGCCTGGGGATCCAGGTTGGCGCTGCCGAGGCGGCAGGCCAGGCCGTCAATCAATTGGCGGACGCTGAGCAATCCGTTGGCCTCGATACCGGAAAACAGCAGGTAGTTGCGCAGTGTGGTGGCCACCACACTCTCCGCCGGCTCCGCTACCACCAGCCCGCCGCCGCGGCCGCGGCGCATCTGGGTCAGGCCGTCCCGCTCGGTGATGGCCAGCGCCTCCCGCAGCACCCAGCGACTGACGCCAAAGCGCTCCACCAGCTGCTCCTCGTTGCCCAGGGGCTGGCCAACGCGCCAGCCGCCGGCGATGATTTCCTGTTCCAGCTCCGTGGCGATGCGATTGGCCAGGGTGTCGGGGGCGCTGTGGGGCCTGTTGTCGGCGGCGTTCTGCGGCATCGGGAGCGTTGTCGGTTGTCAGCGTTCCGAGTTGTGGCCAGCGGCAGGTGGGGGCGGTGTTTTATTGTGGTCCACCAGCAGGTTGGCCGCGCCGCCGCTGGTGCTCAGGGTGGCGCCACCGTCTATGGTGATGCTCTCACCGGTGATGTAGGCCGAGTGTTGCGACGCCAGGAACAGGGCGACGTGGGCAATCTCCTCGGCGGTGCCGGGGCGGGGCACCGGCAGGGTACTGGCAAAGCCGGCAAGGGCTTTCTCGTCCATGCCGGCCTTGACCCGGGCGCTGGCAATCAGGCCAGGTTCGATGCCGTTGACGGTGATATTGTCCCGCGCCAGGTCCAGGGCGGCGCCGCGGATCAGGGCCTCCAGGCCGGCCTTGGCGACACCGTAGGCGGTGCGGCCAGGAACAATGGTCTTGGGCCCGCAGATGGAGGAGATAAAAATCAGTCGGCCGCCGTCGGCGGCCTTGGCCAGGTGGGGGGCCGCGGCGCGGATCAGCCAGAAGGAAGCCTTGATCATGCTGCCGATGCCGAGCTCGATGGCCTCTTCCGACACGCTGAGCACAGTGCCGTGGGGAATGTCGGCGGCGGAGTGAACGACGATGTCCAGGCGCCCGTAGCGGTCCACGGTGTCCGCCACCAGTTCTTCGATACGGGCCTTGTCGTTGACGTCGATCTGGAAAATGGCGGCCTTGCCGCCGCGGGCGGTGATGGCGGCCAGGGCCTCGTCGGCATAGGAAAGGGTGCGGGTGGCAATAACCACGGTGGCGCCATGGTCGGCAAAGGCCTCGGCTATCCCGCGGCCGATGCCGCGCCCGGCGCCGGTGACGATGACCACCTTGTTGGCGAAGGATTCGTTCATGAGTGTTCTCGGTGTTGGCTATTGATTGTGGCTGAGGCCGGCGCCCCGGCCACTCGGGGGAAGCGATATACGAATTGTATATATTTTCTGATCCGTGTCCAGGCCAGTGAAGTTCAGTCTGAATCCCCGGTATATTTCGCAATAGAGTGAAATTTAAAGAGTCTCTAATTAATTCGGTCAGCTGCCGCTGGTGCGCGGATAAGTAATTCAATATGCAGATTTATCGATGTTTTTTCGGGTTTCTACGGCGCTGCACGGCACCCAATGGCAATCGATCAGCGGTGCCTCGAGGGATTGCTGGGAAAATGTCCGGCGGATTTTTTTGGCTATGGACACATACAGGATATATATTTAATATCCTGGTTTGATTCTGCCCCCGTTTGGCCGTATCGATGGCAAAGGGCCGGACAGTTTGTGCCGGGCCAGTCGCCGCTGGAATAGCGCCCGGTGAAAGGAGTGGGGCCTCCAGCTGTTGTCGCTGGGGACGGAGGCGATCACCCATAACAACAACCACGCTGTTCAGGATATTCCCATGCATATAGGTCTCAGCAGACCCATGGCGCCTCCCTATCCCATCCCCGACGTGGATGCCGCCCTGGTGGCCCAGTACGCCGAGGAGCTGGGCTTTGAATCCATCCTCTACGGCGAACACCCCATCACTCCCCTGGAGGACGACAGCCGCAACGCGGTGCACACCGAGGGCGTGCCCTGCTTTCAGGAAACCATAGTGGCCCTGTCCAGGGTCTCCGCCATGACCCACACCATTCGCTTTGGCTTTGGCGTGTGCCTGGTGGTGGAGCACAACCCGGTGCGCCTCGCCAAGCAGTTGGCCGGTATCGACTATTACAGCGGCGGACGCTTGCTAGTGGGCATAGGCACCGGCTGGAGCCGGCTGGAAGTGGAGGTCATGGGGGGCAGGTTCGACCGCCGCTGGGCGCGTACCGCCGAGGCGGTGACCCTGATGCGCCAGCTGTGGACCCAGGAGCGGGTGGCGTTTGACGGCGAGTTCAATCAGGTGCCGCCGGTGCTGTGCTTTCCCCAGCCTGCGCAAAAGCCCGGGCCGCCGATCCTCCTGGGGGCCAACAGCGACAGCGTGTTCCAGCGCATTGCCGCCTACGGCGACGGCTGGATGCCCGCCCTGGTCACCCCCGAACTGATCGCCGACGGCCCGCAGTTTATCCGTGCCGGGCGGGACAAAATTCTCCACCTGGCGGAGCAGGCGGGGCGGGAGATGACCACCGTTCCCATCACCTGCATTCTCCACGGCAAGGTGGACCGGGACACCCTCAAACGCTTTGCCGACAGCGGCCTGCTGGAGCGGGTCAATATCATGATTCCCTACTTTCAGACCCTGGCCGAGATGCGCGAGCGCCTGGCCTGGATGGCGGAGCAGTATCTGTAACCAACACTAACCGGGAGCCACCACTATGTCAGCTCAAGAGCAACCCTTTATCCCCGACAACTTGCTTGTGGACAAAGTCATTATCATCACCGGTGCCAGCCAGGGTATCGGCCGGGTGGCCGCCCACGGTTTTGCCCGGGCCGGTGCCAGCGTGGTGCTCGCCGCCCGCCGCGGCGAGTTGGTGGAGTCGCTGGCGGAGGAAATCGCCGCCGCCGGTGGCAGGGCCACAGGTTTCGCCTGCGACGTCACCGATGAGGCCAGTGTCAAGGCCATGGTGGACCGCGCGGTGGCCGCCTATGGCCGCGTCGACGGCCTGTTCAACAACGCCGGTATCGACAAGGGGCCGGCCAAGCTGGCGGACTACCCCTACGAGGACTGGAAGGCCATCCACGATGTCAAAATCAACGGCACCTTTCTGTGCATGAAGTACGCCATTCCGGTGATGATCGCCCAGGGCGGCGGCGCCATCGTCAACCACGGCTCCTGCACCGCCGACCACGCCCCGGCCATGTACCCCTTTGCGGCGTCGTCCCAGGCGGCGATTCCCGGGATGACCAGGGCGGCGGCGGTGGCCTACGCCAAGGACAAGGTGCGCATCAATATGATCGCCACCGGACTGATCCTGACCCCGGAGCGGGTCGACGGCAGCTACGCCGACTACGCCGACCTGCTCAACGCCTACGCCCCCATCGGCAGGCCGGGCAAGGCCGAGGAAATCGCCCAGATCGCCGCCTGGCTGCTGTCCGACTACTGCACCTATATGGTGGGTTCAGTGGTCACCGTGGACGGCGGCCACAATGCCGGCGAGGCGGCGTGATGACCGGGAGATGCTGGAAGGGAGACGGGAGACATCTCCCATCTCCCGTCCAACATCTCCCCCGATGAACATTCACGAGGATAACGACAATGACCATGAAAGTAGGTGACCTGGAGATCTTCCAGGTATACGACGGCCAGATGGTGTATGCGGAACCCCCCGGCTTTCCAGCCAAGGACAGCCCGGAGTTCGAGGCCCACAAGGACTACATCACCGCGGACGGCCGCTACCTGGCGGACCTGGGGGGCTACCTGATTCGCACCGGCGATCGTCTGGTGCTGCTGGACGCGGGCCTGGGTCCGGCGGACCAGCACCGCCATGACTGCGGCGCCCAGGGCTGCTCCCACGGCGAATACCGACCCGGGGAAAACACCGAGGGGCTGGCCCAGTACGCGGAATTCTGGCGCAGTTGCGGCAACGACGAGGAGCGCATCCAGCAGCACCTGCAGGCACTCAAAAAGCAGAGCGTCGACTATGGCTATCTCGCGGACAGCCTGAAGCGGCTGGGGGTGGACCCGGCGGACATCACCGACGTGGTGCCTTCCCACCTGCACCCGGACCACATGGGCTGGTGCAGCCACCGGGGCCGGTCATTCTTCCCCAATGCGGATATCTGGGCCCATCAGGCGGATGTGGACCATTTCATCGTCAACAACCCCAATGAAACCGTGTTCAAGGTAATGCTGGGGGTGGAGTCCACCCGGGAGCGCATGAGCCCGGTGCTCAACCAGCTCAGGGTGTGGGACAAGGATTTCACCCTGGCCCCGGGCATCGACCTGCGCTGGACGCCGGGCCACACTCCCGGCAGCAGCATTGCGGTGATTTCCTCCCAGGGCCAGCGCGCGATGTTGCTCGGCGATGTCATCCACTGCCCGTTGGAGCTGACCAGCAGCGACTTCTCCATCATGGCGGATCTCGACCCCGAGCTGGCCCACAAATCCAAGGAGCTGATTGCCCGGGAGATCGAGAACAGCGATATCCATGTCGCCTCCAGCCACTTCCCCGGCCTGCGTTTTGGCCGCCTGCTGGCGGGGGAGGGCAAGAAGTACTGGAGCTGGTCCCAGACCCCGGCCGAGGGGGCAAGCACGGGGGGCGAGCCATGAAAATCGGCCTCAATCTGGTACCCGTCAGCCTCGACAAGCTGGCGGATGCGGCGCGGGTCAGCGAGGAGCTGGGCTTCGAGTCCGGCTGGATCGGCGAGCATATCGTGCTGCCCATGAAGCCCAGGGTGCCCTATCCCTACGGCGAGGCCAGCTTCCGCCCCGATACCCCGTTTCTCGAGCCCTTTGTCGCCCTGGCCCATCTCGCCACGGTGACCGAGAAACTGCGTCTCGGCACCGGCATCTGCATTCTGCCGGGGCGCCAGTTTTTTGCCACTGCGCGGGCCATCACCACCCTGGACAACATTTCACGCGGCCGCCTCGACCTGGGGGTGGGCACCGGGTGGTCTGAGGACGAATTTGAACTGCTGGGGGCGGACTTTCACCAGCGGGGGGCGGTGATGGATGAGTTTCTCGACGCCCTGGATGCCCTGTGGCAGCAGCAGCACCCCAGCTTCCACGGCAAATACCTCGATTTCGACAACCTGGGTTTTGCTCCCAAGCCGGTGCAAAAACCCAGGGTGCCGGTCCATGTGGGCGGCTTTGCCCCGGCCGCCCTGCGCCGTGCGGCAGTTCGCGGCGACGGTTGGTACGGCTCTGCCGGGTCCCCGGAAGAGGCCCGCAACAGCATCGACACCATCAACAACCTGCTGCGGGAGCAGGGTCGGGATCCGGCGGACTTCGAGCACACCATTATGGTCTGGTCGCCGCCGGACAGCGCCACCGTGGCGGCCTATGGCGAGGCCGGTGCCCAGCGCCTGATCGCAACCCCCTTCAGCTACCCAAAATACGAGGCCGACCCCATCGCCAGGATCAGGGATTTTGCCCGGTACTGTGGGCTGCAAAAGCCTGGCTAGCTGGGGGGGTGGTGGGACGCTGAGTTGCACGTTGCACGTTGCACGTTACACGTTGCACGAGGGTGCCACCTGCGACAACGGCACCGTGACAAGGTACCTCCGCGCGGAGGATCGGTTGCCGGTGGCGTTGCTGCTGTTGCGTGCAACGTCATTGCTGTCCCGCAGTTTTTCGGGTAACTAGTATTGAAACTCGTTTATTGCGAAACATCACGATGGCAACGGTTTTGCGTAGGTCGGATCGCCTAGAGCGCCTACTTTTGGTGGCGCAGCCGTAATCCGACGAGGAATGTCGTGATGCCGACGTGTTTGTCGGATTACGCTTCGCTCAGTGTGGCCCGCGAAGCGCAGTGGCCAAATCCGACCTACGGGAGCAGTGTTTCGATACCAACAGGTTTCAACACTAGGGGTAACTATAGCGCCGCGTTGAGTTTTCCTGACGGGGCTCCAGAAATTTGTGGGACAGCAATGATAGGTGGGACAGCAGCGATGACTAGACTGAAAAACAAGCGCGTGGTGATCACCGGTACCGGCTCCGGTATCGGGCGCGCGGCGGCCACCCGCTTTGCGGCGGAGGGGGCGGCGGTGGCCTGCCTGGATATCAACGAGAGCGGCGCCGAAGTCACAGCGGCGGCCATTGCCACCCAGGGTGGCCGCGCCACCGCGGTTCACTGCGACGTGGCCGACGAGGACTCCGTGGTCCGGGCCGTGGCCGCCAGCGTGGAATTCCTCGGCGGCATCGACATCTGCTGGGCCAACGCCGGCGGCGGTGCCGAGGGCAAGGCCGCCGACCTGGCCAAGGAGGTGTGGGACCGGGCGATCGGCATCAACCTTACCGGCGCCTGGCTGACCGCCAAGCACGCGCTGCCCCACCTGATTGCGTCGGGAGCGGGCTCGCTGCTGTTCACCGCCAGCACCACCGGTTACCGAGGCTCCCTGAATGTGCCCGCCATGGCGGCGTCCAAGGCGGGGGTGATGGGGCTCACCCGCGCCATTGCCATGGATTACGCCGCCGACAGGGTGCGCGCCAATGCGGTGTTGCCCGGCGGCACTTTGACGCCCACTTTGGTCAGCAAATTTGCCGAGCGCGGACAGCAGATGGGCTCCACCGGCGAAGCCCTGCTGGAGTGGGCGTCCTCCGTAACCCCCCTCGGCCGCCTGGCGGAGGTGGAGGATCTTGTCAATGCCGGTCTGTTTCTGGCCAGCGACGAATCCGCCCATATCACCGGCGAGTGGCTGGCGGTGGACGGCGGTCTGTTTGTCAAATACGGATAAATAAGGAAACCTATCATGTCAATCGAAGCGGAAATATCATCCCTGCAGTCCCGCCTGATGCAGGCGGTGGACCACCAGGACAGGGCGACCTTTGCCGACTGCTGGACTGAAGATCTCGACTTCGAACTGGTGATGTTCGACGGCCAGGTGATGAAGTTGACGAGCCGGGACCAATTGCTGGACTTCGCCTGTGCCAACTGGGCTGGCCAGGCCAGCTCCCTGCGCCACTTGGTGGCGGCGGTTTGGGTGGAAGCCGAGGGCCCGGATCGGGCGGTGGCCAGGTTTTACTGCCACTATCTGAAGGTGGGAGCAGAGCCCAGTCTGGCGGGAATGGGGGAGTATCGGGATATACTGCGCCGTGGCGCGGACGGGCGCTGGCGGGTCGCGGTGCGCCGCCATGTGTTCCTGACGCCCCTCGACCACTGAGGGGATGAATTTCCAGCCACAATGGGCAGCGCCATCGGGGAGGGCCCCGGTGGCGGGAGAAGCTGGATTTGGCGCGGATTTCTTGGTGTCAGACGCGAATCGTACTTCACTTGAGGACTATACAGTGCATTGTCGCCCGGCCTCTGTCTTGGTCCAGGTTTTTGCGACACGCCGTAAATACGTCCTGGTAGGCTCGTATGCAGCTTCCCTGCTGCATACGGCCGCGAAAACCTGGACCAAGACAGAGGCCTCACATCGCAGCAAGGTCAAGTAAGTGCCATTAGTGTCTGACTTCAGTCAATCGACAACAAAACTTCAACGGGAGTACAACCATGGGCTTTTCCCTCGACCAGTTTTTACTTGACGGCAAAGTGGCCATCGTCACCGGTGCCGGTGGCCGCGGCAATTCCATTGGCAGGGCCTATGCCCTTGGCCTGGCCAGTGCCGGTGCCAAGGTGGTGGTGGCGGACTTGAATGGCGAGGGCGCCCAGCGGGTCGCCGATGAAATCAAGACCCTGGGCAACGAGGCCATTGCGGTCCAGGTGGATATCACCAGCCGGGATTCCGTGTCGGCGATGGCCGAGGCCGCCGCCGAAGCCTTTGGCGGCATCGATATTCTGGTCAATAATGCCGCCCTGATGGTGGAGGTGGTGGCCACCCGCGCCATCGATTACGACCCCGAACAGTGGCAGCGAATCCTCGACGTCAACCTCACCGGGGCCTTCAACTGCTGCCAGGTGGTGGTCCCCTATATGCGCCAGCGGGGCGGTGGCAAGATCGTCAACCAGGTATCCGCCGGGGCCTTCCCCGCCCAGTCCACCTACGGCATCACCAAACTGGCGATGGTTGGCCTGACCACCACCCTGGCCACCGAGCTGGGTCCCGAGAGCATCAATGTCAACGCCATTGCTCCCGGCGCCACCCAGAGCGATGCCGGCAAGTCCCTGACCCAGGAAGACTCCCCCTACCGCCAGATGCTGAACATGATCGTTCCCATGCGGGTGGAAGGCCAGCCGGATGAGCTGGTGGGCGCGCTGTTGCTGCTGTGTTCACCGGCGGGCAGCTGGATGACCGGCCAGGTGCTGAATGTGGACGGTGGCTGGATTATGCGTTCCTGAGCTGGCCTTGCACTTTGGGGGCTAACCCCCATGGCGTCGAACCGGGCCGGTGCCGGGATACACCTGAAAAACATTGGTTTGGCAACTGGCCGGTTCGCCCGTAGGCTGGGTTGGCCCGCAGGGCGTAACCCAACCATCAGACGGCTTCCGTCCAACCCTACCCGGTGGCTTGTATCGCTTTTTTCAAACTGATTCCCCTGGGCGCCCGCTATATGCTGCTCAGCGCCCTGGCCTTTGCGGTGATGAGCGCATTCGTCAAGCTCGCCGGCCAGCAGGGTATCCCGGTGCTGGAAATCATCGCCGCGCGGGCCCTGGTATCCCTGGTGATCAGCTATCTCGATGTCAGGCGCAAGGGCATTCCGGTGTTTGGCAGCCACAGGCTATTGCTCTTTGCCAGGGGCCTGGTGGGCTTTGTCTCCCTCACCGGGGTGTTCTATTCCCTGGTGCACCTGCCCATCGCCGAGGCCTCGGTGCTGCAGTACCTGCACCCCATGTTTACCGCGCTGCTGGCCCTGGTGCTGCTAAGGGAAAGGCCGACCGCCGCCACCCTGGCGTGCATCGCCCTCAGTTTCAGCGGCCTGCTGGTAATGGTGCGTCCCGGATTTCTGTTTGGCGGATTGAGCGCCTCCTACGATACGCTCGCGGTTGCTATCGCCATCGCCGGGGCCTTCGGTAGCGGCCTGGCCTATACCATTGTGCGCAGGCTGAGCAGCGTGGAGGACCCCTCGGTGATTGTGATGTATTTTCCCCTGGTCTGTCTGCCCGCCACCGTCCTGCTGGGCTGGGACGACTTTGTGATGCCCGGGGGCTGGACCTGGCTGACCCTGATCATGGTGGGCATTTTTACCCAAGTGGGGCAGGTCTCCCTGACCCGCGCCATGCAGACCGAAACCGCCAGCCGGGCGGGCAGTTTTTCCTACTCCCAGGTGCTCTTTGCCACCCTGCTGGGACTCTGGGTATTCGGCGAGATTCCCGGCCCCTGGACCCTGGCAGGGGCCTCCTTGATCATGCTCGGCACCCTGGTCAATATCCTCTGGAAACCCCGCCTGCCGCCGGTGGACAGTTGAGCCACCCAGCCCCGCCGCCGGGTTGAAGAGCCGGGGCCCTTGTCCCGGGATGCGCTTGGTCTTACGCCAGTAAACTTTTTTAGTCGCAATCCTTGACAGTATGCTGTCGCGGGTGGATTATGGTGGTCACCAGGATAATTGGCCCCGCAGTCATGTGCCGCGGCCATACTAATAAGAGGTCCAGCCCGATGATCAGTGAAACCAGCAGCGCCAAATTACTGCAAATCAGCAACCGGGACTGGTGGGCCATGCCCACCGCCGAGGTCGAGGAATTTCAACTGGCCCTGCTCAAGCAGCGCTTCGCCGCCCTCCGCGAAGGGGTGGCGACCCTGGACAAGATGGCCAAATTGCAGAAAATCCACCAGCTCGACAGCCTGGACGACGCGGTCCCCCTGCTGTTCCAGCACACCGCCTACAAGTCCTATCCCATGTCGTTTCTGGTCAAGGGCCGCTTCCAGGCCCTCACCGAGTGGCTGGACAAGTTGACGATGCACGACCTGTCGGGGGTGGACGCCAGCGGCTGCACCTCCATCGACGACTGGTTTCAACTGCTGGATGACCAGACCCCCCTGGCCATCAACCACTCCTCCGGGACCTCGGGCAAGCTGTCCATCATCCCCAGGGACAAGGAGGAGGCAGAGCACTTCGCCACCTGCACCATGAAGAATTTTGAGGGTTTTGGCGAACAGCCGAACATGGTTGCCGATATTCTCGCGGGCAACAAAAAGATCCCGGTGATCTTCCCCAATTACCGCTATGGTCGCCACGGCGGCAATCGCATGTTCCGCTCCCTGGCGGCCCGCTACTGCAACCCCGGGGAGAGCTTCGCCCTCTACGAGGACGAGCTGATGAGCGCCGATGTCGCCTGCCTGTCGGGCCGGGTGGCCGCCGCCGAGGCCAAGGGTGAGCTGGACAGCCTGGAGATCTCCCCGGAGCTGCTGGCCAAGTTCCGCGCCAGCCAGAACCTGGCGGAGCGCCGTCAGGAGCAGAGCGAGTCGTTTTTCAAGCGGGTGCTGGAGCACTGCCAGGGCAGGCAGGTGTATATCTCCGGCGTGGTGCCCTTCCTGATGAACTGGACCTACATGGGGGCGGAGCGGGGGCTGAGCACGGTCTTTGCCCCGGATACCCTGATCAGCACCGGCGGCGGCGCCAAGGGCTTGGTGCTGCCGTAGGACTGGCGGCAGCGGGGGGAGAACTTTCTCGGCACCTCCTTCTACACCAATTGCGGCACCCCGGAAAGCATCAGACAGCTGCCCGGCCG
>Ga0079224_100008328_pt1 | contig 14039 bp, 9 predicted proteins | sample Stecom2015_FD_80414 | JGI IMG/M metagenome (GOLD analysis project Ga0079224, IMG submission 80414) | Agricultural soil microbial communities from Utah to study Nitrogen management - Steer compost 2015 | ecosystem: Environmental > Terrestrial > Soil > Agricultural land | place: USA: Utah... | reverse complement strand
GGTATACCTGGAATTTCTAAACGCTTTTTCGAGGTGCTCTCTCATGCTGATGTCAGTGTGGTCTTTATCACCCAAGCCTCTTCAGAACATTCCATATGTATTGGAGTTTCTTCTCAAGATGCAGCAAAGGCTAAAGAAGCCCTTGACTCCGCTTTTGAATACGAAATAAGCTTAAAGAAAATCAATCCTGTAAGCGTGGAAAATGATCTTGCAATCATTGCACTAGTAGGTGATCATATGAAGAGCCACCAAGGACTCAGTGGTCGTATGTTTAGCGCGCTAGGTAAAAATAATGTCAACATTAGAGCCATTGCCCAAGGTGCTTCTGAAAGAAATATTTCTGCGGTTATCGATAAAGAGGATGTGAAAAAAGCTTTGAACACCCTGCATGAGCAATTTTTCGAAGACCATATCAAACAACTCAACTTATTTGTCATGGGTGTAGGTAATGTTGGAGAGAAGTTCCTAGACCAAATTCACACCCAAAGAAAATTCCTTAAAAAGCAACTTAAGTTGAACATCCGCGTGGTTGGATTATCCAATTCTAGAAAAATGATTTTTGATGATGGAGGTCTCGATTTGACAGATTGGAAATCTCAATTAGAAGCTGGTGAGACTACGGGACTTGAGTCCTTTTATGATAGGGTCAAGGAACTAAACTTACGCAACAGTATTTTCGTTGACAATACCGCCAATGAAAACGTAGCACAAACCTATGGAAACTATCTAGGCGATAGCATCTCTGTGGTTACCTGTAATAAAATTGCAGCCTCTTCACCTTATGAGAAGTATATTGAACTCAAAGAGCTCTCTAGGCGTTATAATGCACCTTTCCTTTTCGAAACAAATGTAGGCGCAGGTTTACCCATAATAGACACCTTAAAACATCTTATAGCTTCAGGTGATAAAATCACCAAGATTCAAGCGGTACTTTCAGGTAGTTTAAATTTTGTTTTCAATAACTTTAATTTAGATACACCTTTTGATCAAGTGGTCAAACAAGCCCAAGATGAAGGCTACACTGAACCAGATCCAAAAATTGATCTCAGCGGTATCGATGTAATGCGTAAAATTTTAATTTTAGCGCGAGAGAGTGGTAACGAGCTTGATATCGAACAAATTGAAAACGAGGCATTTTTGCCTGAGGAAAGTTTAAACACCACAACTGTTGAAGATTTTTACAAGTCATTGGTTAAACATAAAGCTCATTTTGATAAGATCTACACCCAGGCCTCTGAAAAGAATTGTCGCTTAAAATATGTCGCTCAGTTCGAAGATGGGAAGGCAAAAGTAGGACTTCAAGAAATACCAAAAGATCATCCGTTTTATAACCTGGAAGGAAAAGATAATATCGTATTATTTTTTACCCAGCGATACAGTGAGCAGCCATTACTGATTAAGGGGGCTGGTGCAGGCGCCGAAGTTACAGCTTCTGGAATTTTTGCAGACATCATCCGTATCGGGAACTTTTAAAATCTATATGCACTGATCATGAACGAGATAAAACTATTTTGTCCTGCAACTATAGCCAATGTATCCTGTGGATTCGATGTGCTGGGACTATGCCTGGAGAGTACTGGCGATGAAATGCGCATTCGAAAAGTGAGTACCCCTGGGATTCGAATTACAAAAATCGAAGGACAAAAACTTCCCCTGGAAGCCGAAAAAAATGTTGCTGGAGTTGCAGCATTAGCACTGGTTAAAGACTTGGATATTGCTTTTGGTTTTGAGATCGAAATCATAAAAAAAATAAAGCCAGGAAGTGGTATCGGAAGTAGCGCCGCTAGTGCTGCAGGAGCTGTTTTTGGCATCAATAAAATCCTAGGAATGCCTTTCAACACCACAGAGCTGGTTGGATTTGCCATTCAGGGTGAAGCCTTAGCTAGTGGGACAGCACATGCAGATAATGTAGCCCCTGCCCTATTAGGCGGATTTACCTTGGTAAAGGGTTATGAGCCATTAGAGGTCATTAAGCTCAACACACCAAAGGAATTATATGCTACGGTTATCCATCCTCAGATTGAGGTAAAAACGGCAGATGCACGGTCTGTTTTAAAACAGTCCATTCCACTAAAAAAAGCAATTGTACAGTGGGGAAATTTAGCAGGTCTAGTTAGTGCACTATACACCGAAGACTACGAATTGTTGTCCCGTTGTTTGCACGATGAAATTATCGAACCTATGAGAAGTCCGCTCATTCCAGGATTTTACAAAGTCAAAGAGGCTGTCCAAAATGCTGGAGCTCTGGGTAGTGGAATATCTGGTTCTGGCCCATCCATATTCGCGCTTTCCAAAGGCAAAGAAATGGCAGAAAAAGTGGCCCAGGCCATGGCTGAAGTATACAATGATTTTGGAGTAGATTATGACCTTCATATCTCGGGTATCAATACCGAGGGTGTAAAGGTATTATCATAACAGCAAACTCAGCCTAGGAATTAAAAAATAAAAAGCCAAAAAAGAAAATGAAATATTATAGTCTAAACCAATCAAAAGATACGGCAAATACCAGTTTTGAACAAGCCGTCATCCAAGGGATCGCACCAGATAAGGGACTCTATTTTCCTGATGAAATACAACCATTGGATCCCTCTTTTATCCAAAATATAGAACAGTATTCCAATCAAGAAATCGCCTTTAAGGTGATCCAACAATTTGTCAATGGCGAAATCCCAGACCAAGAACTAAAAGTTATCGTTGAAGACACCCTATGTTTCGATTTCCCCACAGTTAAAGTAGAAGACAATGTGTATGCCTTGGAGTTATTCCACGGCCCCACTATGGCCTTCAAAGATGTGGGAGCACGATTTATGGCACGCTGTTTAGGATACTTTAATAAAAACAAACAAGACCAACAGGTTACGGTTTTGGTTGCTACCTCGGGAGATACCGGAGGAGCTGTTGCCAGTGGATTCCTCGGTGTTAAAGGCGTCGATGTAGTGATCCTATATCCTAGCGGAAAGGTGAGTGATATTCAAGAAAAACAGTTGACGACTTTAGGCCAAAATATCGTTGCATTGGAAGTTGATGGTGTTTTTGACGATTGTCAAGACATGGTAAAAACTGCCTTTTTAGATTCAGAATTAAAAGGCCAGAATCTTACCTCAGCAAATTCCATCAACGTAGCGAGATGGCTTCCGCAAATGTTCTACTTTTTCTTTGCCTACAAACAATTAAAAAGCCAGCATAAGGATCTTGTATTTTCTGTACCAAGTGGAAACTTTGGAAACATCTGTGCCGGTATCATGGCTCATAAACTAGGGCTCCCCGTCAAACAATTCATCGCTGCCACCAACATCAATGACACCGTACCTGTATATATGGACACGCAAAAGTACGAGCCAAAGGCATCAAAACAAACTATTTCTAATGCAATGGATGTTGGAAACCCAAGTAACTTTGTGAGAATTCAAAACCTGTTTGATAATAATTTTAATGCCTTATCAGCGCTATTCTCTTCCCAGAGCTACACGGATGCCCAAACTGTTCAAGCGCTTCAACAAATCTATAAAAACTCAGGATATATCGCAGATCCACATGGTGGTGTCGGTTACCTAGGGCTTAAAAAGTTTCAAGAATCAAACCCTGAAGTGACAGGCGTGTTTTTAGAGACTGCCCATCCCGTTAAATTTTTAGATACTGTTGAAAAGGCTTTGGAAATCACCTTACCAATCCCAACGCAGATTGAAGCAGTTATTGATAAAGAAAAATCAAGCATTGCTATTGCTTCTTACGATGAGCTCAAGAGTTACTTGAACTCAAGAGACTAATAAGCTACCATCATAATACGGGAATACTCTATTTGAATATTCCCGTATGTTATTTTGTATCATATGGTTTTGCCTTCTAAAAGTATACGGTCTTACCGCTTTTTACCGACGCATCACAAGCCAACACAACCTCTAAACTACTCACGGCATCTTGCAAGTGATCCGATAAGTCAACATCGTTCTTAATTGCATCCAAGAAATACAGCTGTTCGCGTTTGCACAATTCTAAATGATCTGGCTCATCCTCAAAATGAATCCATTGATCCTTTTGTGTAAATTCATTATTGGCATCCACTACACCGTGGTGTATTTTTAAACTTTCTGTTTTGGTATGTTTATCGATCTCATCTGAAGTACCCTGCTCTAGGGCTGAAGCAGATACTATGGAAACACTCCCTTTAGGTCCCATGACATCCTTTACAAAATGTGCTGTTTCACTAATCATAGGTCCCCATCCTGCTTCATACCACCCAATGGACCCGTCCTCAAAGGTGATTTGCAATTGGCCATAATTGTAATTATCTGGTGAGATTTCATCCGTTAATCGTGCTCCTATTGCGGAAACTTGTTTGGGTTTCGAGCGTACCATCTGACACATCACATCAATATAATGAACCCCACAATCCACAATCGGACTCAGACTTTTCATAAGGTTTTTATGAACATCCCACATATACCCATGACTTTGTTGGTTTAAATTCATCCGCATTACTAAGGGTTTTCCAAGACCATGAGCCACTTCTATAAACTTTCGCCAACAAGGATGTTGTCTAAGGATGTATCCAATTACAAGTTTCTTTCCTGTTTTATTTGCTGCCTCTACCAGTGCTTTTGCACCTTGGGCGGTCGTAGCTATGGGTTTCTCTAAAAACACATCACAGCCGGCCTCAAATGCAGCTAGGGTATATTCTTGGTGGGTATCGGGATATGTTGAAATACATACCGCATTAGGATTGGCTTGTTGCAATGCCTGATGGTAGGAATCATAAACCGGGTAATTTGCCTTGAGCAGTTTATTGAGCTTATGCTTACTGTCTCCTCTTGAAACCAAGCCACAAATTTCAAAATCGGCATGTAGTTGATCATAGGCCATGGCATGAGAGGCTCCCATATTGCCACAACCTACTATAAGTACTCTAATTTTATCATTTTCCATCCTTGATCGTATTTTAAGTGTCTTTATTATTGCTCCTATGTTTTTTACCTCACTATATTTAAATAATTTTGTAGGACATAGAAAAGAACTAGCAATTTTTTAAATATAGCAAAAAATGAACAATACCGCATTAACAAATATCCATATTGAGTTAGGTGCAAAGATGGTACCTTTTGCAGGCTTCAATATGCCGGTACAGTACGAAGGAGTAACTGCTGAACATGAAAATGTAAGGAAAAATGTAGGCGTTTTTGACGTGAGCCATATGGGTGAATTCCTAGTCTCTGGCCCGAACGCTCTTGCGCTACTTCAAAAAGTATGTAGCAATGACATTACAAAACTTGAAATTGGAAAGGCGCAGTACAATTACCTACCAAACGAGCAAGGTGGCATCGTTGATGATTTAATTGTTTATCAGATCAAAGAAGATCAGTACCTATTGGTGGTTAACGCTTCGAACATTGACAAAGACTGGGAGTGGATCTCTAAATACAATAAAGAGTTTGGTGCTGAAATGAAAAATATTTCTGATGCTTATTCTTTACTAGCCATCCAAGGACCTAAGGCCATAGAAGCTATGCAATCCCTTACAGAGATTGATTTATCAGCGATCAAATTTTACCACTTTGAGGTAGGCCCTTTTGCTGGGATTCCAAATGTAATTATTTCTGCAACAGGATATACGGGCAGTGGTGGTTTTGAAGTTTATTGTAAGAATGAAGAAGTAGCTCAGCTTTGGGAAAAAGTTTTTGAAGCAGGGAAAGACTTCGGCATCAAACCAATCGGATTGGCCGCTAGAGACACCCTTCGTTTAGAAATGGGATATTGCCTTTATGGAAATGATATCGATGATACCACTTCACCTTTAGAAGCCGGACTAGGATGGGTTACTAAATTCACCAAGGACTTTGTAGCTTCAGATATTCTTAAAACCCAAAAAGAAAACGGATTAGAGCAAAAACTTATTGGTTTTGAACTTCAAGAAAGAGGAATTCCAAGAACAGGTTACGCTATTACCGATATGCAAGGGAATATCATAGGAAGAGTTACCAGTGGCACCATGGCTCCTTCATTAGGTACAGGTATTGGAATGGGATATGTGCCTGTTGCATACGCACAGGAAGGAAGTTCCATCGGAATTCAAATTCGAAAAAATCAAGTCCCTGCTACGGTTGTTAAACTTCCTTTTTATAAAAATAAATAAGCCTAGTTTGAGTTCTCTTAATAATGATGAAAGAACGTAATTCGAAAAAGATTTTAATATTAGGAGCAAGTGGTTTTATAGGAGGTGCACTCTACAGAGAGCTGTGCTCCTATTTTGACACCTATGGAACTTATCATACGGGAAAGATTTATGCCAACAACAAGCATTTCTTTCCCTTTGATATGCAAAATGATGACCTTATAGAAATCCTCTCCAGGGTTAGACCTGATGTGATTATTTCTGCACTAAGGGGCAATTTTGAAGCTCAGATTGACACCCATATTGACGTGCTAGATTATTGCAGAGCTAGCAATAGCAAGATTATCTTTTTATCTTCAGCAAACGTATTTGATGCCTTTAGTAATTTTCCGTCCTATGAGTTTGATAAAACACTTTCCATGAGTACCTATGGAAAGTTTAAGATCAAAATTGAGACAACACTGATGCAATTGCCTGAAAAGAATTATGTGATTGCGCGATTACCTATGGTTTTTGGAAGCCAATCACCAAGGATCAAAGAACTCAAATATTATTTACAGCAGCAGAAGGCTTATGAGGTCTTTCCTGACCTGGTTATGAATGTCACAAATATCGACATACTCACCAAGCAGCTTCATTATATCATTAATCGTGAGAGATACGGAATTTTTCATCTCGGAAGCTCTGACCTGATCCATCATAATGAATTTATAGAAGATATCATCAAAGTTTTGGGTCATGAAAAACCGCTGTTAAAAAATGTCTACACCTCTAATTTTGATCGTTTCCTAGCTGTTCTTCCTAAGGATAACAAACTACCCAAACATCTCAATTTTGGTCATATCGAAGTGATCGATGAGATGCATACAATATAAGTCCTGAGAAATCTTTTGACTCGCATTAATACTACCTACTTTTGAGACTCGGCAAAGTTTTTCAATCCATCTTGCAACCACTGATAATAGGTAACTGCATCGGTATACTTTTGAGGGCTACTCAAGAGCTCATAATCTGATGACATTTGAATGTAATAAGGCTGAGAAGCAGTTTTAAAATTAATGGCTTGAAAGGTTGCCCATTTATCACCAATGGTCTTGATACTTTTTACACGCCCATTTTCAAGTTCAAAATTAAATTGAGCGCTTTCATCCAATTCTTTCCTATCATCCACATAGAGTGAAATCAAAACATACTGTTCATTGAGTAAGTTAAAGATCTCTGGTTCACTCCAAACATTCTCTTCCATCTTACGACAGTTCACACATGCCCATCCGGTGAAATCTAAAAGAATAGGTTTATTGTGCTCTTTAGCATAAGCTAAACCTTCATCAAAATCTTTAAAACATGTAAGTCCTAGTGGACAATCACTTTCTTTCTCATAGATACTATAGAAGACAGGTGGTGGGAAACCACTGAGTAGTTTTAAATTCGATTGTGAGGTATTGAATAAACCAGGAACCAGATAGGCTACAAAACCAAGTACTGCAACACCAAAAATCACTCTATAAAAGCTCAGCTTTTTTCGTGGACCATCATGTGGAAAGCGAATTATTCCGAATACATATAAAGCCAATAGGATAAATATTACAATCCAAATTCCGATAAATACCTCGCGTTTTAGAATTCCCCAATGCTCGACCAAATCCGCATTAGAAAGGAATTTAAATGCCATAGCTAATTCTAAGAACCCTAAGATAACCTTGGTAGTTGTCATCCATCCTCCAGACTTTGGAAGAGATTTCAACATATTTGGAAACAGTGCAAATAATGCAAATGGTAAGGCTAAAGCCACACCAAAACCAGTCATACCAACGGTAAGCTGTGTAGCGCCTCCATCATTGGAGAGCGATCCCGCTAATAACGATCCTAAAATGGGTCCTGTACAAGAGAAGGAAACAATAGCCAAGGTTAAGGCCATAAAGAATATCCCTATAACTCCTCCTGCACCCGATGCACTATCCATTTTATTTCCCCAAGAATGTGGAAGGGTCAATTCAAAATAACCAAAGAAGGAAAACGCAAAAACTACAAAAATGATAAAGAAAATGACGTTCAACCACACGTTGGTTGATATATTATTTAAAATCTCTGGAGCAATAGTATCCAGAAAATGGAATGGCACACTTAGCGCCATATAAATCCCAACAATAAAAGCTCCGTATAAAATCGCATTAGTGATCCCTTTTCTTTTGTTACCACTCTGCTTGGTGAAAAAAGAGACTGTCAAGGGTATCATCGGAAACACACATGGGGTAAGTAAAGCGATAAGTCCTCCTAAAAACCCTAATACAAAGAGGTTTAATAAACCTTTTCCGCCTGCCTCTTCATTATGATTATTTGCTTTTAATAAATCAGTATTGGTTAGAGGAATTTCTAAATTTTGCGCGAGATCGATGCTTTTAGCATCCACTTCTTTATTGAAAACCACTGCACTTCCGTCCAAGGAAAAGCCTAAATCATATTGATCAAAGATACATTGCTTATCGTCACAGGCCTGGTAGGCCACATCACCTATAATGGTTTTAAGTCCAGGATTGAGTACCTTTATTTTTTGTACAAAAACGGCCTTGTTCGCAAAATAAGACAACTCTTGTTCGAAAATTTTATCCATTTCCGTAATTGGTTCACCTTCCTCTATAGCACCAATGCGCTTAAAGTCCACTCCTTCTCCTTGAAAAGTAAAGGTTGTAGGAATAATTTGTGGTTCCTCACCCTCTGGCTGATTTACAGCATAGAGATGCCAATTCTCTTGGATATCTGCCTCGATGGTTAGGGCATAAGTAGAATCTGAAATTTGTTCGACAGAAGTATTCCAGTGCACCTGATTTTGGCTAAAAATAAAATTGGTGACAAAAAGTAGTAGTACCGCTATTAAATTACGCATGAAGGGATGTTATTTTTAATATTTCTGTTGTTTTTTCTGTGATCCTAAAACGATCGTCCGCACGAGTGCCAATAATCCAAATGATTTCATGATCACCATTGCAAAGCAACCATTGATTTTCTTTTTCCAATAAAGAAAACTTCTCATCCTTGAAATACTTACTAAGCTTTTTTTTGCCTAGCATTCCAAATGGGTAAAAATAGTCACCATTTTGTCGTTTGCGAAGAATAAGGGGAAACTTTAACTTTTCTTTATCAACTAAAATCGCATCCTTAGACACCGTAGTTTTCGATGCAGTAACTTCGAAAGTCAGTTGAACAGGAATCCTTATGCTCTTTTGTTCCTGGTCTATGGTATATTCGTCCTGAAAGGTATCGGATTCCAATGATGTCAATAATAAATGTGCACGATTGCGAATCAAACGATGACTCTCAGATAAGAGTTGTTTCCCAGAGAGCGTGGTTAGGAGCTGCAACAGTTCTATTTCATTTTTAAAACCATAAGGTTTAAAGAGTTCGAATAAATACGCATTCAAAGGATCAAGTTCCAAAAGCTTTGCCACTGGTATCTCTATAACTTCGCCATTTTTAAAAAACAATAGCTCTCGCTTTTGATCAACGACAGCTTTAATAATGCTATTGGATTGATTTAGATGCCGTAGTGACTTTGTGAAATTTCCCAAAAAATCTGGCTTGAATTGCTTGATTATCGGAATGATATCATGTCGGTATTTATTGCGGATGTATTTGGACTCCGCGTTGCTGCAATCCTCCCGCCATAGGATCTGATGTTCCTTTGCATACAGTGTGATTTCAGATCTTGAGAATGGCAAGAGTGGTCGAACAATATAATCATTGATCTCAGGAATGCCAGTCAATCCTTCTAGCCCACTTGCTCTACCGAGATTGATCAAAAAGGTCTCTAAATTGTCATCAGCGTGATGTGCGGTGAGTAGGTATGAGAATCCGAGTTCTTGCTTTTGTTGTAAAAACCAATTGTAACGCAGATCCCTCGCTGCCATTTGGGTAGATACTTTAGCCTGTTCAACATAAGCTTTTGTATCAAAACTCACGGTATGAAATTCAACCCCATACTCCTTACACCATTTGGCAATAAACTGTTGATCTTCTAGACTCTGTTGCCCTCTTAATTGAAAATTACAATGCAATACCCTATAGTTGAGATTTAAGGCGCGGCACAGATCCAGGAGTACCATACTATCAATCCCCCCGCTTACCGCAATGGCAATCGGTGTGTTGATTAAAAAAGGAAGCTTGCGTTCAATATGAGTTTTAAAGCGCTGTTGCATCCTACAAAGTTATGTTAATTTCGTTTGATCAACAATTCATTAGCATGTGCTCTTGCAGATGAACTGATATCTTTACCCCCGAGCATTTCAGCAATTTCAATCACACGTTGATCTTGGTTTAATTTCTTCATCTGCGAAGTGGTAATGCCTTGAATTTCCTCTTTGTATACTTTATAGTGCTGATCGCCCTTTGCAGCTACTTGAGGTAAGTGAGTTATGGTGAATACCTGCATGGTCTTACTCATTTGGTACATAATATCCGCCATTTTGTTTGAGACTTCTCCAGATACACCTGTATCGATCTCGTCAAACATTATAGTAGGCAAATGCATATACTGTGCTAGAAGTGACTTAATGGCCAACATAATTCGGGATAATTCCCCTCCAGATGCGGCTTTTTTAAGTTCATTGAATTGACCACCTTTATTGGCTGAAAACAAGAACGATAAGCTATCCTTACCATTGGCCAGATAATGCGCAGTGGGAATGACTTCAATCTTGAATTGTGAATTTGGCATTCCCAAACTACTCAGGGTGCTTTCCAAGTGTTTCTTAAGTGGTGAAATTCCACGAACACGCTTTTTATGCAAATCAAGGGCCAACTTATCTAAGGCCTCTTCCATGTTGATGAGTTTCAACTGAAGCTCTTTAATATCACTTTCAAGATTTTGAGTTTTTGAAACTTGTTGTTCCAATTCTTCTTGTATAGCTAGGAGTTCTGTAACTTCTAAAACATTGTGTTTCTTCTGAAGATTATAAATTAACTGCAGCTTTTCATTCACTTTCTCCAATTCCGCAGGATCAGCTTCTAAGTTTTCTTCCAATGACTGCACCTCATTATAGAGATCGTCAAGCTCAATTAAAACCGATTCGATTCTATCGGATAAATCTTTATAAGATTTCCCAAAGTTACCCAAGCGATTAAAGCTGTTTTTAAGTTCCGTGAGACTGGGTAAGATACCCATTTGCTCCTCTCCCAATAACTGCATTCCCTGACTAACTCTAGTCGAGATTTCCTCAACGTTATTCAATTGTTCAAAGCTGGTTTCTAATTCGGCTAACATGCCTGGTTTTAATTTTGCAGCCTTTAATTCTTCTAGTAAAAATGAATTGTAATCGTAATCCTTGTCCGCCTGTTGTTGAAACTCAATTAGGGATTTTAATTCTTTTTTAAGCACTAAATAATCCGAAAGCTTAGCTTGATAAAGCTCTAACTCTTTACTTAGATCGCCAATAGCGTCAATGACTTGAAACTGAAAGTCGTTATCGGTCAGTTTTAGGGTTTGATGCTGCGAGTGAATATCGATAAGTCGCTCACCTAAGGAAGACAACACATCTAGAGTAACTGGAGTGTCATTTACAAAAGCTCTGGATTTTCCACTAGGCAAAATCTCCCTTCGAATAATGGTTTGCTTCTCAAAATCCAGATCCTGCTGTTTAAAAAATTCTTCGAGCTTGTAGTTTTCAATGGCAAAGCTAGCCTCAATTACACATTTCTCGTCTGCATTTTTAATGCTACTCAGATCGGCTCTCTTACCCAACACCAATGACAACCCGCCTAAAAGTATGGATTTTCCAGCACCAGTTTCTCCAGTAATGGATATCAGTCCTTTGTCAAAATCTACGTTTAGATGATCGATTAAGGCGTAATTCTTTATGATCAGATTTGTTAACAATACAATTTAATTTTTACCATCCCAAAGATAATTTTTATTTACCAAGCAAACTAAGAATTTAAAACTTGATACACTAATAGCTATCAAACCTACTGTGGTAAATAATTCAAAAAGTTTTAATATTTAATGCGACTCCAGGTTTTGGAGTACAGTGGAGCCATGCTGTTGAGGTTCTCTTTCAATTCCGCTATTTTCACCTTAGGACCACCAGAGAAGACATTGGCTATTTCTTCTGATTTTGCATCAAAGAATGCCTGCAGTACAAAAGAATTTGGTCGGGTATTGTTGAGTTTATCCAACAAGGTCATAGCATTCAAAATATTCTCTTTTGCTTTCATGGGCTCCGAGACTAATAAATCCACACCTAGACGATGATAGTTATAGAGTGCCATACGATACTCTTTGAAAGTGTTCGAGAGTAAGTTATCAACCAATTCCCAACGCGTTCTGTTTCCATCGGTTTGCTTCCAACCACTAAAACCACTTCCTTGACTTAGGTTTACGATAGCCTGCGCCTGTTCAAAATAGTCGCTGCCACCTTCTTTAGAGAATGTATCGGCGTCAATACCTAAAATGATATAAACATAATAGGACACCACAGCTGTTAGATTACTTTCAAAAACATTAGGGTTGAAATAAAGCGGCGCGAATTCTACATACCTGAAGGTGAAATTCTTATCCTGGTAATTAAACACAGGAGATTGATAAGTAGAATTAAACACAGGTCTGTTTGATTGAATTTGTATGGTTCCGCTAAATGTACTATTGTCGTATTGAGTAATGGTGACCATCATGCTACATTCAATGCGCTGATCAGCATTAAAGCCTCCATTGGTCCATTGCGTTTTATTCACATAGTCGTTCAGGGACTTTTCGAGCGTTGTGAAAATTTGCTTATTGGTTTGATTGACTTGATCGGAATTGACAATAACAGTACAATTCAATTCCTGGCCATAGGTATAACTTAAGCAGGCACACAGTAGTAAGGTTAGGATTTGTTTAAGCATCGAGTCTGGATCGTATCTCATTAAAAATATCGACTGCAACCTCCTCTTTTGATTTTAATGGAAACGCAATTCGATTTAACTTCTTATCTATAAATGTAACCTTATTTGTTGATTTACCAAAACCAGCACCTGTATCATTTAAAGAATTTAAAACAATGGCATCCAAGTTTTTTCTTTGAAGTTTTGAAACTGCATTATCAAATTCATTCTCAGTTTCTAATGCGAATCCCACTAAAAATTGCTGCCCTTTAATCTTTCCTAGCGAGGCTAATATATCATCAGTGGGCACAAGATCAATATGCAGCGTAGCGCTCTTCTTTTTTATTTTTTGATCTGCAACCTCTGCAGGTTTGTAGTCTGCAACTGCAGCTGCTAAAATGGCAATATCAACCTGATTAAAGACCTGATGTGTGGCATTGTACATCTCTTGCGCACTTTGCACACGCACCACTTTAATTAGACTGTCTTCCAAGGTCAATGCCGTAGGTCCCGCAACTAAAAAAACCTCAGCACCTAATGCTGCTGCATGCTTAGCTAGAGCAAAGCCCATACGACCACTAGAATGGTTTCCTATAAAACGTACGGGATCAATGGCCTCATATGTCGGGCCTGCAGTAATCAAGACCTTTTTACCATAAAGTGGCAAATTTGATTGTAGTTGATTTTCAATAAGAGAAACGATGCCTTCTGGTTCTGCCATCCTCCCCTGACCTACAAGACCGCTTGCAAGCTCCCCACTCTCCGCTGGAATGATAATATTACCTCGTTGAATGAGGGTGGCTATATTTTCCTGAGTAGTCGGGTGACTATACATATCTAAATCCATCGCAGGAGCAATAAACACTGGGCAAGTTGCGGACAAATAGGTCGCCAATAAAAAGTTATCCGATGTCCCTGTGGCCATCTTCGACATTGTATTAGCCGTAGCTGGAGCGATAACCATAAGGTCAGCCCACAATCCCAGATCTACATGATTGTTCCAAAGTGCATTTTCCTGATCAGGATCTGTAAATGAAGAATATACCTTATTTTTAGATAACGTAGAAAGCGTTAAAGG
>Ga0079224_100008327_pt1 | contig 14042 bp, 12 predicted proteins | sample Stecom2015_FD_80414 | JGI IMG/M metagenome (GOLD analysis project Ga0079224, IMG submission 80414) | Agricultural soil microbial communities from Utah to study Nitrogen management - Steer compost 2015 | ecosystem: Environmental > Terrestrial > Soil > Agricultural land | place: USA: Utah... | reverse complement strand
GGAGCCTCACGCGTCCGGACGAGCCGCCCGTGAGCACCTGGAGGAGCTGATGGCGACCGGAACCTACGAGTACAGGAGCGACTTCGCCAGGCGCTACGTGGAGAAGGGGCGCGCAGAGGGGCGTGCGGAGGGGCGCGCGGAGGGTGAGGCCCGTGCCGTGCTGCGGGTGCTGGCCGCGCGGGGAGTGGAGGTGACCGAGGAGGCGCGTCGGCGGGTGCTGGAGTGCGCCGATCCGAACGTCCTGGACCGGTGGCTGGAGCGGGCCCTGACCGCACGCACCGCCCACGACCTGTTCACCGACTGACGTTCGCGCCGCCCGCGGCCGTGGGACACGACGACGGCCCTCCCGCGACCGGATCGCGGGAGGGCCGTGGCGCGGGGCGCGGTCCGCTACGGGGCGCTGCCGCTGTTGGGGCGGCCGCCCAGGGCCAGCACCGTCAGCACCACCGCCGTGGAGACCACGGTGATGACCACCGACAGCGAGGCCAGCAGCGGGAACGTGCCCGCGGTCCACAGGTCCAGGATGGCCTGGCCCACGACCGGGGAGCCCGGTCCGGCGAGCATCGCCGAGGCGTTGATCTCGCCCGCCGACAGGATGAACAGCAGCGACCAGCCCGCCACCAGGCTCGGCGCCATCAGCGGCAGGATCACCCGGAGGAAGACCCGCCAGTCGCGGGCGCCGGAGACCTCCGCGGCCTCCCGCATCTCCGGACCGATCTGCTGGATCGCGGAGTTGGCGTAGAACGACGCCTGCGGCAGGAAGATCACCACGTAGGTGCTGACCAGCAGCAGCAGGGTCCCGTTCCAGCGGAAGGGCGGACCGGCGAACGCCACCAGGAAGGCGATGCCCACCACGATGTGCGAGATCGCCGCCGGAACCTTGATGACGCCGTCGACGAGACGCCCCAGGAACGAGCGGCGCCGGTAGGACAGGTAGGCCAGCAGCGCCGCCAGCAGGGTGGTGATGGTCGCGGTCAGCAGCGCCAGCAGCAGGCTGTTGGTGATGCCCCGGCGCACCGCCAGACGTCCCCACAGGTCGACGTAGTTGTCGACGCTCAGGGTGCCGAAGTCGACCTGCGGCGTCCAGAAGCCCTGGAAGGAGACCAGCAGCAGGGCCAGGAACGGCAGCACCGAGGTGGCCCCCAGGTAGCCGAGCACCAGCAGCCGCGCCGGAAGCTTCCAGCGGCCCAGCGAGACCAGCGCCGCACGGGCCCCGCGTCCGCCGATACGGGCGAACCGGCCCTTGGCCATGATGCGGCGCTCCACCGACCAGGCGACGACCACGATGGTGATCAGGATCAGGCTCATGCTCAGCGCCGTGATCAGGTCCGGCGGGTACTTGCGGGTCACCGCCTGCACGATGGACACCGGAAGCACCTGGATCTGGGCGGAGGTGCCGATGACCACGGGGACCGAGAACAGCGCGAAGCCGATGGTGATCAGCTGCAGCACCGCCGCGCCCATGGCGGGCTTGAGGTTGGGCAGGGTCACCCGGAACAGGGTCTTGACCGGCCCGCACCCAGAGACCCGGGCCGCCTCCTCCAGCGCCGGGTCCAGCGACTGCAACCCGCTGGAGATCGCCAGGTAGGCGTAGGGGGTCAGGTAGAGGGCGTAGACGAAGACCAGCCCGGGCCAGGTGAAGATGTCCAGCGGCCCGGTCTCCAGGTGGACGCCGACCAGCCCCAGCAGCTTCCGCAGCCAGTGGTTGAGGAAGCCCGCCTCGGGCGTGGCCAGGAAGACCCAGCCGATCGAACCCGCGATGGCGGGCACGAACAGCGGCATCAGCGGCAGCGCCTCGGCGGCCCACCCCATCCGGGCGTCGGTGCGCACGTTGATCCACGCCAGCACGGCGCCGATGAGGAAGGCCAGCCCACCGCCCAGGGCCACGGCCACGACCGCGTTGCGGAGCACCTCCAGGGTCTTGGCGCTGGTGAGCACGCCGACCACGGCGGGCAGCTCCATGCCCAGCTCGCCGATGAAGGCGCGGCCCACCGGGTAGACGATGAAGGCGACCACGACGGCCGCGGCCACCCAGCTCACCAGCTGGAAGGAGGAGAACCTGCGGCCGGACCGGGCCGGCCGCGCGGCGGCTGCGGGAACGGTTTCAGGCCGTTGCAACGTACTAGTCATGATCGAGCACCACAACGCACGCGGCGGGGTCCACTCCGACCCACACCTTCCGACCTGGGGCCAGTTCCGGATCGTCGTCCGCCCACACCCGGACGCTGGTCTCGCCGACCCGGACCACGTACTCGGTGTAGGAGCCGGCGAAGACGGCGTTGGTGATCTCCCCGGACCAGACGTTCTCGCCGGAACGCTCGGCGGTGTCGATCCACCAGCGGTGGGCGCGGCTGGCCACGAACCGGGAGCCGTCCGCGGACGCCCCGGGGCCGGGGTCGGCGATCCGCATCGGCCCGATGGCGGTCGCCACCTGGTGGGAGTCACCGCCGGCCGAGGTCACCGGGATCAGGTTGGCGGTGCCGATGAACTCGGCGACGTAGCGGTTGCGGGGCCGCTCGTAGATGTCGCGGGCCGACCCGTTCTGCATGACCTTTCCGGAGCGCATCACGGTGATCTGGTCGGCCAGCTCCATCGCCTCGGCCTGGTCGTGGGTGACGTAGACCGCGGTGAAGCCGAGGTCCTGCTGCATGGCGCGCAGTTCCCGGCGCAGGATCTCGCGGACCTTGGCGTCGATGTTGGACAGCGGCTCGTCGAACAGCACCACGTCGGTGCCCGCGACGATGGCGCGGGCCAGCGCCACACGCTGCTGCTGGCCGCCGCTGAGCTGCCCGATCGCGCGGGTGCCGTGCGAGGACAGGCCCATGATCTTGAGGACCTCGTCCACCCGGGCGCGGATCTGCTCCTTGGGCATCCGGTCCTTGCGGGGGCCGGTGGTGAGCGGGAAGGCCACGTTGTCGGCCACGGTCATGTTGGGCCACAGCGCGTAGCTCTGGAACACCATGCCCACCGGACGGTCCTGGGGTTCGACGGTGCGCAGTCCGGGCTCGAAGACCGGCTGGCCGTCGATGGTGATGCGGCCTTCGTCGGGGTGCTCCAGACCGGCCAGGCAGCGCAGCAGCGTGGTCTTGCCGCAGCCGCTGGGGCCGAGCAGGACGCAGAAGTCGCCCTTGGGCATGTGCAGGGTGACGTCATCGACGGCCGCCACGATCGTTCCGTCGGGCGCGCGGAAGCGTTTGCGCAGACCGACGATGTCCACCCCGTTGCGCGGCTCCTCCGTGACGGCGGACGCCGGGGTGTCGTGCGTGGTCATGGTCATCGGGAGTTCTCCTAGAAGGGTGGATCAGAAGCCGAGCAGCTCGTTGAGGTGGTCCTGCTCCTCCAGTGCGAGGCTCAGGTCCGGGGTGACGTAGCCCTCGGGCTCGGGCAGGGTGCCCTCCAGCTCACCGAGCGGCGAGATGCCGAAGCCCTCGTTGAGGGCGATCTGGCCCTTCTCCGACATCAGGAAGTTGGCGAACAGCAGCGCGGCGTTGGGGTGCGGGGAGCTCTCCGCCACGGCCGTGTACTGCTCGACGCCGGTGGTGGGGGCGAGGTAGGCCAGCTCCACGGGGGCGCCGGACTCCTGCAGCGGGTTGACCACCGAGGGCAGGCTGGGGAAGGTGGCCAGGGACTCGCCGGCGGCCACCTGCTGGGTTCCGGGGATGGCGCTGTCGACCTTCTTGATGTCGTTGTCGGCCAGGCCCTCCAGGAACTCCTCGCCGTACTCCTCCTTGAGGATGCGCAGCAGTTCGGTCCAGGACAGGAACGACTGGGGGTCGGCGGTGTCGATCTCGCCCTTCAGCTTGGGGTCGAGCAGGTCCTCCCAGCTCTCCACGTCGGAGGCGGAGAGCTTGTCGGTGTTGTAGGCGACGCCGATGGGCTGGGAGTTGACCAGGAAGTAGGCGTCCTTGTGCAGGGCCTCCTCCGGCCAGTCGGCCATGTTCTCGACCTGGTCGGCGGGGAGTTCGCGGATCCAGCCCTTCTCCAGGTACTCGTCGAGCACGTGGGCCTCGGGGATGGTGACCAGGTCGCCCACGGACTGTCCGGAGTCGCGCTCGGTGGAGTAGCGCTGGGCCAGGACGGGGGAGCCCATCCGGACCACCTCGACGGGGATGCCGTACTCCTCCTCGAAGGCGGCGGCCGCGGCCTGGACAGGTTCGTCGGGGATGGAGACGTACCAGGTGACGATGCCCTCGTTCTGGGCCGCCTCGACCAGGTCGCCGCCTTCGCCGTCGGCGGATCCTCCTCCGCCGCCGCAGGCGGTCGCGAACAGGGTGAGGGCCAGGGCGACCGAGCCGATCGGCAGCCAGCGGCGTGTACTCATCACTCCTCCAATGACCGGGTGATTGAACTCATTATGAGGTTTATTATTGTTATCATGATTTGAGTGGGTCGAACAGAGCGTACTGCCCGGTCGATCTGGTCGGACTCAGAGGGGGCGGCCTCCCAGGGATCCTGAGAAGTATGTGGTCGTATGTGGCTGTTCGTCACGAATGTTACGTGATGTCCGTTACGGTGCAACAAGGGGTAGGTAACACCTGACCTGCGCCGAAGCCACGGCGCCTCGCTCCCGGAACTGTCACGGGCCGCGGCCACCCTTCCCGGACACGTCCCCTCCCGGAAGGACCCCCATGCCGCCTGCCCTCCTGACCGGACTCGACGCCGTCGACTGGGCCGCACTGCACCACGTCTACGGTGCCCTTCCTGGCCCGGCTCGCCACCGAGCCCACCGCCCCGCACCGACGGACGTGGACCCTCCTGCTCACCGCCGTCGCCGCCGACGACGACGCCCCCGACGAGGTCCTCACGCACACCGGCGCGGCCCTGGTCGCCGAGGCGGACCGGCTGCTGCCGCTGCTGGACGACCCCGACGACGAGATCCGGCACGCCGCCACCTGCCTGCTCGGCCACCTGCCCGCCGACTGCGCGTCCGCCGTCCTGGCCGCACTACGGGAACGCAGCCGGGTCGAGACCTCGCCCCCGGCGCTCGCAGGCGTCACCGCGGCCATCGGACGGCTCGCCCCAGAGGGCGGCCGCGCCTGGCTGACCCGCGAACTCGCCGCCGACCGCCCCGCCGCGGCCCGCGCCGGAGCGGCGTGGGCCATCGCCCGGTACGGCCTGCCCTGGACGGAGGAAGCCGGCAGCGCGGTTGTCGACTGCTGGCGGGACGGGGAACCCGTCAAAGGACCCTGGCACTGGTCGGACAGCGGCATGCTCGGCGACATCGCCCTCGGCGTCGCCGACGTGCGGGCCGTGGCGGCGATGCTCGACGCCCTGCTGCGGCACGGCACCGCCGGAGTCGCCGCCACCCACGGCCGCTGCATCGCCCAGCGGTCCGCACGCCCCGCCCTGGCCCCGCTCCTGGCCTGCGCGGTCGACCACCCCGCTCCCGCGGTCCGCTCCGCAGCGGCCTTCGCGGTCGACGACGTCTTCGCGGCCGCCCGCCTCGCCGCCGACTCCCTCGCCGCCCGCACCGCCGCACAGACGGACGCGCTCGCCGACGAGGAGTCGACCGGGGCCGTGTTCGTCCGCCCCGCCCTGGACGCCCTGATCCGCATCGACGACCCCCGGTGGCCCGCCCTGCTCGCCGCCGCGCTCGCCCGCGGCCGCATCCCCCTGCGCGACCTGCTCGACGAACGCGGCCTGGCCTACCGCCCCGCGCTGCTCGCCGCCGTCCGCCGCCGCCTCGCCGCCGTCCTGGAGACCGGCCCCGACCCGTCGGCCCCCTGGCCGCACCAGAAGCACCACAGCGAGCTCGTCGAACTGTCCCTGCTCCTGCAGCACTGGCGAGGCGGCGGCCGACGCGGTCGACGACCTCCTCCCCCTGGTCGAGGACGGACAGCACTGGGCCGTCCCCGCGCTCGCCGCGATGGGGGAGCTCGCCCGCGCCGCCGTTCCCGCCCTGCGGCGGGCCTTCGAGGACCCCGCCTCACCCGACCACGTCCGTGCGGACTGCGCCGCGGCGCTCGCCGCCCTCACCGGCGACACCGCACTCCTGGAACAGTGCCTCGCCCGGCTGGTCGCCGACGGCTCCGCGGACACGGACCGCGTCGCCGCCGCCCGACTGCTGCACGAGACCACCGGCGAGACCGCGGTCCCGCTGCGCGCCGCCGCGCACACGCTGGAACGGGGCCGGATCGCGCGAGCCGTGGCGGAGGCCGCCGACCTCGCCGGGCGGCTCGGCGAGGCCGCCCGCGGCCTGGTCCCGCGGCTTCGCGCGCTGCTCGGCGACCCCTGCGCCGGACACCCCGCGGCCCTGGCGCTGCGCCGGATCACCGGCGAGGCCGGGCCGCTCCTCGACGAGTGCCGTGCCCGCCCGGAACAGGAGCGGAAGGGCGCCCGGGAGCGGCTGGCCGAACCGGAGTGGCTGGCCGAGACGCTGCGCGAACTCGGCGCGGACGCGGCCGGGCTGCCGTCCGCGCTGCGCGCCCTCGCCGAGGGCGATCACGCGCTCGCCCCGGGCGGCACCTGGGGCGCGCAGGTCCGCGACGACGAGCGGAAACGGGACCGGTTGCGCGGCCTCCTCGCCGAGCACGCCGCGTCCGCCCGCTGAACCGGCCGGGCACGCTCACCGCACCCGGTGCAGCGGAGCCAGGTCGTCGGCGGCGTAGGAGAGCCTGTCGTGCACCCGCACCACGCCCTCCACCCGGCGCACCGAGCGGACCAGGCGGGGGATGACCGAGCGCACCGGCACCCGCCCGTCCAGGGTGACCACGCCGTTGTCCACCGACACGGCCACGCCCGACAGGTCGAACTCGCCGCGCAGCACCTCCCGCTCCACCGTGTCCCGCAGTTCACCGTCGGAGACGAAGTAGACGCGCAGCAGGTCGGAGCGGCTGACGATGCCCAGCAGCCGCCCGTCGTCGGTGACCACCGGCAGCCGTTTGATCCGGTGGCGGCGCATCCGCTCGGCGGCCTCCCGCGGCGTCGCGTCCGCGGTGATGGTGACCGCGGGCGCGCTCATCAGGTCCCGCGCCACCGGGCCGTCCGACTCCTCCCCGCGGAAGACCGCCTCCTCCAGGTCCGGGGCGGCGAGCTTGAGCAGCAGGTCGCTCTCCGAGACGACGCCGACCACGCGGTGGTCGGCGTCCAGGACGGGAAGCGCGCTGACGCCGTTCATCCGCAGCGACATCGCGAGCCTCTTGAATCCGGCCTCCTCGAACGCGGCCACGACGTGGGTGGTCATGAGGTCGCCGACAGTGCTGGACATGGGTTGCTCCTTCAGGGTCCGCCCGTCTTCGGGCCCCGGGGCGGGGAACGCGGGGCCCGGTCCGCCGGGTCACAGCGGCCGCAGCGCCCGCAGGTAGGGGTCGCCCGCCGGCGGCACCGCCAGGCGGATGCGCGCGTCCACGCACACCGCCCCCGACGGGGTCGCCATCACCGGGTTCAGGTCCAACTCCGACACCTGCGGCAGGTCCACCGCCAACTGCGACAGCCGCAGCGCCATCTCGCGCAGCGCCGTCAGGTCCACCGCGGTGTCGCCCTCCTGCTCGCCCAGGGTGCGCAGCGCGGGGACCGAGCGGACCAGTTCGTCGGCGTCGACGTCGGTGAGCGGGGCCAGCCGTGCCGCCCGGGTGCGCAGCGCCTCGGTGTAGGTGCCGCCCAGCCCGCACACCACGAGCGGCCCGAACACCGGCTGCTGCACCAGCCCCAGCAGCACCTCGAACCCGCGCGGCGCCATCGCCTGCACCAGCACCCCGCGCAGCCGCGGACCGAACCGGTCGGCCAGCTCCGCGTGTGCCCGGCGCACGTGCTCGGCGTCGGTCAGGTCCAGGCGCAGCGCGCCCGCCCGCTTCTTGTGCACCACCCCGGCCACGTCCGCCTTCAACGCCACCGGGCCGTTCAGCTCCTGCCGGGCCCGCGCCGACTCCTCCGGGGTGTGGGTCCACTGCCACGGCGCGACCGTGATCCCGTAGCAGCCCAGCAGGTCCATCACCTGGTCCAGCGGCAGCCAGCCGCCCTCCGGGCGGCGTCTCAGGAAGTCCTGCGCGATGCCGCGGGCGCGGTCGGCGGCCACCGCGGTGAGGGTCGGCGGGGTGCCCACGGGCCGGGCCAGCCACCGGGCGCGCGCCCACGCGTGCCCCAGCGCGGCGGCGGCCGCCTCGGGGCCGTGGTAGGAGGGCACCACGCCGTGCTCGCCCGCGGGCAGGCTGGTCACCGTCTCCGCCTGGCCCGGGGCGACGGCGACCACCGGCTTGCCGTGGCCCGCGGTCGCCACCACCGGCAGCGGGTCGGCCAGCGCGGTCCGCACCATGATCGCGATGACCGCGTCGACCTCCGGGGCGGCGATGAGACGTTCCAGACAGGCCCGCAACTGGTCGCTGCGCGCGGCGGGCGTGGTGTCGACCGGATTGGCGCAGGCCGCCCCGGCCGGCAGCAGCGCCTCGATGTCGCGGCGGGTCCGCTCGCCGAGTTCGTGCACCTCCAGCCCGGCGTCGGCGCACGCGTCGGCCGCCAGCACCCCGGTGCCTCCGGCGTTGGTGACGATCGCGATCCGCGGACCCGACGGAAGCGGCTGGTGGGCGAGGAACGCGGCGGTGCCGACCAGTTCCCCGAGGCTGCGCGCCGCCACCACGCCCGCCTGCGCGAACAGCGTCTCCGTGGTCAGCGCGGGGGTGAGGGACGCCCCGGTGTGCGAGGCCGCGGCCCGCTGCCCGGCGGCGGAGCGCCCCGCCAGCACCGTGAGCACCGGCATCCGGCGTCCCAGGCGGCGGGCCACCCGGGAGAACTTGCGCGGGTTGCCGAAGGACTCCACGTGCATGATCGCCATCGTGGTGGCCGGGTCGGCCTCCCACCACCGCAGCAGGTCGTTGCTGCTGACGTCGAGCTTGTTGCCGGTGGACACGAACGAGGAGACGCCGATGCCCAACCGGGACAGGTGCTCCAGCAGCGTGATGCCGATGCCGCCGGACTGCACGACCAGGCCCGCCCGCCCGGGCAGCGGCGGGTTCGCGGCGAACGTCGCCTGCAGGCGCACGTCCTCGGTCAGGGACGCCACCCCGAAGCAGTTCGGGCCGACCAGCCGCATCCCGTGGCGGCGGCACACCGCGAGCAGTTCCCGGCCGGCGTCCGCGTCCAGGTCGGCGGTGATGACCACGAGCGCGCCCACGCCCCGCTCGCCGCAGTCGCGGGCCACGTCGACCACCGCGCCCGGCGGCACCGACACCACCGCCAGATCCGGAGCCTCCGGCAGATCGGCCACCGACGCGGAGGCGGCGACGCCGGCCACGGTCGCGGCCTGCGGGTGCACCGCGTACAGGCGGCCGGTGAACCCGCCGTCGCGGATGTTGCGCAGGATCGCGTTGCCGACGGACACCGGGCGCCGGGTGCCGCCGAGGACCACCACCGACGCCGGACGCAGCAGCGGCTGCAGGCTCTCCCGGCCCGCGAGGCTCTCCCGTTCACCGACGGCGTCCAGGTAGCGGTCGTCGGGGGCGAGCGGAATGGTCAGCTCCACCACGCCGCGGTCGAAGCGCTGCCGCGGACGCAGCCCGATGTCGGCGAAGACCCGCAGCATCCCGTGGTTGTCGGGCAGCACGTCGGCCCGGAACGCGGTGATCCCGTTGCGGCGGGCCCGGGAGGCCAGGTGCTCCAGCAGCAGGGTGCCCACCCCCCTGCCGTGGAACCGGTCGGCGACGGCCAGCGCCACCTCGGCGACGTCGGGCCGGTCGGTGGCGTCGTAGCTGGCGGCGCCGATCACCTCGCCGTCGAGGACCGCGAGCAGCGCCTGGTGGTCCCGGCCGGGCTCCGCGCAGATGCGGTGGGAGAGCTCGTCGACCGCGACGGAGCCGGAGACGAAGAAACGCATCCGCCGGTTCTCCGGGGACATCGCCTCGTGCATCGCGCGCACCCGCTCCTCGTCCTCCGCGCGGGCGGGACGCACCAGCACGATCGTGCCGTCGGTGAGCAGGGCGTGGGCCGCGTCGGCTCCGAGGTCGATGGTCATGCGCTCCCCCTCTGCGAGGCGTGGGGCGGTGCGCCCTGGACCCCCGGGACGCGTCCTCTCCGGTCCTGCCCGGCGCACTACCCCCGATTCCCGCTCCGAAGCACCCCGCCGGGGCCGTGGTTCCCGGCCGCGTCCGCCGGAGCGGCGCCGTTTCCCCGCAGCGGCGGTGTCGGTAGGGTGGGGCCGTTTCACGGACGGGGACCGCTGGGACGAGGAGGAGCCGATGACGGCGGACGGCGCAGCGCCGGAAGAGGAAGAGGTCCGCGTCGAGCAGCGGGGGCTGTACTACGAGGAGCTGCAAACCGGTGCGGTCTACGTCCACCGACCCGGACGCACCGTCACCGACGCCGACAACGTCCTGTTCAGCACGCTCACCATGAACCCGCAGAGCCTGCACCTGGACGCCCACTTCAGCGCGGCCACCGAGTTCGGCCGCCCCCTGGTCAACAGCCTGTTCACGCTGTCGACCCTGGTGGGGCTGAGCGTCAACCAGCTCACCCAGGCCACCACGGTCGCCAACCTCGGGTTCGGGGAGGTCTCCTTCCCGCACCCGGTGTTCGCCGGGGACACCCTGTACGCCGAGACCCGGGTGCTGGACAAGCGGCTGTCGCGGTCCCGCCCGGACAACGGGGTCGTCCGCTTCGAGCACCGCGCCCGCAACCAGGACGGGGTGCTGGTGGCCCGGGTGGAGCGCTCCGCGCTGATGCTGCGCCTGCCCGAGGAGCGGCGGTGAACCGCGCCGAGGTCGACCTGCCCGGACCGGCCCTGCTGTTCTGCCCGGCGGACCGGCCCGACCGCTACGCCAAGGCCGCCGAGCGCGCCGACGCGGTCGTCCTGGACCTGGAGGACGGCGTCGCCGCCGAACACAAGGACCGCGCCCGCGCCCTCCTCGTCGCCGGCCTCGCCGACCTCGACCCCGACCGGGTGGTCGTGCGGGTCAACGCGCCGGGCAGCCCGTGGTGGGACGCCGACGTGGCGGCGGTGCGGGAGGCCGGCGTGCGGCTGGTGATGCTGCCGAAGGCGGAACGCCCCGAGGACGTCGAGGCGCTCGCCCCCGCCCGCGTGATCGCCCTGTGCGAGACGGCGGCCGGGGTGCTCGCCGCCCCCCGCCTCGCGGCCTCCCCCTCGTGCGCGGCGCTCAGCTGGGGCGCCGAGGACCTGATGGCGGACCTGGGCGGGGCCGCCAGCCGCCGCGCCGACGGCTCCTACCACGACGTGGCCCGGCACGCCCGCTCCCAGGTGCTGCTGGCCGCCGCGGCGGCCGGGCGGCCCGCCGTGGAAACGGTCCACCTGGACCTCGACGACCTCGCCGGGCTCGCCGCGTCCTCCGCCGAGGCCGCCCAGGTCGGGTTCAGCGCGCGCCTGTGCGTCCACCCCTCCCACGTCGCCCCCATCCGCGCGGCCTTCGCCCCCGACCCCGCCGCCGTGGAGTGGGCGCGCGGCGTGCTGGAGGAGGCCGAACGGACGCCCTCGGGCGTGTTCCGCTTCCGCGGCAGGATGATCGACGAGCCGCTGCTGCGCCAGGCCCGCGCGATCCTGCGCCGCTCCCGCAGCTGACCGGAGCCCCGCCGAAGGCGAGCGGGAGAGGCCGGACACCTTCCCGGCCGAGCCCGCGCCTCCCGGTACCGGCCCGGGGCGCGGCGGGAGGTCCGGGGGACCGTGCGCTGAACCGGATGCTCCGGGGGAGTGGGGCGCCCGCCGTCGCCGGGCGCGGCGCGGCCACGAGGCGGCCGCCACCGCGCGTTCCGCGGCCGCCCGCGACGACCCGGCCGTCGCCGGGCGGGGCGGACTCGACGGCACCGACCCGGAGTCGGTGCGGCGCGCCGTCAACGCGTCCGCGCAGACCGCGGAGGAGGCCGACCGGGTCGTCGCCGCGCGTGCCGACCTCCCCGGGCGGCCGGGGCGATCGCCGAACGCACCGGCCGCGGCGACGCCGGGGACGAGGAGCGGCTGTACGCGGCCGTGCCGCCGCCCGGCCCGCACCGCACCGCCGACGCCGCGCCCCGGTACGGCCGCGGCGCCCGGGCCGCGGGCGGATGGGTAGCATGGCGGCCGTTCCCCGTCCCGGGCGCGCCGGGCGCGGGGACACGACAGGGGGGAGGAGCGGGGTGCGGTGGGGCGCGGGAGTCGCGACGCGACGCACCCGGTCGCGCCGCGGCGGAGTGCGGAGCGCGCCTCCCGGCCGCGGACGGCCCCCGCAGGACACCGCGCCCCGGCGACACCCCCCGGCCGCTGGGTATGCCGTCCGGACGGAACGACCACCGGCACCGGAGCCGGAGGCTGAGAGAGGGGCAGCCCGATGCTGAGACTGGGCAGTCGCACGTTCACCGACGACCAGACGCTCGTCATGGCGATCGTCAACCGCACCCCCGACTCCTTCTACGACCGGGGCGCCACCTGGCAGGAGGAGCGCGCCCTGGAACGTGTGCACCAGGTCGTCGCGGAGGGGGCCGACATCGTCGACATCGGCGGGGTCAAGGCCGCGCCCGGCGAGGAGATCCCCGTCGCCGAGGAGATCGACCGCGTCGCCGGGTTCGTCGCGAAGGTCCGCGACGCCTACCCCGACCTCGTCATCAGCGTCGACACCTGGCGCGCCGAGGTGGGGCGCGAGGTGTGCCGGGCCGGAGCCGACCTCCTCAACGACGCGTGGGGCGGCTACGACCCGCACCTCGCCGAGGTGGCCGCCGAGTTCGACGTGGGCCTCGTGTGCACCCACACCGGCGGGGTCCGGCCGCGCACCCGGCCGCACCGCGTCCACTACGACGACGTGGTGCGCTCCGCGATCGACGACACCGTCGCCCTCGCCGAACGCGCCGTGTCGCTGGGGGTGGACCGCTCCCGCGTCCTCATCGACCCCGCGCACGACTTCGGCAAGACCACCCGGCACTCCCTGGAGGTCACCCGCCGGCTCGACGAGATGACCGCGACCGGGTGGCCGGTGCTGGTGTCGCTGTCCAACAAGGACTTCGTCGGCGAGACCCTGGACCTGCCGGTCGAGGAGCGCCTCGTGGGCACCCTCGCCGCCACCGCGGTGTGCGCCTGGCACGGCGCCCGCGTCTACCGGGTCCACCAGGTGGTCGAGACCCGCCAGGTCCTCGACATGGTCAGCAGTATCAAGGGACTCCGCGCCCCCGCCCGGGCCGTGCGCGGACTGGCCTAGGAAGACGATCACGTGATCACCATCGCAGCGGTCTGCCCGCACCCCCCGATGCTCCTGCCCGACCTCACCGGCCGGCAGGACGGGGCCGCCGAGGTGCGCGACGCGTGCCGCACCGTCCTGGCCCGCCTCCTGCGCGACGCCGACCACGTCGCCGTCGTGGGCGGGGCGCCCGCCGTCCCCGGCACGGCCCGCCCCGACCTGGCGCGCGGCCTGCCGCTGAGCCTGCGCGTGGGCGTGCACCTGCTGGAGGAGGCCGGCTGGGCCCACTCGGTGGAACTGCACCCGGTGGCCGACGACACCCCGACCGACGAGTGCCTGCGCCGGGGGCGCGCACTGGCGGCGGCCCCGCGGCCCACGGCCCTGCTGGTGATGGGGGACGGCAGCGCGCGGCGCGGCCCCAGGGCCCCCGGCCACTTCGACGAACGGGCCCACGGTTTCGACTCCGACCTGGTGGACGCCCTGCGGGAGGGCGACCCGGCGCGGCTGGCCGGACTCGACGCCGGCCTGGCCCGCGACCTCATGGCCCAGGGCCGCGCCGCCCTCCAGGTCCTCGCGGGCGCGGCCGCCGCGCAGGACGCGCCGCCCCGCGCCGACCTGGTCTACGCTGACGACCCCTACGGGGTGATGTACGCGGTCGCCGAGTGGCGCTGGTGACCGGAGAGACGGAAAGAGGCGAGTCTGCGTGCGAGTCCTGCTCAACGAGGTGGCCCCCGCCACCGCCGGGCCGGGCCGGGAGGTCGACGGGCCGGAACTGGCGGAGCTGTACGCCTACCCGGAGGAGGCCGCGCGGCGTCCGTGGGTGCGCGCGAACTTCGTGACGACCCTGGACGGCGCGGTCACCGGCGACGACGGCAGGTCCGGGTCGATCAACACCGGCGCCGACCGCGCGGTCTTCTCGCTGCTGCGGGCCCTGTCCGACGTCATCGTCGCGGGCGCGGG
>Ga0079224_100008324_pt1 | contig 14043 bp, 5 predicted proteins | sample Stecom2015_FD_80414 | JGI IMG/M metagenome (GOLD analysis project Ga0079224, IMG submission 80414) | Agricultural soil microbial communities from Utah to study Nitrogen management - Steer compost 2015 | ecosystem: Environmental > Terrestrial > Soil > Agricultural land | place: USA: Utah... | reverse complement strand
TTCCCACGGCTGTACGATGGGACAGTTTGATGAAGATGCCCTGTTTTATCTTCGTGCTCGGGGAATTGGTGAGGAAGCGGCACGCGTATTATTAGTACATGCATTTGCGTTTGATGTAACTTCCCGTTTCTCTAACGAGAAGGTTCGTCAATATATAGAAGATCTCGTAGAAAAGGGATTGGAAAAGAAATAAATTTCCTATTTATTAGGAAACAAGAAATGCGCTGTCCATTATCACTGCGGGGTATAAACTATGGGCAGCGCTCACAAAACATACCCGGCTGTGCTTATAGTTACCTTAAAATTCATTTACTGAACTTCCTTTATAGGGATTTATCGTAACATACTGAAGGCATACAGTGAGCATTACCAACAAATAGTTGCTAATCATTATCCGGTTCCGATCGGAACTAACAGATATTTTCTTTAACGAAACACAAATTCGTCAATTGTCGTAACTAATTCGTCAATCTCTCCTTAAACGTAATTTGACGCTTAATTAGATGTTGGATTATTTATACTTTTGGACAGCAATCAAATTAAAGTAAACCTGTTTTTTTTCGATGCCTAAGTCACTTTTAGTTTTTATATTTAATACACTGTTAATTGGTAATATTCTCTGCCAAGATGCTGAGGTGAAAAAACTCGGTGTGGAGGAAGGGTTGTCCAGTAACTATGTTGTAAGTATTACGCAAGATCGGCAAGGTTACCTTTGGTTTGCTACAGAATCCGGATTAAACCGATTCGACGGTAGAAAATTTGTGGCCTACAAGAAAAGGGCGGACGACGAAAGCATTTCTGGAAATAACCTAAACAAAGTCTATGCCGACGACCTTGATAACTTTGTTTACGTGGCGACGCAGCGCGACGGATTGAATCGGATCAACACCTGTACAGGAGAAGTCAAGCATTATAAGCATGACGCGCTTACACCATCATCTATCGTTACCAATGATATTACCAATATTGCCCCGGCTACAGATGGCGGACTGTGGATCTCCACCTTTTCCGAAGGGGTTGAGCATTTCGATCGGGCTACGGAGGAATTTACACATTTCAATAAGCAAACCTACCCTACCTTGGTCAGTAATCGAGTTTGGTGTGTCGGTGAAGACAGTGACGACAACCTATACATCGGGCATGTAGACGCGGGGCTCTCTATAATTTCACTCAAAACAAAAAAGATAAAAAATTTTCGGCATTCCATTCAGGATCCGAATAGTCTGCCGAGCGATATCGTTCGGGTCATCTTTATCGATACGACCGGGAATGTATGGATCGGAACCGATAATGGTCTCGCACTTTATCGAGCGGATACAGAGTCGTTTATTGTCTTCAAGCATCGATCCGACAACCCGAGCACATTGCCCTCTAACGTGATATACGCCATCAGCCAGTTAAAAGATGGTAGGCTATGTGTAGGAACAGAAAAAGGAGGATTGAGCTTTCTGGATATAAACAAACAGCTTTTTTTGCACCCTGAGGATTTATCCTTCGAGACTATTCGATATTCGGATGACGTACATGGGCTTTCCAATTCTACAGTCAGAGACATTTTTCAGGATTCTTTTGGAAATATCTGGTTAGGAACATATGGGGGAGGAGCGAATTTTATAGGTCATCGTAGCGTGTATTTCCATACATGGACCTATTCCCCTATTCAAACGAAAGAAAGAATACTGAATAATCCTGTAGCCTGGGGTATTACTCATGATCTTGAAGACCGGGCTTGGGTAGGGACCGATGGCGGTGGAATTAATATTTTTGAGAATCGTATGCGTACGAAAATAATCAGTTCAAAAGACGGATCTCTCCAAGACAACGCTGTTATCTCGGCTATGCGTGATCGAGATGGCAATATGTGGTTCGGTACGTACAAAGGAGAATTATATGTCTTTGATAGGAATGGCAGTAGAAAACTACGTTTTACGGTAAAGAACCAAAGCAATGATATTCGGGTAATTTTTCAGGATAACAAACGCAATGTATGGATCGGTAGTACAGCAGGCATTTATCGCTATTCACCAGGGCAAACGCCTGCCGGACTGGTGAAATTGACCAACCCACAAAATTCCTTTAATCTGGTTCGGGCTATTGCGCAAGATAATCAAGGTAATTTTTACATAGGCTTCTTTGGGCAGGGTATTGTTGTATTGGATAGTTTGATGAATGTCAAAGTTACCCATCATACAAAATCAGGACTCCCTTCAAATACGATAAATCATCTTTTCAGAGATAGCAAAGGCCGAATTTGGGCTTCTACAGCTGAAGGGTTGGTCTGCTTTAAAAATACAACGCAATTTGAAACCTACAACGATGTCAAGAAAAGCGAGCCCATAGATGTACGGGCTGCTACCGAAGATATGGATGGCAATATCTGGTTTAGCACCAGCAGTGGTATTGGTAAACTTGTGCCAACTTCCCAGAGGTTCTTTCATTATAACTATCATTATGGCATTCCATCCGGGGATTTTATGAGTGGATCTGTATCACAGAATGAAGAAGGATATATTTTCTTTGGATCTCAAAATGGTGTTTGCTATTTTGATCCTCGGTCGATCCCTACACAATTGACACTGCCCGAAACTAAGATTAGTTCCTTTAAAGTACTGACCAACGATCCTAAAGCACTGAACCCGGTACAGGATATTACGCCAAATGGTAAAACCGTATTAAGCTATGACCAGAATACATTGGATATCTCGTTCAGCGTGCTGGACTACGCCTTGAATCCACTTGTAGAATATAGTTACCAATTGAAGGGTTTAGATGATTCATGGTATAATGTAGATGGAAATAACGTTGTATTTCGTAATATTCCTCCAGGGAAATACACGCTTCAGGTGAGGTCCAGGGCGATGGATCAGGATTGGTCTTCCGCGACCTTAACCCAAGAAATTGAGATTCACCCCCCGATCTGGTTGTCTTGGTGGGCTAAACTAGGCTATTTTGCGTTTGCTGCTTCTATCATAATCGTGGTTTTACGTTTTTACAAAAGAAAGATAGCGCTCGAAAACACATTGCTGTTAGAAAAGATGAACCTGCAACAAGAACAGGATCTTCATCAGGAAAGAATTCGATTTTTCACAAACATTACGCATGAACTCAAGACACCGTTGACACTGATTTTGGGGCCATTGGAAGATATGAAGCAGGATAATGAACTGTCTCCCCATCTTAAACAGAAGGTTTCCGTAATCTACAAAAGTTCCACCCGACTCATGGGACTGGTCAAGCAAATGCTTGAATTCCAAAAAATAGAAGACCAGAATAAGCTGTTGGAGGTGCGGCATGCCGATGTGCTGCGACTTGTGGAAGATATCGGCATGAAATACAGTGAATACAGTCTCAATCGCAAGATCAAATTTGAGATAGCCTGTGACGAAAAGGAGATTTACCTGTATTATGATGCAGATGTACTCGGTACGATACTCGAGAATTTGCTTTCCAATGCATTCAAATATACCAATCAAGGCACGGTGACTTTGTCCATAAAAAAAGTGGATAGAGCAGGTGACATTATGGTTGAATTTACGGTAAGTGATACCGGAAAAGGAATTCCATTAGACGAGCAGGAACGCATTTTCGATCGATATTACCAGGTGCCAAAAAACAATAACGTTTCGGGAACTGGGATTGGATTGGCACTCGTGCGGCGTCTGACGACGATGCATGAAGGAGAAATTTCAGTTCGTAGTATACCTGGAGAAGGTTCTGCGTTCATCTTGCTTTTGCATATGGATAATACATATCCATCGGCACTTCACGTCGAGCTGCCCGAAGATAATATCGCTGGAAAAATGCCGTCACAGGAGGACGACACTAAAGAAATCGTATTGGTTGTCGAAGATGACCACGATGTCATGGGCTATATTTATCGCATCCTGTCCAACACGTATCGGGTGATTACGGCAGGCGATGGAAAAAAGGGACTAGATAAAGCATTTGATACAATTCCAGATATCATTGTCAGTGATGTGATGATGCCCGAGATGGATGGATTACAAATGAGTAACATCTTAAAAAATGATTTACGGACAAGCCATATCCCTGTTATTCTTCTCACAGCAAAAGACGGTGTAGAGCATAGAATGGAAGGCTACAAAGCTGGCGTAGATTCGTATTTAGTGAAACCATTTAATGCCAGTCTATTGGAAAGTCGTATTTTGAATCTATTGGAATCTCGTAAAAAATTGGCGTCTTTACTGACCAATATCGATACACGTAAAGCAGACTCCCAAGCATTCGAAACATCTTTAAGTTCGATGGATCGTACTTTTCTGGACAAGGTACGCACCATCATCCACGACAACTTACTGTCAGACAAGGTCGATGTTGTGTTTTTAGCAGAGCGTCTGCACATGAGCCATTCGACGCTCTATCGCAAGATCAAGGGTCTGACCGGTATGACAGTCAATGAATTTACAAGAAAAATAAAGATCGAATTTGCAGCTGAATTATTGGACAGGGGAGAATACACCATATCAGAAGTCGCATCGATGGTGGGCATAAATAGTCTTGCCTATTTTAAACAATGTTTTAAAGACCAGTTTGGTATGACCGCGATGGACTATACGAAGAGAAAAACATAACGGTTACATGGCTAATTTTATTGGACCATATGAGATAATCCTTTAGCAAAAAACAATTAAATAATAAATCTATGAAGAAGCTATTTTTATGGGGGTGGATGCTATTATCCTTTGGATTTTTACGAGCCCAAGACAATGCGATAATCTGGTATGAAAGACCTGCCCGCGAATGGGTAGAAGCACTCCCGCTAGGCAATGGGAAAATGGGTGCTATGATCTTTGGGGGAGTTGAAGAAGAGCTGATCCAGTTGAATGAGACTACCCTGTGGTCTGGAGGACCACGAAAGGACAACGTAAACCCCGATGCGTACCAATACCTTGCCCCCATTCGGGAAGCCTTGGCGAAAAAGGATTACGAGCAAGCCCAGCAATTGACGAGGAAAATGCAGGGGCATTATTCAGAGAGCTTTTTGCCATTAGGTGATTTGAAAATCAAACAAACTTTCAAATCTTGGAATAGTGAGACCAATTATTACCGTGACCTGGATATATCGACGGCCACTGCTTCCGTTCGTTTTGAGCGAGGTGGGGTCAATTATTCCAGAGAGGTCATCGTATCCCGGCCCGATCAAATTCTGGCCGTCAAGATCAAAGCCGATAAACCCGGAGCCCTGTTTCTGGACATCAGCCTAAGTAGCCAACTGCGTCCCACCGTCACCAGCAACGGTTCAGACCAATTGGTGATGCAAGGAAAAGCGCCTGCGCGGGTAGATCCGTCCTACTACAACGAAAAAGGCAGGGATCCTATCCAATGGGAAGATGTGAGCGGCTGTAACGGGATGCGCGTGCAGACGATACTCAAGGCAATCCCGAGCGGCGGATCCGTTTCCGTCGTAGACGACCATCTACACATTGAAGCAGCCACAGAGGTCGTTCTATATCTTAGCGTGGCAACCAGTTTCAACGGATTTGACAAATGTCCGGACAAAGACGGACTCGATGAAAAAGCGATAGCATTCGAAAAGATGCAACACGCATTACAAAAATCATATCAGCAGGTTAAAGAAGGACATATAGCTGCCCACGGTCATTTTTTCAACCGTGTAACCTTTCAACTCCAAGATACCGTTGACCATGCTATCCATCACAAACTGCCCTCCGATGTTCGGCTGAAGCTCTATTCCTATGGCAATTACGATCCCGCGTTGGAAGCATTCTTTTTTCAATATGGTCGGTATTTACTAATCTCCGCTTCAGATCCTGCCGGCGCGCCTGCAAATCTTCAAGGTATCTGGAACAAGGAATTTCGCGCGCCATGGAGCTCCAATTATACAATCAATATCAATACCCAGATGAACTATTGGCCGGCAGAGAGTGGCAATCTTTCCGAACTCCATCGGCCACTGCTTAATTTTATCGGAAATCTGTCGCAGACCGGGCAGCGTACCGCACAAGAATATTACCGCGCAAAAGGATGGGTAGCGCATCACAATTCTGATATCTGGGCTCTTAGCAATGCCGTAGGCAATATCGGCGGCGGCGATCCTTTATGGGCCAACTGGTACATGGGAGCTGCATGGCTTTCTCAACATCTGTGGGAACACTACGCTTTCAGCAGAGATCAGAAGTTTCTAAAGGAAGAAGCCTACCCTATCATGAAAAAAGCGGCTCTGTTCTGTGTGGATTGGTTGATTGAAAAAGATGGTTATTTAATTACATCGCCATCTACCACGCCCGAAAATCTCTTTTACCACGATGGTAAGCAGGTTTCTGTCTCCGAAGCGACCACAATGGATATGGCCATTATACGTGACCTTTTCGGCAATGTGATCGAGGCCGCCAGGATACTAAACCACGACAAGAAATTTGCGACAATGCTCAGCCAAAAGCTAGACAAGCTCTATCCCTACCGTATCGGGAAAAAAGGACAACTGCAAGAGTGGGCCGAAGATGTCGAAGAAGTAGATCCACATCACCGGCACCTCTCACACCTGTTTGGACTTCATCCCGGTCGTACCATCTCCCCCCTGACCACGCCCAAATTGGCGCAAGCAGCCGAAAAAACATTTGAGCTGCGTGGCGATGAAGGCACCGGGTGGAGCAAGGGATGGAAAATTAATTTTGCAGCTCGGCTTCTGGATGGCGACCATGCATACAAAATGATTAGGGAGATACTTCGCTACTGTGAACCGAAAGATCAAGGTGCCGGTGGTACGTACCCAAATTTCTTTGATGCGCATCCCCCATTTCAGATCGATGGCAATTTTGGCGCCACGGCAGGATACATAGAGATGTTGGTCCAAAGCCATTTAAATGAAATCCATTTACTGCCCGCCCTTCCCTCGGCTTGGGCAGCAGGCCGCGTTAGTGGGCTAAAGGCCCGTGGCAATTTTGAAGTCGATCTGGAATGGAATAACATGCAACTGTCGGCGGCCAAGATAACATCACTGGTGGGCAGCAAATGTGTATTGCGTACGGCAATTCCCATCACGATTACGGATGTAAAGCCTCAGGTAAGCAGAGACAAATCATATTACCTATATACCTTTTCTACAGAAGCTGGTCGCACATACAGCATACATCCTGCAGAAGTAAAATAAGGTCGAATAGATTTTAATAGAAGCTATTTAGGAAATGGAACAGATGACGACAAAACAAATTACTAAGAATTATAAATTGATTATGTTAAAACACAAAAGATGGGTACTCCCTATGGGGAGGAAAATGTTGTTTTGTGGCGGAACCATATGCATGCTTGGAGCGATACACATCCAGCCCGGGCATGCTGCTTCCACCACGATGAACGACGAGAGGAATGAGAGAACGTTCAGATTCTCCGATTTGACGAACCTTCAGCGTACGATCAATGGAAAAGTGGTAAACCAAGAGGGGATTCCCCTACAAGGCGTTTCTATTACTGTTTTGGGTACTGCGAGTACCGGCACGATAAGTGACAGAGACGGTTCGTTTTCGTTGACCGTTCCCGCCGGCGCAACCTTGGTGTTTAAGTACGTTGGTTATCAGGAAAAACAAGTAAGCCAGTTTGGCCAAGAGACGATTACCGTCAGCATGCAGTTGGAAACCGAAAGTCTGGAGGAAGTCGTCGTGGTTGGTTTTGGTACACAGCGAAAAGCCAACTTAACCGGAGCCGTGTCATCTGTTAAAGGCGAAGATATGACCCGTCGTCCCGTGACCAATGCCGCGGCCATGCTACAAGGACAAGTTTCGGGTTTGAGTGTTGTCCAGGGATCCGGAGAGCCCGGTAGCGAAGGCGTCAGTATTCGTCTGCGGGGACAAGGTACCTTCAGTGGTGCAGGTAATAACCCCTTGATGTTAATCGATGGTGTAGAGGGGAATCTAAACGACCTTAACCCCAATGATATCGACAATGTTTCGGTATTAAAAGATGCTGCTTCGGCAGCGATTTATGGCTCACGGGCTGCAAATGGGGTTATCTTGGTCACGACAAAAAACGGAAAGGCCGGTCAGACCATGGTTGATTACAGTACGAATCTGGCTATCCACACCCCCACCCGTTTGTTCGATCTCATCACGAATTCGGCAGATTATATGGAGCTGTTTAACGAAGCTAAGGTAAATTCAGGAATGAACGATCCTAGTGGCCTATATCCGCAGACTACGATTGATCAATACCGTAATGCAACAGATAGGCAGCAGTACCCCAATACAGACTGGCTGGATATCTTCTTTAACCCCGCTTTTGTCCAGCAGCATAATTTGGGAGTAAGCGGCGGGAGTGATAAGACCCAATATAATCTATCGTTGGGTTATGTCAATCAGCCCGGCGTCTTTAAAGCCTTTGAATATGAACGATTCAACGTGCGGCTCAACCTAGCCTCTCAGGTCAATGATTGGTTACGTATCGGAACCAACATCCATGCCCAACAGGGGAATACACAGCGGCCGCGCAATGGAGCCGAGGATTCATTTGTATCTGCCATGTCACAAGCCCCTACATATGCACCGCAACTACCCGATGGGCGCTATGTACACAAGGCTTACGATTTCGAACGGAATAACAAAAATATGCTTGCGATCATAGATAACGAGTCTTTTTTCAAGAACCGTGACTATGTGCTGAATTTTCAAGGTTATTTTGATGCGCAGCTCGCACCGGGCTTAAGCTGGTACACCAAAGGGGCAGTGGTGGTCGATCTCAACAATGAGTCCGATTGGCGTCCCAACGTACCGCTATACAATTTTATTTCGGGAGACTTTGCTACCAATCTTGATGTCGGTACCACCGGTCTGTCCAAAAAGCGCACTGAAAATAGATACATCAATGTATATTCGTACCTGAAGTACGACAAATCCCTCCATGATGCCCACAATTTTTCGGCACAAGTCGGATACAGCTACGAGGACAACCAATATCAGTTCTTAGGCGGATATCGTCAGCATTACTTCAGTAATCAATTGCACGAACTCAACGCTGGTGGCGCAGCCGTACAGACCAATGAAGGATCGGGCAATGAGTGGGCATTGCAATCCATATTCGGCCGACTGACATACAACTTCAAAAGCAAATACCTGTTCGAAGGAAACTTCCGGTATGACGGTTCTTCACGTTTCAATCCGGATTTGCGCTGGAGCGTATTTCCATCATTCTCGGCAGCGTGGCGCGTTTCCGAAGAGTCATTTATTCGTGACAACGATTCATTCCGTTGGCTGAATGATCTAAAAATCCGTGGATCCTATGGTATTTTGGGTAACCAGAATGTGAACCTCAATAATAAACCTTATAACTACCAAGATTTATATGATTTCACGGGAGACTATTCTTTTGACAATCAGGAGCTGTCCACGGGCGTAGCGCAAGGCACACTTCCCAATCGCAACATCACTTGGGAAGAAACAGCGATGTATGATTTCGGTGTAGATATGCGTTTGTTCAACGGTCTGGAACTGACATTTGATTGGTACCAAAAGGATACGCGTGATATTTTGAGAAACATTCAGCTAACCAACCTCGTGGGTTTGAATGCGCCACTTGTTAACCTCGGAGAGGTGCGCAATACAGGGGTAGAATTAGCCCTTACTTACCGCAATCAGATTGCTTCCGGTTATTTTGAAGGACTAAATTATTCCATAGGTGGTAATATTGATCGATTTAAAAACACCGTTACCAAATTTGGCGCACGTGAGATTGGTGGATGGACGATCAAACAAGATGGTCAACCGTGGGATAGCTTCTATCTGTTGGAAGTGGATGGCATTTTCCAGACCGCAGAGCAAATCGCTGCCGCACCAAAACAATATAATGACAATACCTTGCCCGGCGATCTGATCTACAAAGACCAAAACGGCGATGGTATTATCAATGATAATGACCGTGTTTTGATGGATGGTGTGTTCCCGGCATTTCAATATGCTGTAAATGGAAGCGTTTCATGGAAGAACTTCGATCTTTCTATACTGTTCCAAGGTGTGGAGGGGCGCAAACTGTATCTGAACAATTGGGGGATCGTACCTTTTGTGCAGGGAGCTGCACCGACGACGGAATGGCTCGGCCGCTGGACCGAGGATAATCCGTCTACAACGATGCCCAGGATCTATTGGGGATGGGATTCACCACAGAAGTTTTCAAGGGCTTCCTCCTATTTTCTACGAGATGCGAGTTACCTCCGGTTGAAAAACCTAACGATCGGATATAGCGTGAATCCACAACAGCTTGCAAAAATCGGAATCCACAAGCTGCGCCTATTTGCTTCTGGTGATAACCTGCTGACTTGGACCAACTATCCGGGACTGGATCCCGAGCGAGGCGGTAGCGGAACTTTTATCACCTACCCACAAAACAGGATTTATTCCTTTGGCCTTAACGTACAATTTTAAAGAACACGAAAATGTATAACTATAGATATTTGATTTTAGTATTGGTACTGGCTATGTCAGGCTGTAGTATCGATCGAGATCCGTTGGATCAGCTTTCCGCCGGACAATTTTGGAAGAATCAAGATGATTTTGATAACGCCATGACCGCGATATATGGCAAATTGCAAACACCGATGTTTTCCTCCGGGACGCCGGATTGGGATTTGGTGACCGACAATGCATATGGACAGCATAATTCGGGTAACAGCAGAGATATTAATGCTGGAGAAATAGCACCCTCGCTGGGTGGTTTTATTTCGGATGTATATTCCAATGCATATTCCGGCATTGCAAGGGTCAATATTTTCTTACATCAGATGGCGAATTACAGTGGTGATTTCCTTAGTCAGGAAACACTGAATGCCTACGAGGGACAGGCCAAATTTATGCGCGCCTACTATTATTTTTTGCTATATGCCTGCTATGGTGACGTACCTTTGGTTAGAGAGCCCTTGGATCTCAACAACTTTGTGCAACCCAAGGTGGACGCAGCGGAAATACTCGATTTTGTTTATGAAGATCTGGATCGGGCGATCGAACTGCTGAAACCTGTCGTATACGCCGATGGCGGTGGCCGTGTGGTTAAATCGTCCGCTCAGGCTTTAAAATTACGCGTATTGATGTATACCGGATACGATGAGAACGGTGCCGCTGATATTGCGGCGCTTACCCAAGCACGTGATCTGGCTGCCGAAATCATGGACGCAGGATATTCCCTGTCCCCTCGTTTTGAAAACATATTTCGAGATGCCCAGCAGGAGGGCAATCCGGAAATTATATTCTCCGTTAAGTTTTTGGCTCCCAACAACTACTCCTCCATGGATCAATGGTATGGCGATTGGGTCGGTGTGAGTCCATTGCCGAGTTTTGTTGCGTTATTTGAAAATGGCGATCTGAGAAAAGACTTGAGTGTTTTTCAAAATATAGTCGACTTTGGGACAGGCAAGACACATCAGCCATCCAACAATATGCCTACGGGGTATGGGATGAAAAAATTTCTGACGCCGGAAAATATGCCGTACGACTACTCTACGCGTAGTGCGCAGGACTGGGTCATGCTGCGCTATGCGGAGGTCTTGCTCAATTATGCGGAAGCCGAAAATGAGATTTCGGGACCCGTTACAGCCGTTCATGATGCGATAAATGCCATTCGGGATCGAGCTGATCTCGGCCTGTTATCCTCGTCATTGAGCCAGGTGCAGATGCGCGATGCCATCCGTAAAGAACGTCGTATCGAATTAGCTTTTGAAGGAATTCGATATTTTGACCTGAAGCGCTGGCGGATTGCCGGAGAGGTATTGAATGCCGTGACCGATGGTATCACCAATTATCATTTTGAAGACAAGTTTTACCATTGGCCCATCCCCCAGAGTCAAATCGATATCAGTGAGGGCGTATTAATTCAAAACGATGATTATTAATCGTATCCATATTTTTTTAAAACGCGCATGCCTCACACTTACCTGTGCGGCGGCGGCGCTTACCTTAACAGGACAAGAGGTGGTGAGTCCGAACGGCAAGATACATGTGGCGCTTACCATAGACAAGCAACAGCAAGGCTATGGTAAGCCGCAGTTACGTATAGCCGTCAACAGCGGATCGAGTAAAGAAGTCGTGGTACCGACGGTAGCACTCGGACTAAAAACTATCGACAAGGATTTCTCTACTGCCTTAAGATTAAGTTCTGCCAGTCCGGTGAAGTTCATTCGCGAAGACTACGAAATGATATCGGGTAAGCGTAGGCACTGTACGAATGAAGGTGCCGAAATCACGGCAGTCTTGCAAAACAAGCGTAAAGAAAACCTGCAGGTGACTATTCGTGCTTACAACGATGGTGTGACGTTTCGTTATCAGTTGGAAAACAAGCAGACTGATACCCTGCTCCATGAACTGACAAGCTATACCATAGAAGAGGAGTCCAACAAGTGGATGCAGAAGTACAAGAATGACTACGAAGGCTTTTATCCCAAAATGTCTTCTAATCCACAAGGACAGTGGTGTTACCCGGCACTTGTCCAGCATACCGACTCGCTCTTTGTGCTGATTTCTGAAGCCAATATTACGAGAGGCCATGCCGGCTCCAGATTAGACAATACATCGATCGAAAAACAGTATAACGTCAAACTTGGACAGGACAAATTGCCGGTCAGTGGCACATGGCTATCGCCTTGGCGGACGATGATCATTGGATCCTTGGCTGACATTGTAGCGTCGACACTTATTACAGATGTCTCCGAACCGTCAAAAATCAAGGAAACACACTGGATTCAACCCGGCAATGTAGCTTGGATTTATTGGGCATACAACCACAGTTCCGGTGATTACCAAAAGGTCAAGGAATATACAGATCTAGCTGCACAAATGGGGTGGCAATATAATCTTATCGACTGGAAATGGGATGTCATGTCTAATGGCGGAGATGTGCAAGATGCTATCAGGTATGCGCTGAGAAAAGGAGTAAAACCGCTGTTATGGTACAATTCGGGTACGGGTTGGATCGGAGAGGGTGCTCCCACACCACTCGACCGACTTAATACCGCCGAAAATAGGATCAAGGAATACCAATGGTTACAAGATCAAGGGGTTGCAGGTATTAAGATTGATTTCTTTGATGGCGATGCGGCAAACATGATGGATTACTACATCGACCTGATGGAAGATGCTGCAAAATTCAAGCTCATGGTTAATTTTCATGGATCTACTACACCTAGAGGCTGGTCCCGTACTTATCCTAATCTGATGACTATGGAAGCCGTTTATGGTGCAGAGTGGTACAATAATAACGACACATTGACCCCTAAAGCGGCAGCGCATAATGTGACATTACCCTTTACCAGAAATGTCATTGGTTCTATGGATTATACGCCCGGTACTTTTTCAGACTCACAGCATCCGCATATCACCTCGCATGGGCATGAGCTTGCACTCACGATCGCTTTCGAATCTGCATGGCAGCACAGACCGGATCGCCCGTCTTCCTATCAAGCACTACCTCCAGAAGTACGCAAGTTGCTGTCTGAACTTCCCACGGCCTGGGACGATACGAAACTTCTTTCGGGCTACCCTGGTGAACATATCGTTATTGCACGTCGAAAAGGAACAAAGTGGTATGTAGCCGGGCTGAATGGCACCGATTCGCCTAAAACATTGCCCTTCGACCCGAGCGTGTTATCTGACAAAATGAAGGATTACCTACTCATTCAGGATGGTGTTGACCCAAAATCCTTTCACATCTTGCGAGGAGACAAGATGCCGATCAACATCAGTTGCCTAGCGCGTGGAGGATTTATAGCTGTATTAGATGCAGAATAGTTTTCGAAGACGATATCTCCGAAGAATGCAGTTTGAGACCCATCAAATGTATTCTTCGGGAATCGTTTTTTTAGAAGCGACATAAAATTATACCGTGAATATGTCTATAGATTACTGTTTTTAAGGAGGAAACAAAAAGAACCCCTATGACGATTTGTTCATAGGGGTTCCTTTACTTATTTTTTGAGCGAAAGACGAGATTCGAACTCGCGACCCCAACCTTGGCAAGGTTGTGCTCTACCAACTGAGCTACTTTCGCTGATGGTGGTACAAAGATAGTGATTCGGAATATATCTGTCAATAG
>Ga0079224_100008323_pt1 | contig 14044 bp, 11 predicted proteins | sample Stecom2015_FD_80414 | JGI IMG/M metagenome (GOLD analysis project Ga0079224, IMG submission 80414) | Agricultural soil microbial communities from Utah to study Nitrogen management - Steer compost 2015 | ecosystem: Environmental > Terrestrial > Soil > Agricultural land | place: USA: Utah... | reverse complement strand
TCACGCGGGCTCGGTCGCGAGCGCCCGGCCGATCGCCAGCGCCTGCTCGGTGGCCCCGCCCAGGCTGAACTCCAGCCGCTTCGCCGTGGTGAAGTAGCGGTGGGCCTCGCCGTCGAGGTCGATCCCGACACCGCCGTGGATGTGCACCGTGGTGTGGGCGAGTCGGTGGCCCGCGTCCGCGGCCCAGAGCTTCGCCACCGCGACCTCGGTGGCCGCGGGCAGCCCCTCGGCCAGCCGCCAGGCCGCCTGCCACAGCGTCAACCGCGCCCCCAGCACGTCGATGAATCCGTCGGCGAGCCGCTGGGCCACCGCCTGGAAGCTGCCGATCGGCCGGCCGAACTGCTCGCGGGTGCGGGCGTAGCCGCTGGTCAGGGCCAGCGCGCCGTCCACGACGCCGAGGTGGAACGCACAGGTCGCGACCGTGAGTCGCTCGTGCAACCAGCGCGCCACGCTCCCGTCGGCGGTCCCCAGCAGTCGGTCGTCGTCGAGTGCGACCGCGGCGAGGCGCACCAGGGCGACCCGCTCCCGGCCGGTCGCTGCCTGCGGGGTGATCTCGACCCCCGCATCGTCGGCGCGGACGACGAAGACGCCGGTCCCGCTGTCGGTGGTCGCGGTGACGAGCAGGGCGTCGGCGTCGGCGCCGACGGGCACGACCGTCTTCGTCCCCTCCAGGGTCCAGCCTCCGCCGGTGCGCGTGGCCGTCGTCGCCGGGGCAGCCGGCAGCGACTCGCGCTCCTCGCCGGCGGCCACCGTCAGCACCAGCGACCCGTCCGTGGCGCCCGGGAGGAGGGCCTGCTGCAGGCCCGGGTCGGCATGCGCGGCGACGGTGAGGGCGGCGACGGTGTGCGGGACGACCGGGACCGGGGCGACCGTGCGGCCGCACTCGACCAGGACGCGCGCGAGCTCGAGGAAGCCCATCCCGCCCCCACCGTGGGCCTCGGGCACGGCGATACCGAGCAGCCCGGCGTCGGCCAGGGCCCGCCACAGGGTGCGGTCGAAGCGGTGCCCGTCCGCCTCGACGGCCTTCTGGCGCTCGTTGGTGCAGTGGTCCTTGAGGATCGTCGCCGCGAGCTGCGCGGCCTCGTCCTGCTCGGTCGTGAAGGTGAAGTCCATGGGGTGTCCTCAGCAGATGGCGGGCGGTCGCGGGGTCAACGGCGCGTGGCGGGCGGGAGTCCCAGGCCGACCATGCCGATGATGTCGCGCTGGATCTCGTTCGTACCGCCGCCGAAGGTCATCACCAGCGAGGAGCGGTAGTAGCGCTCGAGGCGACCGTGCAGCACGGCCCCCTCCGACCCGCCCGCGACGACGGCGTGCGGGCCGACGATCTCCATCAGCGAGCGGTAGACCTCGGTCGCCAGCTCGCTCCCGTAGACCTTGGTCGCCGAGGCCTCGGCGGGGGAGAGGTCGGTGGTGTCGGATGCGAGCTTCCAGTTCAGCAGGCTCAGCATCTCCGCCCGCGCGTGGGCGCGACCGAGGGCGACCTGCACCCACTCGGTGTCGATGACGCGGGAGCCGTCCGGGTTCTTGGTGGCGGTGGCCCACTCGCGCACCAGCGCGATGGAGTGGGTCAGGGGAGCCGCGGAGGTGAGGGCCACCCGCTCGTGGTTGAGCTGGTTGGTCATCAGCGCCCAGCCCCCGTTGAGCTCGCCGACGAGGTTGCCCTTCGGCACCCGGACGTCCTCGTAGTAGGTCGCGCTGGTGCCGACCCCGGCCACGGTGTGGACCGGGGTGTAGGAGAAGCCCTCGGCGTCCGCGGGCACCAGGATCATCGACAGCCCCTTGTGCCGCGGCAGGTCGGGATCGGTGCGGCAGGCGAGCCAGATGTAGTCGGCGTACTGGATCAGGCTGGCCCACCTCTTCTGCCCGTTGATGACCCAGTCGTCACCGTCGAGGCGGGCGCGGGTCTGCAGGCTGGCCAGATCGGTGCCCGAGCCGGGCTCGGAGTAGCCGATGGAGAAGTGCATCTCGCCCCGGAGGATCGCGGGGAGGAACTTCTCCTTCTGCTCGTCGGTGCCGAAGCGCATGATCGTCGGCCCCACCGTGTTGAGCGTGAGGTACGGGATCGGCACGCCGGCGATCGCCGCCTCGTCGGTGAAGATCAGCTGCTCGATCATCGAGCGCGCCTGGCCGCCGAACTCCTCCGGCCAGCCGATGCCGAGCCAGCCGTCGGTGCCGAGCTGGCGGATGACCTCCTTGTAGACACCGGCGTCGCCGAACTCCCCGGAGGCGGCGGCGAGCCCGGCGCGGCGTTCGGGCGTGACGAGCTCGGCGAAGTAGCCGCGGAGCTCCTGACGGAGCGCCTCCTGCTCACGGGTCAGGGCGACGTGCATGGCGTCTCCTCGCCGACCGTCTCCGGCCGTTCGACTGGTCTTCGGGTCGGCGAAACTATAACCTGTTCTCGTTTTGCGGGGGAGAGGTACTTCCACCTCTCATCCGCGACACTGGTGGTGGGCACCCGGCCCACGCGACGAGGAGGTTGCCATGAACGCCGTCCAGGCTCCTGAGCACGCCCGGCAGCTCGACCGGGGCGTTGCCCCCATCCGCTACGCCCGGGGCTGGCACTGCCTCGGGGTGGAGCGCCAGTTCCGCGACGGCAAGCCGCACGGCATCGAGGCGTTCGGCACCAAGCTCGTGGTCTGGGCCGACTCCAAGGGCGACATCAACGTCATCGACGGCTACTGCCGGCACATGGGTGGCGACCTCACCCAGGGTTCGGTCAAGGGCGACGAGGTCGCCTGCCCGTTCCACGACTGGCGCTGGGGCGGCGACGGCAAGTGCAAGGCCATCCCGTACGCCCGCCGCGTGCCGCTGCGCGCGCGCACCCAGAAGTACCCCGTGGTCATCCGCAACGGCCAGGTGCTGATCTGGCACGACCCCGAGGGCTCCGCGCCCGACATGGACATCCTCCCGCCCGAGCTCCCGGGCATCGGCACCGACGAGTGGACCGACTGGTTCTGGGAGGTCAACCCGATCGAGGGGTCGCACTGCCGCGAGCTCATCGACAACGTCGTCGACATGGCGCACTTCTACTACGTGCACCTGTCCTTCCCGACCAGCTTCCGCAACGTGTTCGAGGGGACGCAGGCGACCCAGTTCATGGAGTCCAAGGGGCGGCCCGACGTCTCCGGCGGCTACGGCTCCCCGGACCTGTTCCTCAAGTCCGAGGCGACCTACTACGGACCGGCCTACATGATCAACTGGCTGTGGGTCGACTACAAGGGCTTCGAGACCGAGGTCGTCCTCATCAACTGCCACCTGCCCACCGGGCCGGACTCCTTCACGCTGCAGTACGGCATCGCGGTCCGCAAGCCCGAGGGCCTCGACGAGGACTCCGCGCAGTACATCGCCAAGAAGTACGCCGACATGTTCGGCGACGGCTTCCTGCAGGACGTGCACATCTGGAAGAACAAGGTGCCCGTGCAGAACCCGCTGCTGTGCGAGGAGGACGGGCCCGTCTACCAGCTCCGCCGCTGGTACGAGCAGTTCTACGTCGACGTCGCCGACATCGAGCCGGAGATGGTCGAGCGCTTCGAGTTCGAGGTCGACACGACGATGGCCAACGTCAACTGGGAGGCGGAGGTCGCCGAGAACCTGCGCCGTCGCGCCGAGGAGGAGGCGGCCGCCACGCAGGGCGCCGACGCCGGGGCGGGGGCCTGATGGTCTCCTTCGCTCCGACGAGCGACGAGACCCTGGCCGACCAGCGCCTCTACACGGAGGCGAGAATGGTGGAGGTCGCCTGCCAGGACTGCCTGGCGGTCGTCCGCGTGAAGAAGAACAGCGAACACCACACCTCCGTGCAGTGGAACACGAAGGCCCAGCAGGACTGCCAGGAGTTCAACCGCACCGGCGCGGGCGAGCGGGCGGTCCACCAGCCGTGCAGCCGGCTGCGCGACAGCATCGCGCGGGCGGTCGAGGACGGCACGATCCAGATCGGAGCCGAGGATGGCTACTGACTCCTACGAGCTGTCGGTGCTCGACGTCATCGAGGAGACCGCCGACGCCCGCTCGATCGTGTTCGAGATCCCGGCCGACGCCGCCGAGGCGTTCGACTACCGGCCCGGGCAGTTCCTCACCCTCGCCGTCCCCAGCGACCTGACCGGCGTCGCGGCGCGCTGCTACTCGTTGTCGAGCACCCCCGGCGACGACGTCCTCAAGGTGACGGTGAAGCGCACCGCCGACGGCTACGCCTCGAACTGGATCTGCGACAACCTCCGCCCCGGGGACACGATGCGGGTGCTGCCGCCCAGCGGCATCTTCACCCCCGCCTCGCTCGACGCGGACCTGCTGCTGTTCGCCGGCGGTAGCGGCATCACCCCGATCATCTCGATCACGAAGGCAGCGCTGAGCCGCGGGACCGGCCGGGTCGTGCTGGTCTACGCCAACCGTGACGAGCGGTCGGTGATCTTCGCCGAGGAGCTGCGCCACCTGGCCGAGCAGTACGGCGACCGGCTCGTGGTCATCCACTGGCTGGAGTCCGTCCAGGGGCTCCCGGCCCCCGACCAGATTCGCGGGATCGCGGCGCACTTCCCGACCTACGACGCCTTCGCCTGCGGTCCCGCGCCGTTCATGAAGTGCGTGATCGGCGTCCTCAAGGAGCTCGACTTCCCGCGCGAGCGGCGGCACCAGGAGAAGTTCGTCTCGCTGGCGGGCAACCCGTTCGGCGATGTCGAGGAGGCGGCCGTCGCCGAGGCGGAGGTCTTCGAGGCCGAGCACGAGCCCGACGACGCCCCCGCCCCCGAGCCGCAGCCGCAGGGAGCGGTCCATGTCGAGGTCGATCTCGACGGCACGACCTACGAGTTCGACGACTGGCCGGCCACCAAGCCGCTGCTCGACCACCTGCTGGCCAAGGGGGTGCCGGCGCCGTTCTCGTGCCGGGAGGGCAACTGCAGCGCGTGCGCCTTCCGGATCCTCGAGGGCGAGGTCAAGATGGAGCACAACGACATCCTCGACGACGACGACATCGCCGACGGCATCCGACTCGGGTGCCAGGCCTACCCGGTCACCGACACCGTCAAGGGCACCTACAGCTGACTACCAGCCGCGGTCGCGCCACTCCCGCAGGTGCGGGCGCTCGGCGCCGAGCGTCGAGTCGGCGCCGTGACCGGGGTAGAACCACGTGTCGTCGTCGTACGCGCCGAAGATCTTCGTCTCCACGTCGTCGATGAGGGTGGCGAACGCGTCGGCGTCGCCGAAGGTGTTGCCGACCCCGCCGGGGAAGAGCGAGTCGCCGGTCCACAGGTGGGTGTGCCCGGTCGGGTCGTCGTAGGCGAGCACGATCGAGCCGGGCGTGTGACCGGTCACCCGGATCACCCGCAGGGTGTTCGCCCCGACCCCGATGGTGTCGCCGTCGGTGACCGTCCGGTCGACCGGCACGCCGGTCTGCTCGGTGACGGCGGCGGCGTCCGGCTCCCCGACGACCACCTGCGCGCCGGTCGCCGCCACCACCTCGGCGAGGGCCCGGTGGTGGTCCCAGTGCTGATGGGTGGTGACGACCGCCGCGAGCCCGCCGTCGCCGACGAACTCGAGGATCCGGGGCGCGTCGTCGGCCGCATCGACCAGCACCTGCTCGCCGGTCTCCCGGCAACGCAGCAGATAGACGTTGTTGGCCATCTTCTCGTCGACGGCGAGCTTGCCGATCGTCAGCCGGTCGAGCTCGCGGACCGCGGCCGGCCCGCCGGGCGTCACCACGCCGTCGTACGGAGTCATGGTCGTCACATCTCCTCGCTACGGGGAAGAACCGGGCGCTGGGTACGTTATCCAAGGGTGGTGGAACAGACCGCCTCGCGGCGCTGGCGCGTCGTCTTGCAACCCTCCGCCTGATGGCGAACACTTGTTCGAGTGACCACCACCGGCACCGGCCGGTCACCCGACGAAGGAGACCCGTGGCCGACCAGCTGATCATCCGGGGCGCCCGCGAGCACAACCTCAAGGACGTCTCGCTCGACCTCCCCCGCGATGCCCTCATCGTCTTCACCGGGCTGTCCGGCTCCGGCAAGTCCAGTCTCGCCTTCGACACGATCTTCGCCGAGGGTCAGCGGCGCTACGTCGAGTCGCTCTCGGCCTATGCGCGGCAGTTCCTCGGGCAGATGGACAAACCCGACGTCGACTTCATCGAGGGGCTCTCGCCGGCGGTCTCGATCGACCAGAAGTCGACCTCGAAGAACCCCCGCTCCACGGTCGGCACCATCACCGAGGTCTACGACTACCTGCGTCTGCTCTACGCGCGGGCCGGCCGGCCGCACTGCCCACAGTGCGGGAAGCCGATCTCCCGGCAGACCCCGCAGCAGATCGTCGACCGGGTCCTCGAGCTCGAGCAGGGCGCGCGGTTCCAGGTGCTCGCGCCGCTCGTCCGCGGCCGCAAGGGCGAGTACGTCGACCTGTTCGAGCAGCTGCAGACCCAGGGCTACTCGCGCGTGCGCGTCGACGGCGAGGTGCACCCGCTGACCGAGCCGCCGAAGCTCGCCAAGCAGAAGAAGCACACCATCGAGGTCGTCGTCGACCGACTCGCGGTCAAGGAGTCGGCCAAGCGCCGGCTCACCGACTCCGTCGAGACCGCCCTCGGGCTCTCCGGCGGCCTGGTCGTGCTCGACTTCGTCGACCTGCCCGACGACCACCCGGAGCGCGAGCGCACCTACTCCGAGCACCTCGCCTGTCTCGACGACGACCTGTCCTTCGAAGAGCTCGAACCGCGCTCGTTCTCCTTCAACTCCCCGTTCGGGGCCTGCCCGGAGTGCCACGGCATCGGCACCCGGATGGAGGTCGACCCCGAGCTGGTGATCCCCGACCCCGACGCCACCCTCGGCGAGGGTGCGGTCTCGGTGTGGACCGGCGCGCACGTGCGCGACTACTTCATCCGGCTGCTCGGCGCGCTGGGGGAGGAGCTCGGGTTCGACCTCGACACCCCGTGGCGCGAGCTGTCGGCGAAGGCGCAGCGCTCCATCCTCGACGGCCACCCGACCAAGGTGCACGTGCGCCACCGCAACCGCTACGGGCGCGAGCGGTCCTACTACACCAGCTTCGAGGGGGTACGCCCCTACGTCGAGCGCCGGCATCGCGAGGCGGAGTCCGACACGAGCCGCGAGCGCATGGAGGGCTTCATGCGCGAGGTCGCCTGCCCGACCTGCGCCGGCACCCGCCTCAAGCCGGTCTCGGTGGCGGTGACCGTGGGCGGACGCAGCATCGCCGAGGTCTCGCGGATGCCGATCGACGAGGCCGCGGAGTTCCTCGCCACGCTCGAGCTCAGCGAGCGCGAGCACCAGATCGCCGACCGGGTGCTCAAGGAGATCAACGAGCGGCTCGCCTTCCTCCTCGACGTCGGCCTCGACTACCTCTCCCTCGACCGGCCCGCGGGGTCGTTGTCCGGCGGCGAGGCGCAGCGGATCCGGCTCGCCACCCAGATCGGCGCGGGACTCGTCGGCGTGCTCTACGTGCTCGATGAGCCGTCGATCGGCCTGCACCAGCGCGACAACCACCGGTTGATCGAGACCCTGGTCCGCCTCAAGGAGCTCGGCAACACCCTGATCGTGGTCGAGCACGACGAGGACACCATCCGCACCGCCGACTGGGTCGTCGACATCGGCCCGGGCGCGGGCGAGCACGGCGGCCAGGTCGTCGTCTCCGGCACGGTCGACGAGCTCCTCGAGCACCCGGACTCGCCGACCGGGCTCTACCTCTCCGGCCGCAAGGAGATCCCCGTCCCCGCCGTGCGCCGGCCCTCGACCCCGGGTCGCGAGCTCGTCGTGCGCGGCGCCAAGGAGAACAACCTCCGCGACATCGACGTGACCTTCCCCCTCGGCCAGCTGGTCGCCGTGACCGGGGTGTCGGGTTCGGGCAAGTCGACGCTGGTCAACGACATCCTCTACACCTCGCTGGCCAAGCAGATCTACAACGCCCGCACCGTCCCCGGTCGGCACACCCGCATCGAGGGCGTCGAGCACGTCGACAAGGTGATCCACGTCGACCAGTCGCCGATCGGCCGCACGCCGCGCTCCAACCCCGCGACCTACACCGGGGTCTTCGACCACGTGCGCAAGCTCTTCGCGTCCACGCCGGAGGCGAAGGTCCGCGGCTACCAGCAGGGCAGGTTCTCCTTCAACGTCAAGGGCGGGCGCTGTGAGGCGTGCTCCGGCGACGGCACGATCAAGATCGAGATGAACTTCCTGCCCGACGTCTACGTCCCCTGTGAGGTGTGCCTCGGGGCGCGCTACAACCGCGAGACGCTCGAGGTGCACTACAAGGGCAAGACCATCGCCGAGGTCCTCGACATGCCGATCGAGGAGGCGGTCGACTTCTTCGCCGCGATCCCGGCGATCGCCCGCCACCTCAAGACGCTCGTCGAGGTCGGGCTCGGCTACGTCCGCCTCGGCCAGCCCGCCACGACCCTGTCGGGCGGCGAGGCGCAGCGGGTGAAGCTGGCCTCGGAGCTGCAGAAGCGGTCGACCGGCCGCACGCTGTACGTCCTCGACGAGCCCACCACCGGGCTGCACTTCGAGGACATCCGCAAGCTGCTCCTGGTGCTGGGGCGGCTGGTCGACGCCGGCAACTCCGTGCTGGTGATCGAGCACAACCTCGACGTGATCAAGACCGCCGACCACATCATCGACATGGGGCCCGAGGGCGGCAACAAGGGCGGCCAGGTCGTGGCGACGGGCACTCCCGAGGAGGTCGCGGCCGACCCGGCCAGCCACACCGGCCGGTTCCTGGCCCCGCTGCTCGGGACCGGCACCACCACCCGCAAGCCCGCCGAGAAGCCCGCGAAGAAGGCGGCCAAGAGGGCTGTGAAGAAGCAGACCACGGGCACGGCGAAGAAGGCCGCGCCGCGCCGGACCGCCGCCGCCAAGGCCGGCTGACCCGACCCAGGAGAGGATGCGCGCATGAGCCAACCCGGAGGTCCCGCGATCTGCCTGTCGCGCCGTCGTGCCCTCGGCGGTGCGGCCCTCGCCGGTGTCGGGGTCCCGCTGCTGGCCGCCTGCGGCGGCGACGACGACGCGCCCGTCGAGCCCGGTGCCTCGGCACCGCCCCCGGGCGAGCCGCTGGTCGCGGTCGCCGACGTGCCGGTCGGGGGTGCCTACATCGACACCGAGCAGCGCCTGGTGGTCACCCAGCCGACCGCGGGGGAGTTCAAGGCCTTCGACGGCACCTGCCCGCACGCCCGGTGCGCGGTCAGCCAGCAGGCGCAGCGGCAGGTGATCTGCACCTGCCACGGCAGCCGGTTCGCGATCGAGGACGGCGCGGTGCTCGACGGCCCCGCCCCGGAGGGACTCGCCGAGATCGCGATCACCGTCGAGGGCGACCAGGTCGTCCGTGCCTGAGCACGTCGGCACGCCCTCGTAGGCTGGCACCGTGGCCGATCCGTCGACGTACCGTCCTGCGCCGGGATCGATCCCGACCCAGCCCGGCGTCTACCGCTTCCGGGACGCCCGGCGACGGGTGATCTACGTCGGCAAGGCCAAGAACCTCCGGGCCCGCCTCTCCTCGTACTTCCAGGACATCGCCGCCCTCCACCCGCGCACCGCGACGATGGTCACCACCGCGGCCAGCGTCGAGTGGACGGTGGTCGACACCGAGGTCGAGGCGCTCCAGCTCGAGTACTCCTGGATCAAGGAGTACGACCCCCGGTTCAACGTCAAGTACCGCGACGACAAGTCCTACCCCTGGCTGGCCGTGACCGTCGGCGAGGAGTTCCCCCGGGTGATGGTCGGCCGCGGGGCCAAACGCAAGGGCACGCGGTACTTCGGCCCGTACTCCCACGCCTGGGCGATCCGCGAGACCGTCGACCAGCTGCTGCGGGTCTTCCCGATGCGCTCGTGCAGCAACGGCGTGTTCAAACGTTCGCAGCAGATCGGGCGGCCGTGCCTGCTGGGCTACATCGACAAGTGCGCCGCCCCCTGCGTCGGTCGGGTCGACGCGGCCGAGCACCGGCGCATCGTCGACGACTTCTGTGCCTTCATGGGCGGACAGACCAACGCGTTCGTCAAGCGGGTCGAACGCGAGATGTACGCCGCCAGCGAGGCTCTCGACTTCGAGCGCGCGGCGCGGCTGCGCGACGACCTCGGGGCGCTGCAGCGGGCGCTCGAGAAGCAGACCGTGGTGCTCGGCGACGGCACCGACGCCGACGTCATCGCGCTGGCCGAGGACCCGCTCGAGGTCGCGGTGCAGATCTTCCACGTCCGCGGCGGACGGATCCGCGGACAGCGGGGGTGGGTGGCCGACCGCACCGACGACTCCGACACCGCCGAGCTCGTCGAGGTCTTCCTCCAGCAGCTCTACGCGGGCGAGAGCGGCGACGGCGTCCCGCGCGAGGTGCTCGTGCCGGCGGTGTCGGCCGACCCCGGCCACCGCGCGGCCCTGGAGGCCTGGTTGACCGAGCTGCGCGGATCGCGGGTCAGCGTCCGGGTCCCGCAACGCGGTGACAAGCGGTCGCTGCAGCAGACCGTCGAGCGCAACGCCAAGCAGGCGCTCGCGCTGCACAAGACCAAGCGCGCCTCCGACCTCACCACGCGCAGCCGGGCCCTGGAGGAGATCCAGGCCGCACTGGAGCTCCCCGAGGCCCCACTGCGCATCGAGTGCTTCGACATCTCCAACCTGCAGGGCACCGAGGTCGTCGGGTCGATGGTCGTCTTCGAGGACGGGCTGCCGCGCAAGGGGGAGTACCGCCGGTTCGTGGTGCGCGGGGTCGACGGGCAGAACGACGTCGCGTCGATGCACGAGGTGATCACCCGGCGCTTCCGGCGGCTGCTCGACGAGCGGGCCGACATCCCCGAGATCGGCGCGACCTCGGGGGAGGGGCCGGCCCTGGTCGACCCCGACACCGGTCAACCGCGCAAGTTCGCCTACGCGCCCGGTCTCGTCGTGGTCGACGGCGGCGCGCCGCAGGTGGCCGCCGCGCAGCGGGCCCTCGACGAGCTGGGCATCGACGACATCGCCGTCTGCGGGCTGGCCAAGAAGCTGGAGGAGGTCTGGCTCCCCGGGCAGGAGGACCCCGTGATCCTGCCGCGCTCCAGCGAGGCGCTCTACCTCCTGCAGCGGGTCCGCGACGAGGCGCACCGGTTCGCGATCACCCACCACCGCAACCGCCGGTCGAAGACCATGGTCGAGAGCGTCCTCGACGACGTACCGGGACTCGGGGAGGTACGCCGCCGCACCCTGCTGCGACACTTCGGATCGCTGCGCAAGCTGCGCGCGGCCACGGTCGAGGAGATCGCCGAGGTGCCCGGGATCGGTCCGCGCACCGCCCGGGCGATCGCCGACGCGGTGGCCCGGGCGCCGGGACGCGGCCAGACAGTGCGGGTGAACACCGCGACCGGAGAGGTGGAGGAGGGGTAGTGCGATGACGCGGACGGCGGACGCAGCCGGCGAGCTCGTGGTGGTGAGCGGGATGACCGGCGCCGGCCGGAGCACCGTGGCCAAGGAGCTGGAGGACCTCGGCTTCTACGTGGTCGACAACCTCCCGGCCGAGCTCGTGCCCGAGGTCGTGCGCCTCGTCGACGAGCGGCACGGACGTCAGCGTCCGGTCGCCGTCGTGGTCGACGTCCGCTCCGGGGTCTTCTTCGACCGGTTGGAGGAGATCCTCGCCACCAACGCGACGGGGCGGCCGACCAGCCTGGTCTTCGTCGAGGCCGACGACGACGTGCTCGTCCGTCGCCAGGAGGCCGCCCGGCGACCGCACCCGCTCCAGGGCAGCGGTCGGCTCCTCGACGGCCTCGTACGCGAGCGTGCCGTGCTGGCGCCCCTGCGCGGCGACGCCGACCTGTTGATCGACACCACCAACACCAACGTGCACCAGCTGACCGACCGGGTCGCTGCGGCCTTCGGCACGCAGGAGACCACCCGGCTCAAGGTGACCGTGATCAGCTTCGGGTTCAAGTACGGCATCCCGGTCGACGCCGACCTCGTTGCCGACATGCGGTTCATCCCCAACCCGCACTGGGTGCCGGAGCTGCGGCCGCAGACCGGTCGCGACGCGCCCGTGTCCGACTACGTGCTCGCCCGACCCGAGGCGCAGCGGTTCCTGGAGCAGTACGTCCCGGTCGTGGGCACCCTCGCCGAGGGCTACCTGCGCGAGGGCAAGCGGTTCATGACGATCGCGATCGGCTGCACCGGCGGCAAGCACCGCAGCGTCGCGATGACCGAGGAGATCGCCCGTCGGCTGGCGGCGCAGGGGCTCGACGTCCGGGCCACCCACCGCGATCTGGGGCGGGAGTGAGCGCCGACCGCGCGCAGGCGGTCGTGGCCCTCGGCGGGGGCCACGGGCTGCACGTGTCCCTGCGTGCCCTGCGCCGGTTGCTCGACGAGGTCCTGCTCGACGAGCTCGCCGCCATCGTCACCGTGGCCGACAACGGCGGCTCCTCGGGTCGTCTGCGGGGGGAGTTCGGCGTCCTGCCCCCGGGCGACCTGCGGATGGCGCTCGCCGCGCTCTGCGGTGACGATCAGTGGGGCCAGACCTGGGCCCGGGTCCTGCAGCACCGGTTCGCCGGCGACGGCGAGATGCGCGGGCACGTGGTCGGCAACCTGCTGATCGTCGCGCTCTGGGAGCAGCTGCGCGACGATGTCGCGGCGCTCGAGTGGGTGGGTCGGTTGCTCGGCGCCCGCGGCCGGGTCCTGCCGATGGCGCTCGCGCCGCTCGACATCGTCGCCTCCGTCGCGGGGCTCGACCCCGGCGACCCGACTGCGCTGCAGGAGGTCCGCGGTCAGGTCGAGGTCGCCACGACCTCCGGGCGGATCCGGTCGGTGCGCCTCGAGCCCGCCGACGCACCGGCGAGCCCGGCCGCGCTGGCCGCCGTCGCGGCCGCCGACTGGGTGATCCTCGGTCCGGGATCGTGGTTCACCTCGGTCCTGCCGCACCTGCTGGTGCCCGAGCTGCGTGCCGCCCTGCTCTCGACGCCCGCCCGGGTGCTCGTCGTGCTCAACCTGACCGAGCAGGAGGGCGAGACCGGCGGGTTCGGTCCCGCCGACCACCTCGCCGTGCTGCTGGCCTGCGCCCCCGACCTGTGCATCGACACCGTGCTGGCCGACCGGGCCAGCGTCGGGGACGGCGCGGCGGCCCTCGAGGCTGCCGTCGAGCAGTGCGGGGCGCGGCTGGTGCTCGACGACGTGGCCGCGGGTCCGGGGAGCGCCGAGCACGACCCGGCCGCCCTGGCTGCGGCGTACGAGGCGATCATGACCCGACCGCGGCCACGCGATTGACCTTCGTGGGAGGATGCGCACCATGGCGATGACGGCACAGGTGAAGGCCGAGCTCGCGAGCACGCCGGTCACGAAGACCTGCTGCCGCAAGTCCGAGGTCTCCTCCCTCCTGCGGTTCGCCGGCGGGCTGCACATCGTGAGCGGCCGGATCGTGGTCGAGGCGGAGCTCGACACCGGCGCCGCCGCGCGGCGGGTCCGGCGCGACATCGCCGAGATCTACGGCCACCACTCCGACGTGGTGATGGTCTCCGGCAACGGCATCCGCAAGGGGAGCCGCTACCTGGTCCGCGTGGTGCGCGACGGCGAGGCGCTGGCCCGGCAGACCGGACTCCTCGACAACCGCGGCCGCCCGGTCCGCGGTCTGCCGACCCACGTCGTCAGCGGCGGCACCTGCGATGCGGTCGCCGCCTGGCGCGGCGCGTTCCTCGCGCACGGCTCGCTCACCGAACCCGGCCGGTCGTCCTCGCTCGAGGCCACCTGCCCGGGCCCCGCGGCCGCGCTCGCGCTGGTCGGGGCGGGCCGTCGCCTCGACATCGGGGCGAAGGCGCGCGAGGTCCGGGGCGTCGACCGGGTCGTCATCCGCGACGGTGACGCTATCGGCGCGCTGCTCACCCGGCTCGGCGCCCACGAGTCCCTGATGGCCTGGGAGGAGCGCCGGATGCGCCGGGAGGTGCGCGCGACCGCCAATCGGCTCGCCAACTTCGATGACGCCAACCTGCGCCGCTCCGCCAGGGCGGCCGTGGCTGCGGGTGCGCGCGTCGAGCGCGCGCTGGAGATCCTCGGCGACGAGGTCCCCGACCACCTCCGGTTGGCCGGCAAGCTCCGGCTGGAGCACAAGCAGGCCTCGCTCGAGGAGCCC
>Ga0079224_100008322_pt1 | contig 14044 bp, 14 predicted proteins | sample Stecom2015_FD_80414 | JGI IMG/M metagenome (GOLD analysis project Ga0079224, IMG submission 80414) | Agricultural soil microbial communities from Utah to study Nitrogen management - Steer compost 2015 | ecosystem: Environmental > Terrestrial > Soil > Agricultural land | place: USA: Utah... | reverse complement strand
GCCTGGGCCAGATGTGCGCGCCAGTCCGCCGCTCGGATCGTGAGGTCGAACGCCATGCGCCCCATCATGGCGGACGGCTCGCGAGAGTCTCGTCGCGGGCGGGTCAGCCGCGGCGGCGCATGTAGGCGGTGAAGGCCGCGTAGAGCGGACGGTTGATCGGCAGGTCCCATTCGCCGAGGTACTCCACGGCCTGACCGCCGGTGCCGACCTTGAACTGCAGCAGGCCCACATGGGGGTCGTTCGGGTCGAGCGTGTCGGTGATCCCGCGCATGTCGTAGACCTCGGCGCCCGCTGCGAGCGCGTCGCGCATCATCTGCCACTGGATCGCGTTCGATCCCCGGACCTCGCGCTTGGCGGTCGTCGAGGCGCCGTAGGAGTACCAAGCGTGGGTGCCGACCTGCACCATCGTCGTGGCGGCCACCAGATCGCCCTCGTGACGGGCGAGGTAGAGCCGCAGCCGGCCGGGATCCTCGGCCGTCATGGCGTCCCACATCGTCTGGAAGTACGCCAGCGGGCGCGGGGTGAAGCGATCGCGCTCGGCGGTCTCGACGTACACCCGGTGGAACTCGGCCAGATCGTCCCGGTCGCCGAGGGTGACCTCGACGCCGAGCTTGGCCGCCTTGCGGATGTTGCGGCGCCACAGCTGGTTCATCCCGGCCAGCACGTCGTCCTCGGAGCGGCCGCGCAGAGGCACCTGGAAGTTGTACTTGGGCTGTCCGGCCGAGAAGCCGCCCGCGGTCGACTGCTCCCGCCAGCCGAGCGCACGCAGTCGGTCGGCGAGCGCGAGCGCCGCGGAGTCACTGTGGTCGGCGGGCACGTCGGCCAGACGGGTCAGCACGTCGTCGGCCAGCGCGGCCTTGAGCGTCGGGGCCTCCCAGCGGCGGGTGACGACGGTCGGGCCGATGCGGATGCCGAACGCACCTCGGGCCTTCAGGTGCTCGCGCAGTGTCGTCAGGGCCGCCTCGACGTCGCCGCTCCAGTCCAGCACCGGGCCCTCCGGCAGGTAGGCCAGGTACCGCTTGAGGCGGGGGACCTGGCGATACAGCACGAGTCCGACTCCGATCAGGTCGGAGCCGGAGAACCATCCGAGCGTCTCGCCGCGCCACTCGCTCTTGACGGCGGCCCAGGCGGGGGTCTGCAGGAAGCTCGCCGTCCCGCGGGCGGAGACGAACCCGAGGTGCTCGTCGGGGGAGATGGGGCGTACGCGCAAGGTCACGTCGTCGAGGCTATCCAACCCCCCTTGTTAGGCTCGACTTACCAACTGTGAGGGGAAGCGTGTGAAGACCTTTGCCGCAACCGTCGTGGGGCGGCGTTCGCTGACGCCCCATCTCGTGTCGGTGACGCTCGGAGGGCTCGACGGCTGGGAGTCCACGGGCATCCCCGACGAGTACGTCCGCCTGCTCCTGCCGCCGCGGCCCGGTGCGCCGGTCGTCCTGCCCGAGATCGGCGAGGACTGGTCCTTCCGGTACCCCGAGGGCGCCGAGGAGCTCGTGCCGCGGGTGTACACGATCTCGGACCACCGGGTGGTCGACGGCGACGTGCGCGTCGACGTCGACATCGCGCTGCACGAGCGGGGGGTGGGCTCGGACTGGGCCGCCACCTGCGAGGTCGGCGACCGTGTCGGCATCATCGAGCCGCACGGCCTGTACCGCCCGCTCCCCGACGCGACGCACCAGCTGCTGGTGTGCGACATCACCGGTGTCCCGGCGCTGGCGCGGATCCTGCGCGAGCTGGAGCCGGGCGTGAGCGCCGACGTCCACGTCGTGCTGACCGACCCCGCGGACGAGGTGCCGCTCCCGTCGCCGGCGGACGTCACCGTCCGCTGGCAGATCGTCGAGCGTGACAACGACGTTCCCGGAGCCCTCGAGGCCGCCGTGCTCGAGCGCCCGCTGCCGACCGATCCGACCGGCCACTACGTCTGGCTCGCCGGCGAGGCCCGCGCGAGCCGCGCGGTGCGCAAGCATCTGCGCCGGGGCCTCGGTTGGCCCCAGACCTCCTTCTACACGTGCGGCTACTGGCAGATCGACGCCGAGAAGTGGAACGCCCGCTACGAGGAGGTCGCCGACAAGATCCAGGCCGAGGCGATGGAGGCCTACCGCCGCGCCGGCCAGGACGAGGGTGCCTACCTCGACGAGCTCGAGCGCATCTACGAGTCGGTCGGCCTCTGACGGTTTCCCCGGTTAACCGGGGAAACCTGCACTTCGCGAGGAAGCTTCCCTCGCGAAGTGACAGAGAACCTCGTTCGGTCAGGCGACGAACGCCGTCGGGCGGCTCGGTGTGATGAGCAGGGTCATCCCGGCCTCGGCCGGAGTGCGGTTCCCCTTCTTGCGATTGCAGCGCAGACATGCGGCCACCGCGTTCTCCCAGGTCAGACCGCCGCCGCGGGAGCGGGGGATCACGTGGTCGACGGTCTCGGCCGAGCCGCCGCAGTACGCACACATCTTGTCCCGCGCCTTGATCGCGCTCTTGGTGCACAGTCGCGAGCGGCGGTGCATCCAGCGGGCGACGACATAGCGCACGAGACGCAGCACCTTCGGCTTGGGAAAGGGCCCGAACGTCTCGTCGTGAGACTCCTCGATGACGGCGACCTCGCGCACCAGCATCTTGATGGCATGCCGCAGGGAGACGCGCTGCAGCGGCTCGTAGCTCGCGTTGAGCACCAGAACATCGGTCATGACCGCGCCTCTCTCCGGAGGAAAGCCTAGCCGCAAATGCGCGGAATTCGGCAGGACGACGCGTCGAAACGTGCTCGACACCTTCCGCGCCTATGGTGGAACGGTGACCGACTCGCCCCTCTTCGACGGATACGGACCGGTCGCGGGCCACGACGAGATGTACGGCCCCTCCGGGGTGCGCGGTCTGTACCGGACGCTGTACGCGGCGTTCGCGACCATGTCGCCAGAGGAGGTGCGCCAGCGCGCGGACGGACTCGCGTCGTCCTATCTGGAGCAGGGCATCACGTTCGGCGTCGCGGGCGAGGAGCGGCCGTTTCCGCTCGATATCGTGCCCCGGATCATCGAGGCCGAGGCGTGGGACCACGTCGAGGCCGGTGTCAAGCAGCGGGTCAAGGCGCTCGAGGCGTGCCTGGCCGACGCCTACGGCGCCGGCGAACTGTTCCGTGACGGGGTCGTGCCGCGCGAGACGGTCGTGACCTCGCACCACTACCACCGCGTGGTCGCGGGGATCGAGCCGTCGAACGGCGTCCGGATCCACGTCGCCGGGATCGACCTGATCCGCGACGGCGAGGGCGAGTTCCGCGTCCTGGAGGACAACGCCCGCGTGCCGTCGGGCGTCTCGTACGTGATGACCAACCGGCGGGCGATGTCCGGCGGCCTGCCCGAGGTGTTCGCCGACCACCGGATCAGGCCGGTCGCGCAGTATCCGCACCGCCTGCTGCGCTCGCTGCGTGCCGCCGCCCCCGCCGGCGTCGCGGATCCGACGGTGGTCGTCCTGACCCCGGGCGTCTACAACTCGGCCTACTTCGAGCACACCCTGCTGGCGCGCACGATGGGCGTGGAGCTGGTCGAGGGGCGCGACCTGGTGTGTCACGGCGGCCGCGTCATGATGCGGACCACCGAGGGCCTGGCCCCGGTCCACGTCATCTACCGTCGGATCGACGACGAGTTCCTCGATCCACTGGCCTTCCGGGCGGACTCGGTGCTCGGCGTCCCGGGTCTGATCAACGCCGCCCGCGCCGGCAACGTCACGATCGCCAACGCCGTGGGCAACGGGGTCGCCGATGACAAGCTGCTCTACACCTACGTTCCCGACCTGATCCGCTACTACCTGGGCGAGGAGCCGATCCTGCGCAACGTCGACACCTGGCGCTGCGGCGATCCCGACCAGCTCGAGGAGGTACTGGACCGACTCGACGAGCTGGTGCTCAAGCCGGTGGACGGCTCGGGCGGCAAGGGCATCGTCATCGGACCCTCGGCGAGCCGCGAGGAGCTCGACGATCTGCGCCGCCGCCTGGTGGCCGCGCCGCGCGACTGGATCGCCCAGCCGGTGATCTCGCTGTCGACGGTGCCGACCCTCGTCGAGGGGGGCATCCGCCCCCGCCACGTCGACCTGCGTCCGTTCGCCGTCAACGACGGCGAGGACGTCTGGGTGCTGCCCGGTGGACTGACCCGGGTGGCGTTGCCGGAGGGCGAGCTCATCGTGAACTCCAGCCGCGGCGGCGGGTCGAAGGACACCTGGGTGCTCGCCCGACCCACCGAGCCGCTCTACGCCGAGCCCGAGCTGGATCCGATGACGACGACGCAGACGATGGCCCCGGTGTCGGTACCGTCCGAGGAGGCGTGATGCTCAGCCGGATCGCCGAGTCACTGTTCTGGATCGGCCGCTACTTGGAGCGGGCCGACGACACCGCCCGTCTGCTGGACGTGCAGATGCAGGTGCTCGTGGAGGATCCGGCCACCGACGAGCTCAGCAGCTGCCGCCAGCTCTTCGCGGTGATGGGGATCGAGGAGTACGCCGGGGTCCCGAACCGATGGACGATGCTCGACCTGTTGGCGTACGACGCCACCTCGCCCAGCTCGATCGCGGCCGTGATCGGCTCGATGCGGGAGGCGGCGCGCAGCGCGCGGGAGGTGCTCTCCACCGACGTCTGGTCGGCGATCAACACCACCTGGCAGGGCGTCCCGGCCGTGACGTCGATGCGGCCCGTCGAGATGTTCAACTGGGTCCGCCGGCGGACGGCGATGATCGCCGGCACCGCCGACGACTCGATGCCACGGGACCAGGGCTGGTACTTCTACGTGCTGGGACGCAGCATCGAGCGGACCGACATGACGGCCCGCCTGCTGCCCACGGCGGCGAGCGCCGGCGGCACCGGCATCGCCTGGCCGAACACGCTGCGCGCCTGCGGTGGCTACGAGAGCTTCCTGCGCACCTACCGGGGGATCGAGACCGACAGCGCGGCCGCGGAGTACCTGCTCCTGGACCGGTGGTTCCCCCGCTCGCTGGTCTCCAGCCTGACCGAGGCCGAGCGCGCCCTGCAGCGACTCGACATCACGGGACGACGGGCGGGCTTCCGCGACGAGGCGCTGCGTCTGCTGGGTCGGGCGCGCACCGAGATCGAGTATCGCCCGCTGGGCGAGATCCTGGAGACGATGCCGTTCGAGATGGAGCGGCTGCAGCGCGTCTGTGCCGCGGCGAACGATGCGATCACCTCGCGCTACTTCGCCCAGGAGGACTGGCACACCTGGCGAGGGAGGGTCTCGCTGTGAGCATGCGCATGCAGGTGCGTCACGCGACGACGTACACGTACTCCGAGCCGGCCGCCGCCTCGTACAGCGAGGCGCGGCTGACCCCGCAGACCACCGCGGAGCAGTACGTGCGTCGGTCGCGCCTGGAGATCACGCCGACGGCCTGGTCGCAGGAGTATCGCGACTACTGGGGCTCGACGGTGACCGCGTTCGAGGTCACCGAGCCCCACGATCGGCTGACCGTCGTCGCGACCTCGATCGTGGACACCGCCGACCCGGCCGAGCCCGGCGAGTCGATCGGCTGGGACGCCCTGGACCCGAACACCTTGGACCGGTACTGCGAGTTCGTCCACCAGCAGGACCGGGTCCGTCCCGCCGACTCCCTCGTGCCCGAGCTCGATCGGATCCGCGCCGCGGCGCCCAGTCCCGCCGCCTACGTCGACGAGGTCGTGGCGCTGATCCGTGACCGGGTCCGGCGGCTCGTGGCGGCCACGCACGTGAGCGCGACCGCCGCACAGACGTGGGAGAACGGCAGCGGCGTCGTCCACGACATCACCCACGTCGCGATCGGCGCCCTGCGACACGCCTCGATTCCGGCGCGCTTCATCGCCGGGTACGTCCATCCCGACGCCGATCCGCAGATCGACCGGACCGTGCGCACCGAGTCCCACGCCTGGCTGGAGTGGTGGGACGGTCACTGGGTGGGCTGGGACGTCACCGGCGGGGAGGTCCCCGGCGAGCGCCACATCGTCGCCTCCCGCGGGCGCGACTTCGACGACAACCCGAATCTGCGCGGCATCTACGCGACGTCGGGTGAGGTGGAGACGACGGTCGAGGTCGACATCACCCGCCTGGCCTGAGCCGGGGCCCGCCGGCGGTGCGCGCCCAAGGTTCTACGGTGGACCCATGAGCACCTCGTGGACCCGCCGTCGCGTCGCCGAGACCCACCGTCCGTGGCAGGCCGACGCCGACCGCTACCAGTCGCTGGAATACCGCCGCGTGGGCCGGTCCGGCCTGCTGCTGCCCCCGATCAGCCTGGGTCTGTGGTGGAACTTCGGTGACAACCGGACCTTCGACTCCCAGCGCGAGATCCTGCGCCATGCCTTCGACCTGGGCATCACCCACTTCGACCTGGCCAACAACTACGGTCCGCCGCCGGGCTCGGCCGAGGAGAACTTCGGCCGCATGCTGCGCGGGGACTTCCGCCCGTACCGCGACGAGCTGATCATCTCCACGAAGGCCGGCTGGGACATGTGGCCCGGACCGTACGGGTTCCTCGGCTCGCGCAAGTACCTGCTGTCCAGCCTGGACGCCTCATTGCAGCGGATGGGTCTGGATCATGTGGACATCTTCTACTCGCACCGCGCCGACCCGGACACGCCGCTGGAGGAGACCATCGGGGCGCTCGACACCGCGGTGCGCCAGGGCAAGGCGCTCTACGTCGGGATCTCCTCGTACTCGGCCGAGCGGACCCGCCGTGCGGCCGAGATCGCGGCCGATCTGGGCACCCCGCTGGTGATCCACCAGCCCGCCTACTCGATGGTGAACCGCTGGATCGAGGACGAGCTCCTCGACACTCTCGAGGAGGTCGGGATGGGCTCGATCGCCTTCACCCCGCTCGCCCAGGGCCTGCTCACCGACCGGTACCTCGGCGACGAGCCGGTCGAGCGCTCCGGCGGTCGCACGTCGTTCGACGAGTCGCTCGTGGAGCAGAACCGAGACCGCCTGCGCGCCCTGGCCGACCTCGCCCGCGAGCGCGGCCAGACCTTGGCCCAGCTCGCGATCGCGTGGGTGCTGCGACCGGGTGCCGCCACCTCCGCGCTCATCGGCGCGTCGAGCACCCGTCAGCTGGACGAGAACATCGCCGCCGTGCAGAACACCTCCTTCTCGGACGAGGAGCTGCGCCGGATCGACGAGCTCGTCGGGCACGACGCCGATGCGCGCGTCGACCTGTGGGGCGGGTCAGCCGAGATCGAGTGAGACGACCCCGCACCGGACGTCGTCGTCGCCGGGGTCGGGGGTCGCGTCGCCTAGGCTTTCGGTCATGACCACTGTCGCGGCGCGCGCCACCGACCTCGTCAAGACCTACGGCAAGGGCCACGCGCAGGTGCGCGCCCTCGACGGCGTCTCGATCGACATCCTCGGTGGGGAGTTCACCGCCGTCATGGGCCCGTCCGGATCGGGCAAGTCGACGCTGATGCACTGCATGGCCGCCCTCGACATGCCGAGCTCCGGCCGGGTGACGATCGGCGACACGGACCTGTCCGAGCTCGACGACAAGGCGCTGACGATCATGCGCCGCGAGAAGCTGGGCTTCGTCTTCCAGGCGTTCAACCTCGTGCCCACGCTGACCGCCGAGGAGAACATCTTGCTGCCCCTGTCGATCGCCGGCCGCAAGCCCGATCGCGAGTGGTACGACCGGGTGATCGACGCCGTCGGTCTGGCCGACCGGCTCACCCACCGGCCGAACGAGATGTCCGGCGGCCAGCAGCAGCGTGTGGCCTGCGCACGCGCCCTGGTCAGCCGACCCGAGATCGTGTTCGCCGACGAGCCGACCGGCAACCTCGACTCGACCTCCGGGGCCGAGGTGCTGTCCTTCCTGCGCCGCAGCGTGGACGAATTCGGTCAGACGATCGTCATGGTCACCCACGATCCGGTCGCCGCGAGTCACACCGACCGGGTCGTGTTCCTCGCCGACGGGCGGGTGGTGTCCGAGCTGCGCGAGCCGACGGCCGAGACGGTGCTCGAGCGCATGAGCTCGATCCAGCGGCGGATGGGCGCCTGACGTGCGCATCGTCACTTGGCGCAATCTCGTGGCGCGCAAGGTGCGCCTGCTGCTGAGCGCCTTCGCGATCGTCCTCGGGATCGCGTTCCTGTCGGGCTCGCTCGTGTTCACCGACACGATCGGTCGCAGCTTCGACCGGATCGCCTACGGCACGGTGACCGACGTCGCGGTCCGGCCCGCCACCGAGGACGGCGACGCGATCGCGATGGGCATTAACCGTGACGCGCGCTCGATCCCGGCCGAGTACGTCGACCGGATCGCCGAGCTCCCGGAGGTCGACAAGGTCGAGGGCGTCGTCAACTCGACCGGACTGTTCGTGATCAAGCCCGACAACCGTCTCCTGGGCGGCACCGGGGCGCCGACGATCGCCTACAACGCCGGCAGCGACGATCCGGTTCCGAACGCCGCGGGCGAGCAGATCATCGACTGGAAGGCCGGTGAGGTGCCGCGTGAGGAGGGTGAGATCGCCCTCGACGCCCGCTCGGCCGACCTGGCCGGGTACGCGGTCGGCGACACGGTCCGACTGGCGATGCCGTCCGATCCGCCCGTTCTCGAGGCACGCCTCGTCGGCACGTTCGAGTTCTCCGCCGGCGGTCTGGCCGGAGCCACCCTGGTGGTCTTCGACGACGCGAGCGCCCAGCGGTACTTCCTCGACGGCGAGGACGCGTTCAACGTCATCCAGATCGACGGGGTGGAGGGTCTCAGCCAGCGCGAGGTCGCCGACGCCGTCGCCGAGGTGATCCCCGAGGGCACCGAGGCGGTCACCGGCGATGAGGTGGCGCAGGAGTCCAAGGACCTGTTCGACCAGCTGCTCGGCTTCCTCAACACCTTCCTGCTCGTGTTCGCGGCGATCGCGCTCGTGGTCGGCACCTTCCTGATCGTCAACACGTTCTCGATCCTGGTCGCCCAGCGCAGTCGCGAGCTGGCCCTGCTGCGGGCCCTGGGGGCCTCCCGCCGTCAGATCGGTCGCTCGGTGTTGATCGAGGCATGCGTGGTCGGGCTGGTCGGTTCGACCGTCGGCCTGGGTCTCGGCTTCGGCCTGGCGCTGTTGCTGAAGGTCCTGTTCAGCAACGTCGGCCTCGATCTGTCGGGCACCGCGCTCGTCTTCCAGCCGCGCACCGTCGTGGTGTCCTACGTCGTCGGCGTCCTCGTGACGATGCTGGCCGCCTGGGTGCCCGCTCGTCGGGCCGGCCGCGTGCCGCCGATCGCGGCGATGCGGGACGAGGTCGCGATGCCGGAGTCCTCACTGCGGTGGCGCCTGGCGCTCGCGCTGCTCTTCGGTCTGGCCGGCGCCGGCGCGATGGCGGCGGGCCTGTGGCTCGACGTCCCGCGGCCGGTGATCTGGGTGGGCCTGGGCATCTTCGGCGTGCTGATGGCCGTCGCGCTGGGCAGCCCTCTCATCGCCGCGCCGGTGCTGGCCGTGTTCGGCGTCCTGTACCGAGCCGTCTTCGGGGCGGTGGGCCTGCTCGCCGCGCAGAACGCGCGCCGCAACCCGCGCCGCACCGCGGCGACGGCATCCGCCCTCATGATCGGGCTGGCGCTCGTGACGACGATGTCGATCCTGGGCGCCTCGATCAACAAGTCCATCGACGCCGGCGTCGACCGCGAGTTCTCGGCGGACTTCCTGATCCAGAACGTCAGCAATCAGCCGTTCTCGCCGAAGATCGCCGAGGCCGTCGCCGAGGTCCCGGGGGTCGCGCAGACCTCACCCAGCCAGTTGCTGGTGTTCGACCTCGACGGGGCGCAGACCTTCGCGTCTGCGATCGAGGTCGACTCGTTCCAGGAGATCTTCACCCTGGACTACGTCGCGGGCGAGTCCCCGAGCGGCGATGACGAGATCGCCGTCAGTGAGTCGACGTCCGAGCGTCTGGGCGTCGGCGCGGGGGACCGCGTGGAGCTGGGGTTCCCGGGAGCCGACCTCGACGTCACCGTCTCGGGTGTCTATGCCGACAGCAACGTCGTGGGCCAGGCCGTCGTGCCGATGTCGATGGTGCCGCGGGCCGGCATCAAGCGCGGCGACACGACGTTGGCGGTCAACGTCGAGCCGGACCGCGGGACCCGCACCGTCCGGGCGGCCCTCGAGCGCGCCGTGGGTGACAATCCGACGATCGTGGTGCAGGACAAGCAGGCGTTCGCCGAGGCCCAGCGGGCCCAGGTCGACACGCTGCTCTACCTCATCTACGCGCTGCTCGGACTGGCGATCGTGATCGCGGTCCTGGGCATCGTCAACACTCTCGCGCTCAGCGTCATCGAGCGGACGCGTGAGATCGGTCTGCTGCGCGCGGTGGGGCTCACCCGCCCGCAGCTGCGTCGCATGGTGCGCCTGGAGTCGGTCGCCATCGCCGTGCTCGGGGCGGTCCTGGGCATCGGCGCCGGACTGCTGTTCGGCGTCACCCTGCAGCGGTCGTTCGCCGACGACGGACTGACCGATCTGGCCGTGCCCGCGGCGTCGCTCGCGATCTTCGTCGTGCTCGCGGCGGTGGTCGGCGTGCTCGCCGCGGTGCTGCCCGCCCGCCGTGCGGCCAGGCTCGACGTGCTCGAGGCGATCGCCGGCGAGTGAGGATTCGCCGGGGGCGGTCGGCCGCTGTTAGACTCGTGAGGTTGCCACGGAGGCAACGCACACTCCTGTGACGGAAGGCCCGTCACCGCTCAGTCCAAAGGAGAATCCGCAGTGTCACTGCGCAAGTACGAACTCATGGTCATCCTCGACTCGGACGTCGACGAGCGTTCGGTCGAGAAGAGCCTGTCGACCTACCTCAACAACACCGTCGTCGCCGACGGTGGCACGGTCGAGCAGATCGACGTGTGGGGCAAGCGTCGCTTCGCCTACGAGATCAACAAGAAGTCCGAGGGCGTCTACGCCGTCGTGAACCTGACCGCTCAGCCCGACTCGGTCAAGGAACTGGATCGTCAGCTGTCGCTGAACGAGTCCGTCGTCCGTACGAAGGTCACGCGTCCCGACGCGAAGTGATCTGTGGACGGGCTGAAACCGTCCCACCGATCCGACAGAATCTTCGCGAGAGCACCTCGAGAGAAGGCTGAGTCATGGCAGGCGAAACCACCATCACCCTCGTCGGCAACCTGACGCGCGATCCCGAACTGCGGTTCACGCCGTCGGGCGCGGCGGTCGCCGACTTCACGGTCGCGTCGACGTCGCGCACGTTCGACCGTCAGACCAACGAGTGGAAGGACGGCGACACGCTGTTCATCCGGTGCTCGGCGTGGCGTCAGCTGGCCGAGAACGTCGCCGGCTCGCTCACCAAGGGCACGCGGGTCATCGTGACCGGCGCGCTGAAGGTCCGCGAGTACGAACGCCAGGACGGAAGCCGCGGCACCAGCGTGGAGATGACGGTCGACGAGGTCGGCCCGTCGCTGCGCAACGCCACGGCCCAGGTCACCCGCGTCAGCGGTGGCGGCCAGGGCGGCGGCGGATTCGGAGGCGGCAACGCCGGAGGCTTCGCCGGTGGCAACGCCGGTGGCGGCTTCGGTGGTCAGCAGGCCTCCCAGCCCGACGCCAGCGCCTGGGGCCAGCCCTCTCAGCCGCAGTCACCCGCCGGGGGCGACCCCTGGGGCGGCGCCGGCGGCTCGACCGAAGAGCCCCCCTTCTGATTTCCCTCACGTAGCACCACTTTTTCCAGGAGCATCATGGCCAAGCCCGTTGTCCGGAAGCCGAAGAAGAAGAGCAACCCGCTCACGGCTGCCGGCGTCACCCACATCGATTACAAGGACACCGCGCTGCTGCGGAAGTTCATCTCCGACCGTGGCAAGATCCGTGCCCGCCGCGTCACCGGCGTCTCCGTCCAGGAGCAGCGTCAGATCGCCAAGGCGATCAAGAACGCGCGCGAGATGGCGCTGCTGCCGTACACGTCCAGCGGTCGCTGAGTCAGGAGCAGAACAGATGAAGCTCATCCTCACCCACGAGGTCTCGAACCTCGGTCAGCCCGGCGACATCGTCGAGGTCAAGGACGGCTACGGCCGCAACTTCCTGCTGCCGCGCAACTACGCCATCCGGTGGACCAAGGGTGCCGCCAAGCAGGTGGAGTCGATCAAGGCCGCCCGCGAGGCTCGCGCGATCCACGATCTGGAGACCGCGAAGTCCGTCAAGGGCACGCTCGAGGCGGCTCCGATCAACGTCCCCGCCCACGCGGGCGAGGGCGGACGCCTGTTCGGCGCGGTCACCGTCTCGGCGATCGCCGATGCGCTGGCCGAGGCCGGCGCCAAGGTCGACAAGCGTCGCATCGAGGTCGGCAACCCGATCAAGAGCCTCGGTTCGCACACCGTCGCGGTGCGCCTGCACCCCGAGGTCACCGCGACCGTCAAGCTGAACGTCGTCCCCTCCAAGTGATCCGCAAGTCGCCGGGTCCCGCTGTGCGCGGGGCCCGGCGCTTTGCTGTTCTCGCGCTGTGCGGGCTGCTCGTGGCGGCCTGTACGGACGAGGCTCCCGACGAGGAGCCTCCCGTCGAGCGCGAGCTTCCCCTCGCCGATGTGCGTCCCGTCGATCGTGACGAGGTCGAGGAGGGTGGCGCTCTCCGGCTGGGCGTCGGGTCCTTCCCGGCCACCTTCAACCCGGTCCACACCGACGGGGTGGCCAGCACCGCGCCCCAGATCCTCGCGCCCACGCGTGGCTCCGCCGTGCGGGTGGCCGAGGACGGCACGTGGTCGGTCGACCCCGACTACGCCAGCTCGGTCGAGATCGTCGATCGCGATCCGTTCACCGTCCGCGTCGAGCTCAACGAGGACGCGGTCTGGCAGGGTGGCACGTCGATCACCTCGGCCGACATGGTGGCCTTCGTCGACGCGATGCAGGACGAGGACTTCGCCGCCGCCCCGGTGGAGGTCTTCGACGACGTGGAGTCGGTCGAGCCCGACGGTGACTTCGCCTACGAGATCGTCTTCGACCGTCCCCACGCCGACTGGCCGGCCGCGGTCTACCCGGTCCTGCCGCGCGCCTTCACCAAGTCCGCCGCGATGTTCAACGAGGGCATGAGGACCAAGGCCCCGTCGTCGAACGGACCGTTCGTCGTCTCGGCGATCGAGCGCCGCACCGGCACGATCACCTTGGAGCGCAACCCGCGCTGGTGGGGTGAGCCGCCGCGGCTGGAGTCCATCGTGTGGCGCATCGGAGATCCCGAGGTGCTGGCGAAGGCCTTCCTGGCTGGGGAGCTTGACGCCACGCCGGTGCTCCCGGCGAACCTGGGTGCCCTGGCCGAGGAGGACCTGCGGTCCTCGATCAGCGCCGACTGGACGCACCTGACGATCAACGGCGGCACCGGCCCGCTGTCGGAGCCCGAAGTCCGCCGCGCGGTGGTCGCTGCGGTCGACGTCGACGAGATCGTGGCCGAGGCCTCACGGCGGCACGGTGTCGAGACCGTCACCCGCGACTCGCTCGTGCTGGCACCCGGACAGCTCGGTCACGAGTCGACGCCACCGCGTCGACGTCTCGACGAGGCGCGGTCCCTGTTGCGGGAGGCGGGATGGAAGCCGGGCGACGACGGGGTGATGCGTCGTGGCAAGCAGCGGCTGTCGCTGCGATTCCCCGTCCCGCAGACCCGCTCGGGCGCGGCCGAGCGTGCCCGACTCATCGCCGAGAACCTGGCCGAGGTCGGCATCGAGGTCGAGGTCGAGCCCGTCGCGGAGCAGTCCTTCTTCGACGACGTGGTGATCCCGCTCGACTTCGACCTGACGACCTTCACGTGGCAGTCGCAGGCGTTCGACCTCGGTGACCTGCGCCGTCTGTTCACGCCGGTCGACAGTCCGCTCAACTTCACCGGCAAGGCGTCCAAGGCGATCGGCGAGGCGTTCGACGCGGCGATCGGCGAGGTCGCCGAGGGTCCGCGTGTGGAGGCGGTCCGGGAGCTCGACGAGGTCGCACGGGCCCAGGCGTCGATCCTGCCCCTGGCGGTGGTGCCGTCCGTCATGGCGGTGCATCCTCGGGTGGTCAACTACGGACCGACCGCGTTCGCGGATCTGGACTGGACCGCCGCCGGCTTCGAGGCGAAGGAGGAATCCGATGGCACGGACTAGGCGCGAAGCCGTCGCCTGGCCGACCGTC
>Ga0079224_100008321_pt1 | contig 14046 bp, 14 predicted proteins | sample Stecom2015_FD_80414 | JGI IMG/M metagenome (GOLD analysis project Ga0079224, IMG submission 80414) | Agricultural soil microbial communities from Utah to study Nitrogen management - Steer compost 2015 | ecosystem: Environmental > Terrestrial > Soil > Agricultural land | place: USA: Utah... | reverse complement strand
CTGTGCGCCTGCGCGTTGGCTATTGGCCATGCCCGCAACTTTTTCAAGGAGGTCAGGCCGTCCGATGTCGCCCACGAATACGAAATCGCCCGTGAATACCATCACCGGTTCAGGTGATGCCGGTGTGTCCGTTAGCAAAAAGCTAATGCTCTCAGGCGTGTGTCCTGGCGTGTGGAGCACTTCGACTTTAAGGTTTCCGACTTCGATAACGTCGCCCTGGCCCACGCCGATATGCGGAAATTCGTATAGCCAGTCCGGGCCGCCTTCTTTCGATAAATACAGCTGGCCACCGGTAGCGGCGGCTAATTCTCGGGAGCCGCTCAAGAAGTCGGCGTGGATGTGCGTTTCCGCGATATGGGTGATTTGTAACTTGTTTCGTTCGGCAATAGCGAGGTAATCGTCGATGTCCCGTTTGGGATCGATCACGATGGCTACACCTTTCGCCTGGCAGCCGACAACGTAACTGGCTTGGGCGAGGCTTCTGTCGTAAACGCGTTCAAAAAACATGCTGTTTAGTTTATAGACTTTTTTATGTCAGGCAAAGATACAAATATCCAGAAACCTCGCTTGCGGCAGAGAGGTCATCCCTACACCTTATTACGGCCAAAGATGCTGTCTAAGATCAACTGGATGATGGCCACGATGATAGCGAAGACGGCCGCCCACCAAAAATTCGCGACGTCAAACTTATCGCCCATGAAATAGCTTGTCAATTGGACCATTAACGCCGAAATAATGAACGATACCAACCCCAGTGTCAGGATATTCAGCGGCAAAGTGAATACCCGCAAAACCATCCCGATGGTGGCGTTGACAAAGGCAATGATCAAACCCGCCAAAATGGCCCAGCCCAGTCCGGCTACGCTCACCGCACTTGAAGGCAACAGGTACGCAGCCAAGAACACTGCCAATCCCGTCAGAAGTATATCAATAATAAATCGCATAACGTTTAAGTGTGTAAAGGTGAAACCATGCCCTAAATGTAGCGAATAGCCGTCGAATATCCGGCAACGCCTAGGAAATTGTCCGTGCCCGTGACGCGATTCCAGCAAGGAACGTGCCTAACGAATGTTTTACGTGATTCGTTGAGGGATATGGGGAGGATTACCGTAATTTGCGCCGTATTTGTGAGTAAGGCCGATGCGGGGTTCCGGCGATGCTAAGGTTTTTTTGTTACATGCCAATGATGTCTGATTTTTCTAAGCTCTTCCGTGCGGTATCGTATGTTTTTCTCTCTGTTATGCTGCTGGGCAGCTGCAAGTCGGATGAACAGCGCCAGCTGGAAGCCGAGGCCGAACGCCTGCGGCAAGACAGCTTGTTGCTCGTGTACGATCCGGCAGAAGCCGATCCGCGACTGCACGCGTATATGACCCGCTTGCACGAGCGTTCGGGGTTCAACGGCAACGTGCTGATTGCCAAGCAAGGCAGGATCCTCTACCAAAATACCTTTGGGTGGGCAAATTACCTGATGCGTGACAGCCTGAGACTGGACTCGCAATTCGAGTTGGCCTCTGTCAGCAAGCCTTTTACCGCTACGGCCGTCTTGAAATTATGGGAGGAAGGAAGGCTTTCGCTCGACCAGACCGTTGACGAGTTTATACCCGGCTTCCCGTATCCGAATATTACTGTAAAGCAGTTGCTGAGCCATAGGTCAGGATTGACAAGCTATATGTATTTTACCGATGGGCTTTGGCCGAACAAGCGAAAGGGAATGTCCAACCAAGACGTGATTGATTTGTTTATCGAGCACAAGCCGGCCTTATACGCTAATCCGGATGTACGCTTTTTCTACAACAATACGAATTACATCCTGCTGGCGTCTATTGTGGAAGCGGTCACGGGCGAATCCTTCGACGTTCATATGCAGGAGGAAGTCTTCAAACCGGCTGGCATGCGCAATACCGCCGTGTACTCCACGGCGGTGTACGAGAAGATACCGACCGACGTCGTGGGGCACGATCGGGTTTGGCGACGCTCCGTGGTACAGGACTTCCAAGACGGGCCGATGGGCGATAAAGGTATCTATAGTACCGTGCAGGACCTCTACCTGTTTGACAGGGCCCTTCGCGATGGGCGCATACTCCGGCAGGAAACGTTGGATTCGGCGTACGCGGGCCGAAGCAAGCCCACCAAGCAGGTGTTTAACTATGGCTACGGATGGCGTACCTTCGACAAGGAAAACGACAAGGTCGTGTACCACACCGGATGGTGGCACGGTTTTAGGAGCTTGTATGTGCGCGATTTGGTGAACGACGTTACGATCGTGTTGCTGACGAATATGGTCAACGCGAGTTTGCTGAACTTGGACGGGCTTTATGACTTATTGGAAATGCCGCTTATCAAGCAAGCGGGGTACTCGGCGTCCGGCGAGCGGCTCTAGAATCGATTAGCATACTGGCCGAAGGTTCGACGCCAAAAGAATAACGACATGGGAAAAAAGACATTGATTATCGGTGCATCCACGAATCCCGAGCGATATGCCCACATCGCTGCCCATCGGCTGGCAGGCGCCGGACACGATATTGTCAATATCGGGATTCGGAGCGGAGAGGTCGCCGGTCAGCCGATCGAGCAGGTTGGTGAGCCGTACGCCGACGTGGACACGATTACGATGTACGTCGGGCCTGATCGGCAGCCGGCTTACTATGATTATATCCTAGCGACGAATCCTAAGCGCATTATCTTCAACCCCGGCACGGAAAACCCCGAGCTGGAGCAGCTGGCGCGGGATGCAGGCATCGAACCCATCCGTGCATGTACGCTGGTGATGCTTAGCACCGGACAATACTAGCCTAATCGGCTTCCGCGGTCAGCAAAAAGAAACGGCTGCCGTTATAGGCAACCGTTATAAAATCAGTTTGATTCATTGCGCTAGACTGCGGCTTCCTCTTCGTATTCGCTGATAGGCGGGCAGGCACACACCAAGGTACGGTCGCCGTACGGATCGTTTACCCGAGACACCGAAGGCCAGAACTTAAAGTCCCGCACGAAGCTCAGCGGGTAGGCCGCTTGCGAACGCGAATAAGGGCGATCCCAATCGTCCGCGCTCACCACGAGTGCCGTATGCGGCGCGTTTTTCAATATATTATTCTCTTTGTCCGCCTTGCCGGTTTCTATGGCGGCAATTTCCTCGCGGATAGCCAGCATTGCATCGCAAAAGCGATCCAGCTCAGCTTGGGACTCCGATTCGGTAGGCTCAACCATGAGCGTGCCGGCTACGGGGAATGAGACGGTTGGCGCATGGAAGCCATAGTCCATCAGCCGCTTCGCGATATCGGCCACCTCGATGCCCACGGCCTTGAACTCCCGGCAATCTAGGATCATCTCATGGGCGCATCGGCCATTTTCTCCGGCATACAGCACCTTGTACGGGCCCTCCAAGCGGTTCTTTACATAGTTGGCGTTGAGGATGGCATATTTCGTGGCATTCGTAAGGCCTTCGCTGCCCATCATCGCAATGTACGCGTGGGAGATGAGCAGGATAGAAGCCGACCCCCAGGGTGCGGCCGAAACCGCCGAGATACCTTGCTCGCCGCTGGTTTCGACGACGGGGTGGTTAGGCAGGAACGGTACCAAGTGTTCCGCCACGCCGATCGGGCCCATGCCTGGGCCGCCACCGCCGTGCGGAATACAAAACGTCTTGTGCAAGTTGAGGTGGCAGACGTCGGCACCGATATGTCCAGGACTGGTTAATCCCACTTGGGCGTTCATGTTCGCGCCATCCATGTACACTTGGCCACCATGCTCGTGGATAATTTCGCAAACCTCGATGATCGGCTCCTCAAACACTCCATGTGTCGATGGATAGGTGACCATCAGGGCGGACAGGTTTTCCGCGTGCTGGATGGCTTTTTCGCGTAGGTCGCTGACATCGATGTTGCCCCGGTCGTCGCATTTGACCACGACGACTTTCATGCCTGCCATACTTGCCGAAGCGGGGTTGGTGCCGTGTGCCGAAGCCGGAATAAGGACCACGTTTCGGTGGTGGTCGCCGCGGCTTTCGTGGTAAGCACGGATGACCATCAGTCCGGCGTATTCGCCTTGGGCACCTGAGTTGGGTTGGAAGCTCATTTTCGCAAATCCGGTGATTTCGCACAGCCAGTCGTTGAGCTCACCAATGACTTTGGCGTATCCACCGGCCTGGTCCGTAGGCGCGAAGGGATGCAACCCGCCAAAGGCGGGCCACGTAATGGGAATCATCTCGGTGGTTGCGTTGAGCTTCATGGTGCACGAGCCCAGCGGAATCATCGAGTGGCAAAGCGACAGGTCCCTGGCTTCCAATGATTTGATATAGCGAAGCATCTCGTGCTCCGAATGGTAACTGTTAAACACGGGATGGGTCAGGTACTCCGTTGTGCGCTGCAAATTGGCAGGGATTGTCGTGTCGACCGCCTCAGCCAGTTCCGCAAGGTTTGCGTCCTGCAAGGTCTTGCCTTTGATCTTGGCAAACACCTTGACCAAAGTCTCGATGTCTGCGTAGGTAGTGGTTTCGTCGATGGAGATGCCAATGGTCGTCCCTTGGTAATGCAGGTTGATGTTGTTGTTGAGGGCTTCGGCATGCAACGGGCCGGTCAGGTCACCGGCTTCAATCCGCAACGTGTCGAAGTAGGTGCCGTTGAGCTGGCGGTAACCGAGTGCCTGCAGGGCCCGATCGAGCAATACTGTCAAGTGATGGACGCGCTCGGCTATGTTTTTGAGGCCTTTAGGGCCATGGTAGGCCGCATAGAACCCAGCCATGATGGCCAAAAGGGCTTGGGCCGTACAAATATTGGAAGACGCCTTGTCGCGCCGAATGTGCTGCTCTCGGGTTTGCAGGGCCATACGTAGGGCGTACTTTCCTTCGGCGTCAATCGTTACGCCGATGATACGCCCGGGGATGTTGCGTTTATAGGTCTCCTTGGTGGCGAAATAACCCGCGTGCGGACCGCCGAATCCCATCGGTACGCCAAAACGTTGGCTACTGCCCACCACCACGTCGGCACCCCACTCGCCGGGCGACTCCAGCAAACTGAGGCTGAGCAGGTCGGCCACGGCGCAAACCGTCGCCCCGCGCTCATGCATGCGTGTGGCAAGCTCCTTATAGGCGACCAATTCGCCGTTGGCGGCGGGATATTGCACCATCACGCCAAACAGCTTCTCGGTGTCAGGAACCTGCCGGATGTCACCGATTTGCAGGTTGATGCCATAAGAGGAGGCACGTGTCCGCAATACGTCCAAGGTCTGGGGAAAGGTATTGTCAGATACAAAATACGTGTCTGCATCCTTATTTTTCCTGATACCATACTGCATGAACATGGCTTCGGCTGCTGCGGTGGCTTCATCCAGCAAGGACGCATTCGCAACTTCCATTCCCGTTAGGTCGATGACCACCGTCTGGAAATTGAGCAGGGCCTGTAGGCGACCTTGGGCGATCTCGGCCTGGTAGGGCGTATACTGCGTATACCAACCCGGATTTTCGAATACGTTGCGCAGGATAACGCCGGGCAGCACTACATCGTAGTAGCCTTGGCCGATGTAGGATTTGAACACCTTATTACCGTCCGCGATGCGTGCCATTTTCTGTAGGTAGGCCGCTTCGCTCAACGCCGGTGGCAGGTCCAGCGGGCGGTTGGTCCGAATCTGCGCCGGAACGGTCTGGTCAATCAGCTGGTCAAAGGATTCGAGCCCCAAACTTTGTAGCATTTGCGCCGTTTCTTTCGGAGTGGGGCCGTTGTGGCGATGTTCGAATTTTTCGGAAAAATGTATTTTGTTCATGGATTAATGAGCTGTTATCCGTCCCTTTCTTCCGGCAACGGCCACGGGTGGCATGTGGCTTCAATGTCAGCAAGCAAACGGGTGTTTTGCAAGGGCAAAGGTACGGCTTTTTTTGTAGGAAATAAAGATGGAGGCAGACGTGCAACGTCGGTAACTGCCGAGAGGAGCACGCAATCGATGGCATAAAAAAACCGTTTGGCACGACGATGTGTCCAAACGGTGATTCTTGCGTGTTTTATCCCGATTATTTTTTCAAAAAGCCGCGAAGCACATAGTTTAATATGCCTCCATGTCGGAAGTATTCGATTTCGATGGCGGAGTCAAAACGGGCTTTCGATTCGAATGTGATCGTTTCACCGTTCTGCTTGCGTGCGGTTACCTTAAGCAGCTTATTGGGGCGTAGGTCCTCGGCAATGCCGGTGATTTCAAAGGTCTCCGTCCCGTCCAGTCCCAGGGATTCGGCGTTTTCCCCTTCGGGGAACACCATGGGGACGATGCCCATGCCCACGAGGTTGCTTCGGTGGATGCGCTCGAAGCTCTCTGCGATGACCGCCTTGATGCCCAAGAGATTCGCGCCTTTGGCCGCCCAGTCGCGCGAGGAGCCGCTGCCGTATTCCTTGCCGGCCAAGACGACTAGCGGGGTGCCGGTTCCGGCATATTTCTGGGCTGCATCAAAAACCAGCATCGTTTCCCCGGTGGGCAGATGCGTGGTATAGCCGCCCTCTTTGTCGGTGATGCGGTTTCGGATGCGCACGTTGGCAAACGTGCCTCTCATCATCACTTCGTGGTTGCCCCGGCGCGAGCCGTACGAGTTGAAATCCTTGTAGGCCACCCCTTTTTCCATCAGGTAAGTGCCTGCCGCGGATTCTGGACGGAATGAGCCGGCCGGCGAGATGTGGTCGGTGGTTACCGAGTCGCCGAGATATAGCAATACGCGAGCATCGCGAATGTCCTGCAGGGCTTGGGGCTGGTCGCTGATATCCTTGAAGAACGGCGCCTCTTGGACGTACGTCGAGTTCGGGTTCCATTCAAAGGTCTGGCCTTCTGGCGCTCGGAGGTTTTTCCACTCCTCATCGCCGTCAAAAATGACGTCATACACATTTTTGAAGTCCTCTACCCGCATGCACTCGTTAATCGTGTCAGCGATCTCCTGCTGGGTAGGCCAGATGTCCCGGAGGTATACGGGATTGCCGTTAGGATCGTAGTCCAGCGGATCGTTTATCAGGTCGATGTCCACGCGGCCCACGAGTGCGTACGCTACAACCAACATGGGCGACATCAGGAAATTCATTTTTACTTGGGGATGCACGCGGGCCTCAAAGTTCCGGTTGCCGGACAGGACGGAGGCAACGACCAGGTCGCCTTTGTCCACCGCCTCCGCTATGTGCGGCGGCAAGGGGCCGCTGTTGCCGATGCACGACGTACAGCCGTAGCCGACAGTGTGGAAGCGCAGGGCCTCCAGATCTTCGAGCAGGTTGGCGCGCTTCAGGTACTCCGTCACCACCTTGGAGCCGGGTGCCAAACTGGTCTTCACCCACGATTTGGATCGCAGGCCGCGCGCCACGGCTTTGCGGGCTACTAAGCCGGCGCCGACCATGACGGCGGGGTTCGACGTGTTTGTGCAACTCGTGATCGCGGCAATCACAATGCTGCCGTCGCCCAACAAGTATTCCTGGTTTTTGGACTTGATACGTATCGTCCGAATATCCTCGCGCTCTACCGATACGCCGCGATTGCGTTCGAGCTTTTCGTAAGTGAAGGTCGACCCTGAGCCGCCTTCCGCCAGCCATGCGGATTCCTGCCGATCGCGGACGGGCACGTAGGTTCGGTGGTATTCTTCTTCCAGCAATTCCGAAAATTTCGGGGCCAGATCCTTGACCAATATCTTGTCTTGCGGGCGTTTCGGACCGGCGACGGTAGGCTCTAGCGTGTCCAGGTTGAGTTCCACCACGTCCGAATATTCGATTTGCTCATTGCCGGTGCGCCACAGCAGGTTGGCTTTGCAATACTGTTCGACGAGGTTGATCTGCTCTTCGGAACGGTTGGTTCGCCGCATGTATTCGAGGGTTTGGCCATCGATCGGGAAGTAGGTGACGGTACAGCCAAACTCCGGCGACATGTTGGAGATCGTCGCCCGGTCAGTGACGGACAGGTGGTCGAGCGCATCGCCGAATACTTCGACGAATTTATTAACGACGCCGTAGTCGCGCAGCACTTTCGTAATGGAGAGTACCATGTCGGTGGCCGTGCACCCGGCCGGTATTTTCCCGGTAAGCTTCAGGCCGATGACGCGCGGGCAGGTAAAATAGATGGGCTGCCCGAGCATCGCCGCTTCCGCCTCGATACCGCCCACGCCCCAGCCGATAACGCCGATGCCGTTGACCATGGGCGTGTGGGAGTCGGTGCCGACTAGCGTGTCGGGAAAAGCCCAGCCGTCGCGCGCAATGACGCCTTGGGCAAGGTATTCCAAGTTCACCTGATGGCAAATCCCCATCCCGGGAGGTACGACCGTAAAATTGTCGAGTGCCGCTTGGCCCCATTTGAGCAGCTCGTAGCGTTCCGCGTTTCGGTCGTATTCCATCGCTACGTTGTGTTGGTAGGCGTAGTTGGTCCCAAAGCTGTCTACCTGCACCGAATGGTCGATGACGAGATCGACGGGGATGGCGGGGTTGATTTTCGACCCGTCGCCACCCTTGCGAATCACTTCGGCACGGATCGATGCCATGTCCACGACCGCCGGGACGCCCGTAAAATCTTGCATGAGAACCCGGGCGGGCTTGAACGGTATCTCGCGGTCACTGCCACGCGGGTCCCAGTTTGCCAGTGTCTCAAAGTGTTCGTCCGTCACGGCAAATCCGTCGTGGTTGCGAATGACGTTTTCAAGCAAAATTCGGATGGAAAACGGCAGTTTCTGAATGTTTTTTCCTTTGGATTCCAGTTCGGTGAGAGAGGCAATATTATAGTCCATAACAATAGGTTTCTAACTTACCCAAAGATGGGCGGTTAAACGATGTTGATAAACCAGACGAAGGCTTTCCATAGTATGTAAATAAAAAGTCCCGTCAATATAAGGAAGACCACCAGGATGATGGCCAGGATGTCGTTGCCCTTGCCCTGGTGTTTCCCTTCGTAATAAAACTCACGAAGCAAGATAATGTTTTTTTTGTTGGCTTTAAAGAAGAAATCGAAAACATTGCCGATACCTGGGATGGCGCCGATGGTCAGGTCGACCAGGACGTTGATGAGCATCAGCATGACCAATTTGCGGCTCGCGCCGTTTCGCCACATGACGTACACCAGTACGAACGACACGGTAAAGCCGATGATGTCGCCGAGGAAGGGAACGAGGTTGATCAAGGGGTCTAGGCCAAACCGGAAACGGGTGCCCGGCAAACGGAATTTGTCGTCCATCAGCCACGACACTCGAGCCACCCAGGCGAAGTCTTTTTCCAGACGGGGGTATGTTCGCGGTTCCGCCAACTCGTTTGTGTTTGTTCGCTAATTTACGGAAATAAAACTGAATGGGATGGGGGATGACGCATTTTTACAGCGCGGGGCAAGAGGCGTTTCCCGCATTTTTTTATGCCACAAAAATTATTTTGCTTGTTTTACGATTTTTATCTATACCTTTGTTATTTAACAAATTATATTTAACACAATGCAAGAAGGTGTAGTAAAATTCTTCAATGAGACCAAAGGCTTCGGTTTCATCGTTCCAAACTCCGGAGAAAGCGAAATCTTTGTCCACTCCTCGGGCCTTATCGACAAAATTCGTGAGAACGACAACGTTTCTTACGATGTTGAGCAAGGGCGCAAAGGACTTAATGCGGTAAATGTGAAAGTAATCTAAGATTACGTCAAATATATTTATTGTATGCAGCCGCTCCGATTATCCGGGGCGGCTTTTTTATTGCGCACGCCGGGGTGATCCGGCCAAAACCCGAAACGTGGAGGTTGCTAGGCCAGCAGCTCTTCCAGGATCGGCAGTGACTTGATTTCGCCCAGTCCGTCTACATGGAGCTGGTAGAAAAGGACGATTTTATGCAGCAGTTCCCGGCGTTCGGCGGCGGGCAGGTGCAAGGCTTGGGTCGTTTCCATGGGCGCGCTTGCCAACCGGGAAAGGTGGGCGGCATAGGGCTCCTCGACGAACATCGGGTGGGCGGGGCGGTGCGCCGAGAAAACACCTTCGTACAGGTCAAAATAAGGTTGGCCTGTGCGCTGCGCGGTGGGATGAAACCCCAAGAAGCGGGTTAGCCGCATCAGGAAATGCAGGTGGAAGCCTGCGGGCATCTCGTCGGTCGCGTCCAGCCAGCTGACGGCGTGGTAGACAAAATCGAAAAGCGACTCGTCTGCGGCTTGGTGGCGCAGGCACTTATAAAGTATCTCGTTTAAGAAGATGGCGACGGTGCTCTTCCGGATATCGTAGGGGATGGAGTGGAATACGGGCGCGGCCTGCGCTTCGGATACGCGATGCAGGTTCTGCTGTGCGCGATGGGTTGCCGTGATGTCCACCAGGTGCATCGGTTGCAGCACGGAGGCCCGGATTTTTGCCTTGGGCCTGAGCGCTCCATTGACCAAATACGATTGCAAGCCGAATTTCTTAGTGAACGCTTGGACGATCAGGCTCGTGTCGCGATAGCGGGTTTGCTTGAGGACGATAGCAGAAGTTGTGTACACCATAACTAATTGTCGAGCATTCCAACGAGTTTGGGGACGAAGATGATCAAGCCGCTGGCTACGGCAAAGATCACGCATAGAAGCACCGCGCCTGCCGCGATGTCCTTGGCTTTTTTAGCCAAGGGGTGGTAATCGGGGCTTGCAAGGTTCGTAAGCGCCTCCAAAGCCGTGTTGAACAGCTCTGCGCCGATGACCAGGGCTATCCATAATAAGATCCATAGCCACTCGCTCGCCGAAAGGGAAAGGAACGCCCCCAATATGATGGCGAGCAAGGCAAAGGCGCCATGTATCCGGACGTGGCGCTCAGTCGAGAAAGCCATCTTGAGGCCGGCCAACGCATGGCTTACCGAACGCCTAAACCGTTTATCCATTGTTCTGCTTTTGCCGTTCCTTGCGGATGCGCTTTAAGCTTTGCCGCTCGATCTTGCGTATCAAGCTGTACATGATCGTCAGGAAACCCACTCCGAAAACGATAAACCCCACCGACATCACTCCCTTGTAGAGTTCGATCTCCCGGTCCATCAGGTAGTACCCGAGCGCACAGAGTGCGATGCCGAAGGCCAGGAAGATCAGTCCGTTTCGCAAGTATTTGTTCATCTGATTTTTTGTTAGTAATTTAGCAAATATATCGATATAGGATGAAATAATACACGTCGATTCCTGCCATGGCGTGGCTTTTTGCGCTCCTATAGGAGCTCGGTAAGCACGCTGGGTAACCCGCTGTCGGGCTGCGAGGCCTACCGCGCTCGCTAGGAGGGATTTAGTTTTCTATAATAAACCAAAAAAACTTGCTTGGTATTTATAATTTTCGGATATTTGCAAACTCTTTGCGAAAAGACAACGAACACGTATATTAAAGAAAGTATATCATGTCAAGAATTTGTGATTTAACCGGCAAGACGGCTTTGAACGGATATCGGGTGTCCAACTCGAACGTTAAAACCAAGCGCAAATTTTACCCGAATTTGCAAACCAAGCGCTTTTTCATCCCTGAGGAGAACCGTTGGATCACGCTGAAAGTGTCCGCCGCGGCGATCAAGACGATCAACAAGAACGGCATTAGCGCAGTGATTAACAAGTTTATCAAAAAAGGGTACGTATAAGACGATTATACTTGGCCTTGCCTGCATAGCAAACGGCCAACTTAGCATATCATATCATGGCAAAAAAAGGAAATAGGGTACAGGTGATCTTGGAGTGTACCGAGCATAAGGAAAGTGGCATGCCGGGAATGTCCCGTTACATCACGACCAAGAACAAGAAAAACACGGCTGAGCGCTTGGAGTTGAAGAAGTTCAACCCCGTTCTGCGTCGTGTAACGGTCCACAAGGAAATTAAGTAAAACACCATTTCGGTTTTTACCGATTAAATTTATACCAACATGGCAAAGAAGGCAGTTGCATCACTTAAAACCGGTAAGGGCAAAGACTATACGAAAGTAATCACCGCCGTGCGGTCCCCAAAGACCGGTGCTTATACGTTCAAGGAAATCATCGCGCACAACGACCAGATCAAGGAGGCCGTCGAGGTGGCTAAGCAATTAGTTATCGAAGGCGCGGAGGCGGAATAAGCGACGTGATACGATCTTTAAGGAAAGCCATTTCGGAAACACCGGAACGGCTTTTTTTGTGGATTAATAATTCGCTAACTTTGTTTGCGCCGCGCGCCTAGCCTTGATCTTACATTATTACGTATGGGACTATTCGATTTTTTCAAGAAAAAGCAACAGACACCGGAAGCAAAAGAGGCTTTAGACAAAGGCCTGGAAAAAACCAAGGAAGGTTTTCTGGCCAAAGTAACCAAAGCCATGATTGGCAAGTCTACCGTCGACGACGAAGTGCTGGATAATCTGGAGGAAGTGTTGGTAACCTCTGACGTAGGGGTGGAAACCACGCTTAAGATCATCGATAGGCTGGAAAAACGTGTGGCCAAAGACAAATACGTGGATAGCAAGGAGCTGAACGTCTTGATGCGCGATGAAATCCAAGCCTTGCTGGCCGAAAACAACAGTTCGGACTTTGAGCACTTCGAATACGGCGACCATAAGCCCTACGTCGTGATGGTCGTCGGCGTTAACGGCGTGGGCAAAACCACCACCATCGGCAAGCTGGCCCACCAGCTGAAGGAAGCCGGCAACCAAGTGGTATTAGGTGCCGCAGATACCTTCCGTGCGGCGGCGGTGGACCAGATCAAGCTCTGGGGAGAGCGCGTCGGCGCACGGGTAGTCGCCCAGCCCATGGGGTCTGACCCTGCCTCCGTGGCGTACGACACCGTCAAGTCTGCCGTAGCCAATGGAGATGACGTAGCCATCATCGATACCGCGGGCCGCCTGCACAACAAAGTGGCGCTGATGAATGAGCTTGGAAAGATCAAGAAAGTGATGAGCCGTATTGTTCCGGATGCGCCCCACGAGATACTGCTCGTACTGGACGCTTCCACCGGACAGAACGCCATCGAGCAGTGCAAGCAGTTTACCGAAGCCACGGACGTCAATGCCCTGGCGCTGACCAAACTCGACGGCACAGCCAAGGGGGGCGTGGTAATCGGTATATCCGACCAGTTTAAGATACCTGTCAAATACATCGGCGTGGGCGAGAAAGTCGGCGACCTGCAGCTGTTCAACAAGCAGGAGTTTGTCGACTCGCTGTTCAATTAGCACTCGATCGCCCGACGTCAAGCAAGATACATGAAAACAAAAGAGCGGAAGGAAGCGCCCCACGGGGCCGTGAAGAAACCACGGGTCAACGTCGTTACGTTGGGCTGTTCGAAGAACCTGCACGACAGCGAAATACTCATGGGCCAACTGCGGGGCAACCAGATGGATGTCGTGCACGAGGCTGCCAATCTGCAGGAAAATGATATTGTCGTCATCAACACGTGCGGTTTTATCGATAACGCTAAGCAAGAATCCATCGATACGATCCTCGAATACGGTGCGCTGAAGGATGCGGGGCGGGTCAACAAGGTAATCGTGACCGGCTGCCTATCCGAACGGTACAAACCTGAATTGCAAGCCGAAATCCCAAATGTGGATGCCTATTTTGGCACCAACGACCTGCAGGACCTACTCGGGACCTTAGGGGCTGACTACAAATACGAGCTGCTCGGCGAACGCATGCTGACGACGCCCTCCCATTACGCCTACTTCAAGATTGCAGAAGGGTGTAATCGGCCCTGTTCGTTTTGCGCTATTCCGCTGATGCGGGGTAAGCACGTTTCAAAACCGATAGACCATCTCGTGAAGGAAGCCAAGCACTTGGCCAAAAACGGGACCAAAGAACTTATTCTCATCGCCCAGGACCTGACTTACTACGGGCTCGACATCTACGGCAAACGCAATCTGTCCGAGCTTCTCCGCCACCTCTCTGACGTGGACGGGATTGAGTGGATCCGTTTGCAGTACGCATATCCATCCGGTTTCCCGATGGATATTCTTGACGTAATGAACGAACGCGCCAACATCTGCAAATACTTAGACATGCCCTTGCAACATATCAGCGACGCCATGCTCAAGTCGATGCGGCGCGGGATTACCAAGCAGAAGACCATTGATCTTGTCAGTGCGATTCGCGATAAAGTACCGGAGATTGCATTGCGCACGACGCTGATCTGCGG
>Ga0079224_100008320_pt1 | contig 14046 bp, 7 predicted proteins | sample Stecom2015_FD_80414 | JGI IMG/M metagenome (GOLD analysis project Ga0079224, IMG submission 80414) | Agricultural soil microbial communities from Utah to study Nitrogen management - Steer compost 2015 | ecosystem: Environmental > Terrestrial > Soil > Agricultural land | place: USA: Utah... | reverse complement strand
TCCTTGCGGAAAACCACCATTTGCAGCAAACTCTATAAAAACGAGGTCCGGCTGCTTTGACAATAATTGGTCAGCCACTCGGCAGGCTCCTAAATCAGCGTCCGTTCCAGGAATTCCTGCTGTTAGCTCAACAAGTTCATTATTGGGCAATAACACTTTAAGAAGTTCTGTAGTCTGTTTACGATACCCTTTATCTGCCTGTGTAATACTTCCCCCAATATATCCCACACGTAGCTTTTTTCGCTCCCTGGCTTTTTTAAAAAAATTAGCCGCTCCCTTTCGCAACTTAAACTCGTCAATCCCCTTAATCTGTAGTGCTCCTGTTTTAGGCAAGTTCTGCTCAGCTATGCCGAGCTTGTTGGCAACCTTAAACGCCAATGAATCTCCCACTTTATTCAAGCCTTCTTGGTTGTAATGAATCTCGTCCGTCATTAAACCGCTGTTTATAAAAAGATTTGTTCCTTCAAAAGCGATATACACCGAATCCATCTGTTTAGCTATGTGGTCTTGACTGACCCGTACCTGATCAAAACCCAATCTCGGATGGTTATTGTAATAACCGGTTTTAACTATAAAAAATGGCGTACTCGCATGCATGGCTGTTCTAAATCGTACGATCAGTTCTTTAAGACTTCGCTCGTATTCGGCTTGTGCTAACTTCCCATTATTTATCACATTAGCGTCTCTCTCCCCCTGTAGCCAGATAATACCACTAAGTGGCAGGCCGGTTTTTTTCATGGCAGCCCCTACTTTACGTAAAGCATTATTAAATAATCTTCCGAAAACCGCCCATGTCCCATAATGATCCAATTCGGCTTTTTCATGACAGGAGCTCCCTCCTCTGGCAGCCGGCACTAATACAATCGTATCGCCCGTAAGTTGATAAAAAGTATCCGCAAAAGCAGGCCAGGCACTTCCTGCCTTGGCTGATTCAAAATCCAACTCATTAACGCCCACGGGATCGATCAGCGGTCTTAATGAGTCTGCTTGGTAAACATATTCATAAGCCACCCCCGGCATTACAGCAGGAGCTAAAGAAGCATCGCCCTTTCCTACACTATTGCTTTGGCCGGCCACTAAAAATAAATATTTAGCCGCCTCCACTTTCCATATAGCGCAGCTCAACAATAAGAAAGTGTAACAAAATTTCAACCTCATTATAAATCAATCAATAGTGATAGCCGCTTCCTTACTAAAATGTGCCAAGCCGTAAGAAAAAGTAAGTACATCACCTTTCTTCACTTGGTGAGGTAAGTCTTCCAACTTCAATCTTTTCTTAAAATACAGTGCATCTGTCCCTTCCTCTTCCAGTACCAGCATCATTTCATCCTTGCCGTTTTTAGTTACCCGTATCTTGGCCCGTTCTTGCACCAAAGGATTTAAGTTCAGTGGTACAGCCAGTTGTATCACTATTTCTTTATTCTTTGATTCACCAACTACACTCAATCTCGTTAAATCGTAATTCCGATAAGCAATCCCTTCCATCCAGGCTGTGTTAAAAGTCACCCAGCCTTCCGTATGACCAGGATCTCCCCCGTAAGGATTATACGGATATACATCCTCTTTCGGTGAGCCATCCAATACCCCTCTTACCGTTTGCAACATGCCTGCTCCACCTTCATATTCCTGAAACCAGCCAAGGTCGGCCCCTTCAAAATCAGTGCAAGCATCGTAACTATAATGCCTGCCGGTAGGATTTCTACCAAACACATTATCAATCTGCCCTACCGCTAATTCTTCCAATCGCCTGTTCAATTTGTCATCGGTCAATACCTGTTTTGCAACCAAAGCAGCTGCGGGAAATCCAGCGACATTACCAGGTTCATTAAAGCTACCATTCGGGTTAAACGCTGGATCGTTGGCCGATTTAATATCCGGTATTACCCATTTATCTTCTTTATATTTTCTAAAGTCCCACATATTATCCGAACGTGAGATGGCTAGCTCGGCCCACAACCTTATCTTTTCAAGCAACTTTTTTGGTGCCTTATTGGGATACTGTTTTAAAAAATAGCCCAGCGATTGCATCGTTACATATTCATTCATTCGTTGCCCTTTCGTAGCTACAGGATCCTTCCAATCCAGATTATCAACAATCCATTGCGTTTGCTTCACCGCTGCATTCCAGTAGCGTGTAGCATCCTTTCTCCCTCGCGTTTAGCAACTTCAAACAACATCAGGTTTGGCACGATCGAATGTCCAGGCGGAAAGTGCCCCTTCCCTGTGCCAATTAGGGTATAGGTTTGAAAAAGATCAGCACTATGTTCGATATCATGCCAACGCCACCTACTATTATCAGCGTCTCCCCATATTGCAAATACGTAGTCTCTTGCCTCTTCATATACTTCTTTCGGTATATATTCACTTAAATACGGATATGCGTATAAGAAATAAGCCAATTGTTCCTTTAATAAAGTATGGTTCACCTTTCCCCTCAAGTAAATATCGACCGCATAATAGATCAAGCGAACAATTTCGGGCGTATTTTCAGGCAGCTTTTTTCTCAACCCAATATATTGACCTTCAACAGGCATTCGTTCTACCGAAAAAGCATCCGGGTTAGAGAAGTACAGGTTAATTAAAGCTTGTAGTTCAAAAGAAAACTGATGACTATCGCGCCAAGCGACCCCAAGAAAAGGGCAGCCAGCATTTTCTGCAGTTGGCGCAAAGCTGTTTGTATTTCCATACCAACACCTATCATCTATCATAAACTGTATGGCTGGTTTATAGGAAACACGCTCGATTAAATAGGGAGCTATTGTAAAAGGGAAAGAGACACCTACATCCTGCCCTTTAACAATTATTTTATAACTGGACGAGCCCTTTGGATTAAAGGCCGTAAAATCACCTATTTTATTTTTTATTACCCCTTCAAACAGCATTTTGTCTTCATCCGCTTTCGCGATAACAAAGGGTGTTCCATTCGCAGCAAGTGGGGCCGTAAACCGCTTTACTGCACCTGTATTATAACCACTTTGGTTTACCATTACGGGTTGCCGCTCGTGAGCAAAGACTTCTAATTCACCCATCACCGTATTATTCTTGGGTTTATACTCAACTACTAACTTACTGGCAGTAACCGGTGTAAACGTTATCAGCTTTTTCGCTGGCAGTACATTAACAAAAACCTCCTTCTTTTCAGAAACGTTAATCGTAAAGATCCGAAGGGTATCTGTTCCCTTAAAACCTCTAAGAAGTATACGATCAATATTGAACGTCCCCTGCAAGTCCACCTCTATTCTATTAATAGGAGCTGTCGGGTAAGCATAAAACAAGGTGGCATCCTCCCCGTCGACAAAGTGTTCGCCAGGATTATCAGAAATTTTAGGAGTAACGGAAACCGGCTTTCCTTTAGCAAGATTCAGCATCTGCGCTGCAAGCTTATTGAAAAACAATAAGCCTGCAAACAAAAAACAGACTGTTAACTTTCGATTTATCATTGGTTTCATCCGTAAATAACTAGTTCGTTTGTATTTATATTTTTGCACTCATAAAACGCATAAGCGCTTTTTTATCCATTGGGAGATTTGTCAATCAAGTTTTACTACTCTTAAACCATAGGCTGGAATATGCATAGCTATCTTATTTTCTATCTGCGCCCTCTTGCGCAAAACCACCCCTGTTTGATCTAACAAAACCAGCTTTCCGGTTGGCTTCCCTAGCTTATGCTCATATAGGCCGTCGGTAGTCAACTCTATCTGTTGATCTTCTGTGCTGTTATTCATCAACACAACATAATAGGTATCGTTCGCGATACCTTTGGCGCAGAAATAGTCGATTTTCTCATTCGTTAACCGGATCGTTTTTTTTGGAAGATGTAGTTCCACCTCTTCATTAAACAAGCTGCCTGTTGCAAAGCCATAAGGCTGATGAGGGCCAACTTTAGGGGTTAGAAATCCTCTTGGAAAAGCAATCAGCTGATTCGTTCTTAAGGAAGCCTCCGAAAGGAGGTAATCCATGATCCATCCGATCTGCCACCAGGCATGATGCGGAAACGGTCCGGGTCCTGCATTCATCGTACTCCAATAGTAAGAAGCAACGTGACTAGCCGGATCAACAAATGCATCTCTTCCCCATGCCGCAGCACGTGCCATATCAATAAAAATTGAATCTTTCGTAAGTTCGAACATCCTCACAAACATACCCGCATGACTGGCCAATAAAATTGGACCGGAGACATTAGCAGAACCAAAGATTCCACCATGCTCAAAGCTTAAACCAACTTGACTAATTTGCCAGTCTTTCCACTCGGTCCCCATAACATGCTTATTTGTCTTCGAGGGAATGGGGTGTGTATAAATAGAAGTTGTATACAAACGGGCCGTTTCGATAGCCGCATTTAGATAAGCTTCTTTTTTAGTGATGTCATACAAGTCAAGAAATGCCTGCGCTGTCTGGCCTGTTGCAAAATCCGGTGTAAAACGCACATCCCCGCAAACCCCCAAAAACGAACCTTTATTTACCGCTTCCTCCATCAACCAATCAGCGCCTTTTTTAGCACCTTCCAAGTATTTTTTGTCGCCCAGCAAACGATATGCAACCACTAATCCATAAAAAGTCGGTCGTCGGTCCGTCAATTCTTAAACACCGGATGCGTTGTCTTACGATCATAAGCAACTTCCCATCGTCCATCCGCCTTTTGCCAATCCAACAACTTATCTCCGCCCGCCCGCAAGCGTTTTAACAGTTCCACGTCTTGCGGCTGATATAACAGTATATTTCCGAGATCAATCATTGTATAATAAGTCAGAGCGATGGGTTCCACGTAGTCGCCCCATTCTTCGGTAAAACGCTTGCCTTTCCACAAGTAATACTGGCCAATTGCAGCGCCCTGAAAAAAGCCGGTATCCTGCTGTTGCTGAACCAATTTAAAGTTGCGCGCATAAGGAAGTCGTTCTTTTTGAAGTACCGTATCACCGCTTAACTTGGCCGTCATCCACATCGCACCGTAGTCTGAACTCTTAACTGCGTCGCGGTCAGATCCGGCGATGGGCCCTAAGTATGCTTGTGCGCCTATTTTTAATCCCTGGTAATCATAGGTGTTCCAAAGAGAAGTCGATTCATTCTTCAGATAGTCAACCATAGCACCAATGCGATGGGTGAGTGATTCATTCGTGTTTTTTAATGCTAGAAAATCTTTGAACCGATAAATATCATACACTGCGTGCTTATAAAGCGCAAACCAGTTATCCGTATTTAATGCATATCTAAATCGAAAAACGCGCTGCTCGCCCGCATGCATGTAGGAGCTATCTTCACCTAAAACGGGATGATATAAGGTAGGCGAAAGCTGCCCCGTACGGTTCATTAAAGACAAGCCCAAGCGCCATTTACGTTGCGTGATGGTATCCGACTCCCAAGGATCCCTTCCTGTCCCCGGCGCCGGTATTACTGCCAAACTTAGACCATTCAGCTGCTGCACGAGCGGAGCTAAGGTGCTAGCGACCCGCTCGCGCACAATAACCGGTTTAGCTGGTATACCCTGTCCGTAACCGTATGCCAGCATTAAATTTGGTTCCAATTTTTTTCCTTGGAAGTAACCCGGAAGGATCGCCCATTTTAAATGCTGCTCTTCTATGGGATACAGTGTTGGGCTCGCTATGGCATAATATCCAGCCTTTTTCGCCGTAAGGCGTATCTCCACCAAAATGTCTTTCGCCGAACTGTCTAACTGCCATAGTGACTCCAAGGAAAGTACATCCGTATCCTGCTTAAAGCGCAGTTTCCCACCAACCCGATCAACTTTTTCAGGAAAAAACGAAATCGGATTACCCGCCGTATTTAAGGGGACTGGCTGAAGCGCCTCTTTCCACATCTTCAAATTATGCGGATAAGCTTTAAATAAATTAATTTGATAAGCCTGCCCATTAGGACTGCTTGTATCTGGTACATTTTTGCTGTACAATATCGTGTATTCGCCCAGCGTATTAACTACCGAATCGGCGTGCTGCCCATCTTTTAAAATAAGTTGATTCAACCGATAGCCCTGCGCTGTCTTCGTCCACTGCAACTTAAGATACTCATTTTCCAAATCTACATTAGATTGAGCAAAGCCGGTTAAACTTAGAAGAACCAAGCTGATACAAATAAATAGGCGATCATTCATAGGGATTTCTTTTTCTCAATTTGTCATCACTTAATTCCATTCAGGGTTTTGCACCAACTTATCATTAGCATTTATTTCATCCTGCGGAATGGGAAAATACCGATATTTCGCTTGCACGTTCCGTTGCGGATACACATCGTTTGTTGCTGTCGGGATAACCGTCATAAATTTACCGGTTCTTGTCAAATCATACCAGCGATCGCCTTCCGCAAAGAACTCCCATGCTCGCTCTTGTATTACCGCATCAATAAAACCTTCATTTCCTAAGCCAGGCGCTATCTCTTGCAGGTCAGCGCGCGTACGAACAGCATTTAAGTAAGAGTAAGCCAGCGCTGTTGGCCCATTTAATTTTGCTTCTGCCTCCGCTGCAATTAAATACACATCGGCCAAGCGCAAAATGGGAATATTCCGAATCGTTCCGGTTGTAGACACCGGATCCTGGTATTTTTTAATTAAAACTGCTTGCGGCGTAAAAGGCGAAATATTCCTTTGCGGAACCCATTTTCCATCCCTATTCAAGTAAGTAGTATCCAACAACCGCCTTCTTTGATCGCTCGGGTCAAAAGAATTGAAAAATGACATATACGCAAACATAGAACCGAAAGATGTACGGGCATATTCTACTCCCGCACTACCCGATGGACCGCAAAGTCCAACCAATTGGTGGCCATTTCCCGGCGAAATAGGATCGCATTCATAAGACCAGATCATTTCCTTTCGCGCATCTTCCTCCTTTGTATACGCGTATAAATCTACCACATTCGGTATGAGCGAATAAGTTCCCGAACTGATTACCAATTGTGCTTTTTCCAGTGCAGTCGACCAGTCTTCGTTATACAATGCCACTTTCGCATAAAGCGCATAAACAGCTTCCCGCGAGGGCCTTCCGGGCACTATCGACGGGTAGGAAGGTAAACCTGCGGCATACGCATTGTCCAAATCGCTGTATATCTGACTGTACACATCCGACACTGCGCTTTTAGGTGTATAAGCATCTGCCTCCGTTACACTAGGGTTAATCTTTATGGGAACTTCACCGAAGTTCTTTGTAAGCATCCAATGGTAAAATGCTCGCAAAAAATATGCTTCACCTAAAATTTGCTTTTTCCTATTTTCATCCATGGTAATTTCCGGCACCTTTGTAAGTACCCAGTTGGCCTGTTCAATACCACTGTAGCAGGAGGTCCAGATTTGCTGTGGCGATTCATTTAATCTGCCCTGACTTCGCTGAATCGTGTACGTTGGATCTAGCGTAAAAAGAGTCAGTGAATTTCGACCCACTACCGCACGCGGAAAAATCTGATCACTGCTCAGATCGGGCACTAAGGTTGCGGCCGGCCCCGAATACAAACCTCCCATGGCGCCGTAGGCTGCGAGAAGACCTTTCTCAGCATCCGAAGCTGTTTTGTAAAAAGTTTCAGTAATAATAGAAGAATAGACATCTTCCTCCATGCTGCAGGAAGTATAGGTAGAAGTTATTATCAATACCGACAATAATTTCCAAAGTTTTTTATATTGAAAAGTTTTCATCTGTTTACATTTTTGTTTATTCATTATTGCATGTTTCTAAAGGCATTATTCATAAGTATTTATTTTCAATGGTATTCATGAGCTCGTTTACTCATTAAATTGGTATTCTAAGGTATTCGTGAGCTCACTTCGTTCGGTTCACTCGGTTCATGCTGCCTCCGACGGTTTAATGGTTAGATGGAGCCTTCGTGTCGGGTTCATCTGTTTACTTTTTAGAGAGCACTTAAAAATTCACCTGAATACCCGCTATGAATGATCTGGCTTGCGGATAAACCAAATTATCAACCCCAATCTCCTTGTTTGAACCTGCAAAAGTGTTTACCTCCGGATCATAACCCGAATAATCAGTAATTGTAAAAAGATTATTGCCACTTACGTATATTCTCAGATCACTCAATACACCTTTTAGTCCTGACAATCTATATCCCAAAGTCACATTACGTAAGCGTAGGTAAGAGCCATCTTCCATGGAGTAAACGCTTATCGGCAATCTTCCCCCTACGAAAGGGCTGACATATTGATTGCTGTGATTCTCCGGTGTCCAACGATTCACCACCCCTTTAAATAGATTCCGCTGCCCGATGGGGTTTTCAAATGACAGTCTACTGATGTTATAAATATCATTGCCCTGTGTTCCCGATAAGAATACGCTCAAATCGAAGTTTTTATAGCTTAAATTGGTAGAGAAGCCATAAATAAATTTAGGATTAGGGTTTCCTGTAATGATTTGGTCATTCGAATTAATAATTCCATCATTGTTGATGTCCTTTACTTTATGCCCACCTACTCGGCCATCGTAGCCCGGAACAATCTCCTCTGCACTTTGGTTGATTCCATCAAAGACGTAGGTTTTAAAAACACCAAGCGGCTCACCCACTTTGAGCAGTGTATAATTTGTAATGAACCGCTCCTGTGTCACGCCGCCATCTAAATCCAGCACTTTATTTCTGTTTATCGTCACATTAGCCGCTACCGACCACTTGAAATCGCCCTCAAAAATTGTCGCATTCGCCGCCAGTTCTACTCCTTTATTCTCCAAGGATGCATAATTCCCCGTCATGGTAGGATATCCGGAAGATAAAGGAAGGGCCAGCACATATAGTAAATCGTCTGTACGTTTATGATAATAATCTCCTACAAACGATAGCCGATTGTTAAATAAGCTAAGATCCAGCCCAATATCCAATTGCTTCGATTTTTCCCAGCGTAAATTTGGGTTCGCAATACCCATCGGCCCGATCGCGGTAAGCCATGTATGATTCATATTATAGCCACCATTAGAAGCTACCGTTGCGAGCGACTGATAGGGTATAATACCCCCAGCATTTCCACTGATACCATAACTAGCGCGGAGTTTTAAATCAGATATCCCATTTATATCCTTTAGAAAAGGTTCTTCAATTACTCGCCAGGCGCCGGATATAGCGGGAAAAAAGCCGTATTTATTATTAGCTCCAAATTTGCTTGATCCATCCACACGTGCTGTAACATCCAAAAAGTATTTGTCTCTAAATCCGTAGTTAACCCGCCCCATATAAGAATCCAATCTTTGCGACGTTCTTTCGCTCAATACCGTCCGGTTTAAAGCAAGCTGTAAAGCTTCATTTGCCGTCGCATCATTTGGAAAGCCCGTTGCGCTGATCCTGTTCATTTTATATTTTTCTGTTTGCGTAGCAAACAAACCCGTAAATTTCAAGGAATGATCTTCACCAATTTTAGTTGTATAGGTTAATAAACTCTCATGTAGCAAGTTAAGATAGTCGCGATTTTCCTTCGACCCCGAACCCGAATTCTCATTAATATCAGCAGCATTTAAAATAGACAAGGGAGAGTAGTTATCATATAAACGGTTCTCAATATCCGAATTAAAGGAGGCTCTGTAAACCAAACCCGGCAAAATCGTATATTCGCCAAATAAATTGATCAAGGTCCTTTTAATATTATTTCGCTGTAAGATTTCGGTGAAATTGAGCGGGTTTACTACCTCCCTATACCTGCCATTTCCTTGCTCGCCAAATGGAAATACTGAACCGTCGGGTTTATACGCCTGCAATACTGGCGGAGCACCAACAGCTGCTCCCAAAACACTTCCGGTTACCACCCCGCCACCATCTAATGTTTCGGCACCCGCATTAACACCATTATTCGTAGAATAACTACCTAAAATACTCGTTCCTATTTTCAGGCGATCACTAATTTTATGATCCACATTTAAGCGATACGAATAACGTGTGAAATCAGAATTCACAATAATTCCATCCTGCTTAAAATAATTTAAGGATAGCGATAACTGTGTTTTTTCGTTACCTCCATTTATAGCTAACTGTTGGTTATTAATAGGAGCACTTTGAAAAATTAGATCCTGCCAATCTACGCCCTCACCCAAAGATGCAGGATCTGGATAATAATTATCTTTAAACACCTCATTCTCTAATGTAGCAAATTCAGTCGCATTTAATAGATCAAGTTTTTTACCTACCTTCTGTATCCCATAGTAACTCTCCAGCGCAATGCGGGTAGCACCTTCTTTGCCTCTTTTTGTAGTAATCAGTACTACGCCATTCGCCGCCCGCGCACCATATATAGCAGAAGCCGAAGCATCCTTCAGTACCTCTACCGATTCAATATCATTCGGGTTAATCGTAGAAAGCGGACTGACATCATTAATACCCCCACTGTTTGAAATCTGTATTCCGTCTACAATATAAAGCGGTTCCGAATTACCATTGATGGAGTTCGTTCCCCGTATCCGTACACTCACATTTCCTCCCGGCGAGCCTGAATTTTGATTAATCTGAACACCTGAAACCCGCGATTGAAGTCCTTGCGCCACATTCACAACCGGCATCTGGGTCAGCTCATCAGCTTTTACGGAGGCAATAGAACCCGTCGTTTCAATTTTCCGTTGGGTACCATATCCCACTACCACAACCTCATTCAATAATTCCTTTTTTTCTTTCAACAGTACGTTAAGTAGTGTTCGATTTTCTTGAAACGTTTGGGTCTGCGTTTCGTAGCCGACCAACGAAAAGGTTAGAGTTCGGTCAGAGGGTTCTAATTCAAGCATGTACTTTCCCTTTGCGTCCGTTTTTGTTCGCTGTTGTTTCCCAGCCACCGATATAGTAACGCCAGGTAAGGGTTGTCCGGTCATTTCATCCGCAACTACACCTGAAATTGTTCGTTTTTGTTGCGCCGACACGGTTCCCATTCCGATTAGAGCGCAGAGAAAGATTAAAAAAAGCCTACACATGGTTTCATTAATTTAGTTTTAATTGGTATGGTCTGGTCTGGTAAGAAAACCACATCGCAATATTAGGAAATCAATTTCAAATTCCAAACATTTTTTTTAATTTCGCTTGCCAAAGTGTTTTTATAAACCAATTATCTTCAAGAAACCTGGTTTGCTTTGGTAGGAATAACACCTTAACGTATATGGAAACTAAAAACCTGCAAGAGAACAGAGATTCTTCAGCGCAACGAATGAAATACCTACAGCTCGTCGACCATATATTGCAATTAATTGAAAGGAGTGAACTACAGTTAAACGAGCGCTTACCCTCACTTAAGCAATTTGAGCATCAGTTTGGTATCAGTAAGGAAACGGTTCTAAAAGGTTTGAACTATCTGCTCGAAAAAGGAATTATTGAGTCGGTTTACAGAAAGGGGTACTATGTGCGGAAAAAATCAGTTGATCACAGTTTTCGCGTTTTTCTCCTGCTTGATAAAATGAATCTTATGCGAGACAAATTTTATCATACGCTGTTTGAAGCCATTAAAGATAAAGCAGATATTGACGTTTATTTTCATCATCATAATTCCAAGGTTTTCGAAAAACTTATTACCGAAAACATTCACAGTTATACGCATTTTGTAATCGCGGCTTACCTTAAAGAGGATGTTTCTACCATATTAAATAGCATACCTGCTCCTAAAAGGATCTTGATAGATTTCGACCAAGCTCATCTTCAGGGAAATTATTCTTCCATTTATCAGGACTTCAAGTCTGATATTTACGATGCACTATCGGAAGTTGAAGCGCAGCTTGCAAAATATAAGCAGTTGATATTAATTGTGCCACCTGAAGCGTTTCATGCTCGTTTGGTCATCGAAGGTTTCTTGCAATTCTGCCAGGAGCATCAATATCCTTATATTATTCAACACGAGATTTCGTCTGCCAACTTTTATAGAGGCAATGTATACATAACCTTTAGCAGGTATGACACAGATGATGTAGCACTCATCAAACTTGCTCGCAGAAAAAAATATCGTCTAGGCGAGGATATTGGTTTAATTTCCTATAACGACACGGACGTCAAGGAAATCCTGGAAGGAGGCATTACTGTAATTTCATCTGATTTTGAGGCGATGGCAAAAAAAGTAGCAGAAACTATTGAAGGAAAAAAAATTATTAGACATCGTAATCCAACAAAGCTTATCTTAAGAAACTCTCTTTAATATAGGCCTATTTCGTGCGACGTAGTTCAAGAATAATTTTCCTCCATCGTATAACACCTCGCTTTTTTGAGAAATAATGCCCCAAAAGTGTTGATTGACAAACCGTTTCAAAAACCTACATTTGCTTACCTAGCGAAATGTGATGCTAACACTATTTTATATTTATATGCGATACCGAGGGGAGGTCACCATCGTGCTCCGGGAAGTAAGGGCGGAAGAAGTGAATAATTTAGTCAACGCGCTTAACTTATTAAGCGACAATGGAGAGGTTTTTTACAAAAAGGCGGTACCAGCAAGTACCAACTAGCTGTACCACAACGAATAACGCTAACCATCATGATAGAGCGAATTGCTTCGGCAATTCGCTTCAATTTATATTCGTTTACTTTTAATATTATAATTTTAAGCGTATATGCATACGTGTTAAGAGCCAGGCAAATCCAAGCATAAGAAAAGCCCATATCATCGAACCTCCTATCGCCAATAATTGACTGGATGTTTGCTTATAAAAAAAAGAGATCCCCCAACCCCAACAGACGAAATAAATGACATCCGGAGCCAAATAGGTTGTTAAGGAGTTTCTTCCTGCAAAACGAAATAAATTACCCCAGCGCGTACTATATCTTTTTATATCAACCAAAAAATATAAAAAAACATATATTAAAAGACTTATACCATTACAGACGAATGCCCAGATTGGTGTCCCGCCAATCTTAGATAGAATAAACCAGTTTCGAAGAAAGAATCCCAGCAGTAAACTGAACGTTCCCATTAAGCTAATTAGGAATACGATCTTCTCCTTTGCAAGCTTCTCACTTTTGATTAGAATACCAACGATTACCCCGATTAGAACAATAGAGGGAATATTGCCGTCAAGTACTACCCCAAATACTGAATTGATCATTTCGGGCCAAACCAGTATACCCGAGCTAGACAGTACATTCAATATAACAAAAAAAATCCATAAACAAAGAAGTGCTACTATTTGTCCATTCAATAGTAGGCTAGCTAAAGCCGCAACAAAATATCCCCAACCTATTAATCCTAAAATACCCCACCAACTTGTTTCTAACCACAACACATTTCCAGGCTCACCCGCCCTAAAAATAAAAGCGAGTATCAGCATGATTACCAGTCCCAATCCTTTTAATGCAAAAAAAATTCGCTGCTCCTGCCGGTCAGGATAGTTATTCCAAATTAAAAAAACACTCACATAAAGCAAAATTGCCCAAGCATACCTGCTCATTCCGGTAAGCGATTCGTTTAAACGTTCTATATTAACGATATAAACACCAATAATAAGTAAGCTCAGGGTACGCACCGCGATATGTCCGATTATTTGCCTCTTCGATTCTCCCTTATTCAGTCTAGAACGGATCGCATATGGCACTGACACTCCCACTATAAATAAAAAGCCGGGAAACACCCAATCCGCCAGTCCCATTCCATCAACATCCACCTTTGTATGGAGTAACCAAGCAGGGACTCCCGGTTCGAACAAATCGTTCACAAACAACATCAGCAGCAACGTAAGACCACGCATGATATCAACTGACAAGATTCTTTCGGAAGCAACTTTCTTTACGTTCATATTGCTATGTATTAGCTTTAACGGAATTGTTGATTTTTTGATGGTCTATAATTTTTCTTCTTTTTATTATTCCATTCCTTAGGCTGCCATTGATAGGTATTAAATCGATATGCAAAATTATAAAACAACCCAACTTGGATGTTCAATGAGGTTGCCAGATGTGCCCAGACACGGTTGTATCTATTCTGTTCTTCTCTTTCAACCCGATCAATAACGCTTGGGTCATACTGTTCTTTATAAACCATTTCAACCTTGGTTTTGGCGGTGGGAATAAAAAATCCACCATTCAGATTGAGAAAAAGACGTTCAGTAAGCGCTAGCCGGCCAATCCCCATACCTAAATAAGGCCTTACTTTACCCAAAT